>Ga0206106_100611_pt1 | contig 16302 bp, 14 predicted proteins | sample 1B1ome_FD_148677 | JGI IMG/M metagenome (GOLD analysis project Ga0206106, IMG submission 148677) | Enriched microbial communities from leaf-cutter ant dump, University of Wisconsin, Madison, United States - 1B110A | ecosystem: Environmental > Terrestrial > Nest > Insects nest > Nest dump | place... | reverse complement strand
CGCCCTCCAACGCCACCGGAGTGTCCGCTACTATACAACGTCTGTACCGACTATTCGTCCAAGTGCATGAAATCCTGCGAATTAGCGAGCATGCGTGAGAAAAACCGTTAACCCCTGGGGGAGTGTCACAGAGCTGCTAATCTGACCTCGGCCGCGCCAATCCGCTGAAATAGTGTCACAGAGCTGCTAATCCGACCTCGGCCGCGCCAATCCGCTGAAATAGTGTCACAAAGCTGCTAATCCCACCTCAGCCGCGCCAACCGCCAAAATAGTGTCACAGAGCTGCTAATCCCACCACAGCCTCACCAATCCGCTGACATGGAGCGAACGGCCGGTGTTTACGGAAAATTCATTTCGCAAGCGATTGTCTGGAACGATCGATGTCCCCGCCGCTTGCAGCATCCTGCCGTAGGCCAGTGTCTCCACGAACAGTGTCACACCACGATCAGCACTTCCTCAGTTGTGCAGGCGCGAAGAGATGTAAAAGGTACAGTAGTATGCTTGAGCAATGACTAATCAGATCAAAGTGCTGCATAATGGGCAGTTGATTGGGCTGGACTCTGACTCTTTTCCATTGCTCGTCAGAAATCAAATGTATGTTGTGCAGTTCATCGCGCCGAATCGGGGAATCTACCGGAAATGTACTGCACTTTTTGCAGCAGAAAGCGTCATAGACAAGTTGCACATTCGATGACCGCATAGGACACTTACCGTCCGTCCGCAACAGGCATACGGTCCCGGCACCGTTTTCGGGAGGAAACGGATCAGCTTCACCCCCTCGGATTTTTTCGCAAAGAAAAACCGTCAGGATGATCTCAGTTTGAGTCTGAGTCCCTGACGGTTTCTTCTATTATTAGTTTGAATAAGTTTGATTATACAAGACCTTGAGCGAGCATGGCATCGGCTACCCGGATGAAGCCGGCGATGTTGGCGCCGACGACCAGGTTGCCCGGGTGGCCGTAACGCTCGGATGCCCGCACGCTGTTCTGGTAGATGTTCTTCATGATTCCGTGCAGCTTGGCGTCGACTTCTTCGAAGGTCCAGGACATTCTCATCGAGTTCTGGGCCATCTCCAGAGCGGATACGGCAACTCCGCCGGCATTGGCGGCTTTGGCCGGTCCGAACAGCACGCCATTGTTCAGGAACACCTCAATCGCTTCCAGCGTCGAAGGCATGTTCGCTCCTTCGCCGACCGCCTTCACGCCGTTGGCGACGAGCGTCTGTGCCGCTTCTTCGTCGATCTCATTCTGCGTGGCGCATGGCAGTGCGATGTCGCAAGGGATCGACCAGATGCCCGTGCAGCCTTCCGAATACACGGCATGCGGATGCTCCAGCACGTATTCGCTGATACGCTTGCGCTCGACTTCCTTCAGGCGCTTCACCGTGTTGAGGTTGATGCCTTGCGGATCGTAGATGTAGCCGTTGGAATCGCTGCAAGCGACGACCTTGGCTCCGAGCTGCGTAGCCTTCTCGATCGCGTAGATCGAGACGTTGCCCGATCCGGAGACGACGACCGTGCTGTCCTGGAAGCTGAGCCCCTTGGACTCCAGCATCTCGCCTACGAAGTATACGCAGCCGTAGCCGGTTGCTTCCGTACGTGTCAGGCTGCCTCCGTACCCGATGCCCTTGCCCGTCAACACGCCCGCCTCATGGCCGCCTCTGATGCGCTTGTACTGGCCGAACATGTAGCCGATCTCTCTGCCGCCGACGCCGATATCGCCTGCCGGCACGTCTTCGTCCGGACCGATATACTTGCACAGCTCGGTCATGAAGCTCTGGGTGAATCTCATCACTTCGGCGTCCGACTTGCCCTTCGGATCGAAGTCGGAACCGCCCTTGCCGCCGCCGATCGGCTGTCCGGTCAGCGAGTTCTTGAAGATCTGCTCGAAGCCCAGGAACTTGATGATGCTGGCATTGACGGAAGGGTGGAAGCGAAGGCCGCCCTTGTAAGGCCCGATGGCGCTGTTGAACTGCACGCGGTAGCCGCGGTTGATGTGGATCTTGCCATTGTCGTCCGTCCACGGCACGCGGAAGTAGATGACGCGCTCCGGCTCCACGATGCGCTCGAGGATGCCGTGCTTCATGTACTTGGGATGTTTCTCGAACACCGGCGTCAAGGAATCGAGTATTTCCCATACGGCCTGGTGGAATTCCTTCTCGTTCGGGTTGCGTTTGGTCACGATCTCGTATACGGATTGCACATATTGTTTGGCGGCGGTTTTCTGCTCGGGATCGATCGTTTTGTTGGTCATGATTAAGCCACTCCTTCTGATGATTGAATTTTACTTTCGTCCGGGAAACCTTGTATTTTTATACTACCTGATTGTAGATTATTCACTTCGATAACTCCAATTCAAATATTTTTCGAATCCGATTAATTTAATTTATACCTTTTAAAGGAAAAAATTCGACCGCATCCAAGGTCAGCGTGCCTGGGAGACGGTCGGCTGTTGGTAAAGATGATCCTGCGGAGCTGAGCGAGTTCGATTACAGCAATTCGCGGCGCAAGTCTGTTGCCGAGCGGGCGGACAAGTAACCCGGTGCGATGTCGAACACGGTCTTGGCGCCGCTCTGACCTTCGCGGCTGAGACGCGCCGCTGCCCGCGCATACGCGACCAGCACGCTCGCCGTGAACTCCGGATTGCTGCCAAGCTGGAGCCCGAACTCGATAATTTGCTTCGTACCCTCTCCGGTCGCTCCGCTGCGAATGACGAATCCGCCGTGCGGCATGCCTTGGTGCTCCGCCTTCAACTGTTCATCCGTAATGAAGTGGACGGTCGTATCGTAATCGGCAAAGTAGTTCGGCATCGAGACGATCGTCTCCCGAATTTCCGCTTGGTCCGCTCCCTCTTCTGCCACGACGAAGCATTCCCGCAGATGCTTCTCGCGCGTGGCCAGCTCCGGCGTCTCGCCGGCGCGAATGCGCTCGATGACCGATTGCACCGGCACCGTGTACTGCACGCCGGCCTTCACACCCGGCACGCGTCGGATCGCATCGGAATGGCCCTGGCTGACGCCCTTGCCCCAGAATGTATAATCCCGGCCTTCCGGCAGAATGGCTTGCGCCATCATCCGGTTCAGCGAGAACAAGCCCGGGTCCCAGCCGGTGGAGATCACGCTTACCGTGCCCGCCTGCTTGGCGACGCGGTCGACCGCATCGAAGTGCTCCGGAATTTTCGCGTGCGTATCGAAGCTGTCGACGGTGTTAAAATGCGCGGTTACGGCCGGCGTCTGCTCCGGCAGGTCGGTAGCCGAACCGCCGCACAGGATCATAATATCGATCTTGCCCTTGTACTGCTCCAACTCGGATATAGGCTCGAAGCGGACGCCCGCTTCCGCTTGCATCTGCTCCGGCTGCCTGCGCGTGAATACTGCCGTAAGCTCGAAGTCGGGATTTTGCGCGATGGCCTTCCGCACGCCCTTGCCGAGATTGCCGTAGCCTACAATGCCGGCTTTGATTGTCTGTGTCAATTGAAGCCCTCCTCTTTCTGAATGATGAATTTTAAAAAAACAACGACTTTGGCACAAAATCTATCAAGAACTATGTCATTAAGTATAAAGCTCCCGTGCAGTTTGTAAACTGCGCCACACTTTGTTTGGAACAGGTATAATACCAAGAGAATCCACATAATTGTTTTGAAAGATGATTGTTTCGGTGGAATAATCGTTTACAAGTGCACTGGAAACACTTATAATTCAATCAATCAACAAGAATCAACATGCCGGCAGCATGCACGAAGTACAAAAAGTGCGTCACTTAATGCAAATGCCATTGCAGGTGCCAATGCGACGGCAGATGCGGGAGACGCGCTTACTTGTCTGAATATCCTCATCAGAGGAGCCGTGGTCATGTCTTTATCGTTTGAGAAAAGAAAGAAAAAAATTCTGGAGCAGCTCAGCCGGGAAGGCCGGGTGGAAGTGCCCGCCTTGGCGGAACAGTTCCAGGTATCGACAGAGACGATTCGCCGGGATCTGGAAAGACTTGATGGAGAGGGCAGACTAAAGAAAGTGTACGGAGGCGCCGTCAGGACGAGGGCCGATTCGCTGGAGCTGCCGTATGAAGAGAAGAGTCAGTTGAACGTCCTGGAGAAGACGGCGATCGGGAAGTATGCGGCGCAGATGGTCAATCACGGAGACACGATTATGCTGGGCAATGGCACGACGCCGATCGAGATGATCCGGCATCTTGGCGATCATAAGGACGTGACGATCGTGACCCACTCCACGCCGGCATTGCTGCTGGCGCTGGAGATTTTTCCGGGCCGCATCATCTTCGTCGGAGGCGAGATGAACCGGCGGCAGAAATCTTCGGAAGGGCCGCTGGCCGCGCTGACGCTCAATCAACTGCGGGTGAACAAGGCGTTCCTTTCGGTGGGCGGCATTTCGCTTGCGGATGGCGTGACCGATTTCGAGCTGTCCGAAGCGAGTATTTCCCGGAAAATGATGGAGCGTGCCGACGAAACGATTATTTTGGCGGATTCTTCGAAATTCGGGAAGACGACGTTCGCGAACGTCTGCTCGCTTGACGAGGTGTACACGATCGTCACCGACCATTATTGCGATGAAGAATGGCGGCGGCACCTGGCGAATCAAGACATTGTATTGCTGGTGGCAGAAGAAGAGGAGGAGCTCGCTTGAAAGTCGATTTTCATTTTCACCTGGAAGAAGGACCTTACTCGTTCAATTGGCTGCAGCGTACGGCTCGCGCATTGCAGAATGCGGCGGACGAGCCGCAGATTGCTTATCCGGGCCATACGCTGGACTGGATAGGGGAACTGACGAGAAGGCTGCATGTACGGCTGGAGGAAGGCTGCTTCACGGACCGATGGATCGAGCGCTACATGAAGCTGGGCAAGGAACGGGGCATTGAGCGCTTCGGCATCGTCGACCATCTTTATCGGTTCGATGAGTTCAAGGACTATTATGAGAAGTATATACTTATCGACGACAGCGACCTGGGCCGGATTCAGCGCGAATGGCTGGACAAAGTGCGGGTCGGCTCCATCGAACAGTATTTGAACGCGGTGCGCAGGATGCAAAAGCTTGGGCATCCGATTTCCGTCGGGGTGGAGGCCGATTTTTTCCCTGGCGGGGAAGCGGAACTGAAGCGATTGCTGGATCGCTACGAGCTGGATTATGTCATCGGCAGCGTGCACTTCGTCGACGGGTGGGGCTTCGATAATCCCGATGTGCAGCATAAGTTCGAGGGGAAAGATTTGCTGGCGCTGTACGCTTACGGATTCGACCACGTGAAGCAAGCGGCGCGCTCCGGCATTTTCGACATTATCGCGCACCTGGACAATTTGAAGGTGTTCAATTACCGGCCGGACGAAGCGCTGCTGGTCGAGCTGTACGACGATGTGGCGCGGACGCTCAAGGAGGCGGATGTCGCATCCGAGATCAACACGGGGCTTGCTTACCGCTACCCGGTCAAGGAGATGTGCCCCAGCCCGACGTTCCTGGGCCGGCTCCACGCGCACGGCGTGCCGATCACGCTCAGCTCGGATTCGCATTATCCGGACGACATCGGCACGATGCTGGATGATGCGGCGCGGCTCGCATGGGATACCGGTTATCGGGAGATCGTGTACTTCAAAGACCGGCAGCGACTGACAACCCCCCTCGAACGATAGGTGAGAGTTTGCTCCGCAAACTCCCTATTATAGGAAGGAAGCGTTCACTACATGTCCAACCCTGAAATATGGCAAATCAGCGAATGGGAGCTAACGATTCGAGTATTGTTCGCCTTGGTGATCGGCGGCCTGATCGGACTGGAACGGGAGTTCGGGCAGCACTCGGCGGGATTCCGCACGCATATCCTCGTCTGTCTCGGATCGGCGCTGATCATGCTCTTATCGATTTATGGATTTAGCGTCTTCGTGGAAGAACCGAATGTTCGAACGGACCCGGCGCGCCTGGCCGCGCAAGTGATCAGCGGCATCGGCTTCCTCGGCGCGGGCACGATTCTGCGCAACGGCAATTCGATCTCCGGCCTGACGACGGCCGCATCGCTCTGGGTCGTGGCAGCGCTGGGACTGGCGGTCGGCGCCGGATTTTATTACGGAGCGGCGCTTACGACGCTGCTGGTGCTGGTCAGCCTGTTCGTGCTGAACAAGCTGGAAAGAGTCTTCTCCAGAAAGCGGAAGATGGCGGACTTGACCATCGTCATGAAGGAAGCGAGCGGCAGCATCCAGTCCGTGATGGACAAGATGAAGCCGCTGGGAGCCTCGATTAACAACCTGTCTGCCGATCCTAATTCGAGTCGGCTTAACGAACCCGAGTTGCACTTGCATCTAAGCGTAAAGACCGTCATCCTGGAGAAGAATCTGATCATGTTGGACGAACTGCGCCGCATTCCGGGCGTTATCCATGTGACATTCCAGCCGCTGGATGCGAAAGCCCGCCGGAAGTCGGTAGAGGAAATGATCAGCGGGGATGTTTGACGCGCTGGCAGCAAATGACGGACCCGGCGCGAAGCGCGGGTGAGACGAAAGCGCCGACCGGGACTTCTCCCGGTCGGCGCTTTTACCATGCGTCAAGGGGCGGCCGATGCGGATGTCGATGCGGAAGCCGGCGCCTCCGCTGAGACAGACGACTCAGCAGATCCGGACGATCCAGTAGATCCAGCCGACGGCGATGCGGACGCCTCCGAATTCTTCTGCTGGATGGCAAGCGTCAAGGCATCCTGCGCTTGCGTCTGCAGCTCGTCCAGCAAGTCGGCGATCGGCTTCTCCTTGTTATTCTCTCTTGCGGATAACAGCCCCTGCGCCATGCCCATGAACTGACCCATGAAGCTCTCGGGTAGCTTGTCATAGTTGGAGTACATGGCCGGCTGCATCGGCTTGAGCGAATAGAAGGCGGCGTAATTGTGACCGGCATCGTCCTTCAGGTACTTCGTCCGGACAGACATACTGCCTCTCTGCCGTTTGGAGGTGACGCGGGCGAATTCGTCGCTATGCACGTACGATATGAACTTCCAGGCGGTGTCAATGGCGCCGGAATTGGCAGAGATGGAGAAAAGATTGTTCAGATTGACATAGGGGCTCGAATCCGGATTGGCGGGATCGACCGGCATCGTTACGATGTCCCAATTTTGAATCGCCTTGTCCTTCACGACTTCCTGGGCTTGCTTGATCTGATCCATGATGTGAGTGCCGTTCATGACCATGGCGGCCTTGCCGCTGATGAACGGGTCCTGAAGCAAATAATCCTCATAGCTCATGCTGCCGCCGCCGCGGTTCATATCCTCCTGATAGAGGGTACCCGAGTCGATGGCGGTGCTTGCCGTCTCGAATGTGCGCTTCCAGGCGTCCGAGTTGATCGTGACGCGGGTACCGGCAGGATCGACGAAGTTCAGGTTCGACGTCGAACCGATCATCGTGCCGAGCTGGAACAGGTCGGAGCCGTTGTATCCCAGATTCAGACCGTATACGCGCTCATCCTCCGAGCCTGTGGCCGGGAACATCGCGGCAAGCCGGAACAACTCATCCCAGCTCATTTTATCCTTGGGCAGGTCGATATTGTATTTCGCGAACAGGTCCTTATTGTAATAGATCGCCTGGCTGTAAAATTCCGGCGCCAGTCCGTACAGCTTGCCGCCTCCCATGTCACGCAAATAGTCGAGCATGCCAGGCATGATGCCTTCCTTGTCGAAACTCTTCTCCTCGATACGGGCATCAAGGTCAAGGAGCTTGCCTGCTTCGGACATTTTCTTGTATTGATCAAAAGAAAGCATGACGACATCGGGCTTCTGCTCGTCGATGAAGTCGAGCATGGCGGCGTTCATGTCCTTGCCCTCTTCCCACTTGACGCTCTGGGTCGTGACGACTTCGATATCCACTTCCGGATGAAGGGCGGAGAACAGCATGCCGTACTGGTCGAAGAACGATCCTTCATCGTAGTACATGATCTTCAACGCGGCCTTCTGCGCTTCATTCTCTCCTGCATCGGATCCCAGCGCACAGCCGCCCAACAGGCTCGCTGCCAGGAGAACCGAGACGAACATGCGCCCCCGGGCAAACTTTGTCTTCTTCAAAACCTCACTCCTCTTCCAATTTCGGAACCCAATTCTAGTAAAATTGCATCCGACTTCTATTATTCACCAGTGAGCGGCATTTGCCAAGGGAAGGGAGGAGAATCGGGGCTCATTTTAGGAAAATTTAAGAAACAGGCCGCCTTGGAACGTTATACGGTCTCGTTCGTAAAAACATACTAAGTGTAAGAAGGAGGGGGTTATCGTCATGAATTGTCCGGTATGCGACAGTACGCGCATGAGAGAAGTGGAGAAGGACGGCATCCTGATCGACGTATGTCCGACCTGCAAAGGAGTATGGCTCGACCGCGGCGAGTTGGAGAAGCTGATGAGCGACGTGAGGGAAGTACGCCAGGACTACAACGAGTGGTATTACGGCGACAATCCGGCGGCACAGGAACGGCAAGCTCCGAATACGTACCGGCAGCCGCCGATGCAGCAAGGCTACCAGCAGCCGTATTACGGCAGCCACCCGCAAGGGCATCCGAAGCACCGCAAGTATAAGAAAAAGAAGAGCGTCCTGGACGTCTTCGGCGATTTGTTCGATTGAAGGCGGGAAACGGAAAAAGGCTGTCCGCGCGTTTCGCAGGCGAATGACCTGCACGCGGGCAGCCTCTTCGATTTCCGCTTTACAGCTTCGTCCAATCGAACAGCACGCCCATGGCCGAGCTGCGGTTCTGCACCAGCATACGATAAACTTCCGCCGCTTCAGCCGGGGAAACGCGGTGAGTAATCAAGGGGACGACGTCCATGCGCCCCTGTGCGATATAATTCAGGAAGAGCGCGGCCATGGCGGGGTGATCCCAGGTTTTGTAGTTCATCATGGCATGGATGCCCAGAATGGCAACGGAGTTCGATACGACATTGCGGCCCATCTCCTGCTGGGAAGGAACCGCGGTATCCCCGAGCAGGACCACCCGTCCGAAAGGTTTAACGAGCTTGGTCGCCTGGGCGAGCACGGCCGGATGACCGGTAATATCGAATACGACATCGAGCATCGCGCCATTGGTTTGCTTCCGTATTTCTTCATTCGCGGTTGCCGCATCCATGGGGAGCAGGTGGATGCCCGGCCGCTCCCGGACCAGCTTCAACCGGCTTTCCGCAGGGTCGATCGCAAATATTTGTTTCACGCCGAACAAGTACAAGTATTGGGTGACCAGTTGTCCCAGCAGCCCGAGACCGATCACGCCGACAGTTTCCCCCAACGCCAGCTCCGCTCTTCTCACGCCGAGCTGCGTCGTTTTGGCGAGGTTGATCCACACACCTTGCTCCGCGCCGATGCCCTCCGGAAGCAGAGTGGCATAATCGGCATCGATTTTAAAATACTGCGCATGCGGATGCTCGACGAAGACGAGGGCCCCCTTGTGCAGTCCCTGTACGTCACGGCCGATTTCGAGCACTTCCGCTACCGTGCAATAGCCGGGATGGAAAGGGTATTTGACCCAATTTGACCAGTTGGTGCCTGCATCGAAAATACCCTTCAAGCATTGCATCTCGGTTCCCGTGCTGATCAGCGAGCGCACCGAGGCGCACAAAATTTCATTCGGGCCGAGCGTGGAATCGAACGATTCCTTGACAAGCTCGACCTTCTCCTTCTCCGTGAAAACAATGTTTAAGGATTCCATCCGAAATCTCCTCCTTGTAAGGGGTGTTCAGGGCTTATGCGCTCATTGTACAAGTCCCGGAACCCGATAAAGAAGAGCATTTGTTTAGGGCAATTTAACACTTTTACAGGTTGGGCAAGCTTCTATACTGGCTGGGTGAAATGCCGACGTAATTTTTAAACTGGCGGGTAAAGGTTTGGACATCGTTGTAACCGAGGCTGCCGCTGATTTCGGAAATGTTCATCCCGCTCGTTTTCAGCATGGATTTGGCTTTGGCGATTTTGATTTCCCGGTGCAGCATAATCGGCGATTGGCCGAACAAGGTCTTGAATTGGTTGCTTATATACGTCGGATTCATGTGCATTTCCTTGGCCACATCGGACAGGGACAGCGAAATTTCCGGCTGCGTGACGATTTTGAGCAACAGCGACAGAAAGCTGCGGGAGGGCGCTTCCGCAACCGCAGCATTGTCCATTCTGGCCAAAGCATTGTCCAGCAGCAGGTAGAGCAGCTCCAGCGACTTGGCTTTCTGCAGGAGGATGTTGGCGATTCGGCCGTTTTGAGCGGCGGCGCTCATAAGCTCGTCGAATACCGATTCGAATTTTTGACGGTTGTGCAGCGGATAGATGAACGGAATATGAAACAGCGGCAGGATATCGATGCGTTGATGAATCTTGTAGGTGAAATGCCACCAAAGAAACTCCGTCTCTTCATCGGTATCTTTGTACTGGTCGTGCTCGAGGAACGTCGGAATAAAGATGACCGTCCCCGGCTCGATCTCGTAAACCCGGTCCCGAACCTTGAGCTTGGCCGAGCCTTTTCGCACATAGGTCATCATATAAAAATGGCGAAACTCGCGATTCCGGTAATTCATTTCGCGACGGCGGTGAATGTCGAAGGTCAGCAGCTTCAACTCCGCTGTCTCCAGCAAGGCGGCGAGAATATCGTCTTTCGCGTCGATCTCGTTCATCTCCTGTCAGCCAATCTCAGTCATCTCTATCCTGTTGCTCGGCCGGAATTTTGACGGTGACGGTCGTACCTGCTCCGAGCTTGCTCTCGAATGAGAGACCGTAAGCTTCTCCGTAATGAATTTGCAGCCTTTCATTGATGTTTTTCAGGCCGTAGCCGGAGCGCTTGGGTTGCAAGGAGCCGGTCAGCAGCCCCGCGACTTGTTCCTCGGACATGCCGACTCCGTCGTCCGTAATTTGCAGGGTGATGACGCGGCCGTTCAGCTCGCCATGGATCGTAATGGTTCCCCGTTCTTCTTCTTTCTCGAAAATGCCATGCAGGATCGCGTTCTCCACGATCGGCTGAAGGACAATTTTAATGATATGCTGTTCCAGCAGCAGCTCGGGAACATCCACGATCAGGGTGACCCCGTCTTCGAATCGCATGTTCTGAATTTGGACATAGGCTCGCACATGCTCAAGCTCATCCCGAATGGGAATGGAGGCTTCCCCTTTGCTCAAGCTGAGCTTATAAAATTTGGATAGCGCCTCAACTGCTTGACTGATTTCCGGGACCTTGTGCTGGATGGATTTCCAGTAGATCAGGTCCAGCGTGTTGTACAGAAAATGCGGGTTGATCTGGGCTTGCAGCGCTCGTAATTCGAGGTTCTTGATTTCCTTGCCCATGGCGTATTGATCATCGATGTTGCGAGCGATGGTCGTCAGCAAATAATTGTAATTGCGGATCAGCTCCCCGATCTCATCCCGGCCTCTGGGAATCAGGGTGACGTTGAAGTCGCCGCGCACCGCCCTTCTCATCTGGATAATGAGCGATTTGATCCGCTTGACCGCCGATGAAGCGGCCAGCAGCGACAAGAGAAGCGTAATCGCGGCGATCATCGCGAAGATGAGAATCATCGGCCGGCGGGTTTTCTCGCTTAACCCCCGGATATCCTGGTAAGGCGTAATCAACATCAACTTCCAATCGGAGTTGGCCACATCTTCGACGCCGACCAATGTTTTCCCGCTGACCAAATCCAGTGTTTTCAGCGGTCCGGATTGCGTGCGTTCCGACTCGAACGAGGCAAGAATATCTCTGTATACGTCGGAACGATACTCCGTCGTGTTGCTGGATGCGCTGATCGTTTCCCCTCTTGAATTTATGAGAACCGCGATGGTGGATTTCGTGTAAATGGCATGGTCGAGAAGGGTGCGAAGCGTGCTCTCGGGAATGTTCATACGAACGACGCCGACACTTTCGCGCAAATTCTCATTGTTCGGAATCACTCGTAACGCATAGACATAATTGGCCTCGTCCTGCTCGGGGAAATAGCCTTTTCCATACCATTTAATGAAGTTCTTCTTCGTATCCAGGTCGTGAAACCAGACGGTGTCAGCATACTGATTCAGGTCGAGGAAGCTCGCGTTTTGTCCGAGGGAAGCAAGGCCTTGCTTCATGTACAGATGGATGCTGCTGATATCGGGATTGTTGTTCGCAACGAGAAATATTTTTTCGAGACTGGCTGCGTCCAGCATCCATAGTCCGGTATTGTTTGCGTACAACTCTGGGCTTTTGACAATGAGTTCGTAGACCGTCTCGTTCCCGGTGATCACGTTCAACGAATTGACCGCGGACTGCATTTTGAACTCCAGGAACGACCGGGTTTGACTTAACATTTGCCGGGCAGAGTAGATCACTTCCTTTTCGTTCTCTTGTTCGATGACGATCGTATTGATCACCAGAAACAGGCATAGCGAGATGATGATGAGAGCAAAATAGGACAGGAACAGCTTGTATTTAATGCTGAACATGGTAGTGTTTCTCCTTATACTGGGTGGGCGTGAAGCCGGTATACTTCTTGAACAAGGTGGAGAAATAGTTCGCATCCGTATACCCCAGGTGGCCGGCAATTTCATAAAGCTTGAGCTTGTTTTCTTTTAACAGATCTTTGGCTTTTTCCATGCGAATTTCGGTCATATACGCATTCAGGGTTTGACCGGTGCTCTTTTTGAAAAAGGCGCAAAGGTACGTTTGGCTTAAATTGGCATGAACCGCGATCGAGTGCGTGGTCAGCGCCGGGTCCGAATAATTCTCCTTGATATAGGATTTGATCTCGTAGATGCTGCGGTTGCCGGAATCTCGCTTTTCGAGCTCGGCGAACAGAGCCCCGACTTGGTCGCGGATAAATTCGGAGAGTTCGTCCAACGTAACGAATTCGTCCACCCGGCGCCACAACTCGCGGTTGTCAAGATGGAGCAGCGGGAGATCGGCTCCCCGGTCCCTGGCTGTCGCCGACAGCGCCAGAAGCAGTTGCAAAAACCACTCCTTCACGACGGAAGGATCGCCGCCGCGGTCAAGGCCGCAGTCGGCAGTCTGTGTTCGTACGACGTCCAGTGCGTCGTTCATGCGATCATTCGCCAGGTGCGTGCAGAATAGGTCGAGCGCTGTCCGGTCGGGCTCAAACGGGCAGTCATCTGCCGTTCCGCCGGCGATCACACGGCGGGTTCCCAGGAAGAACTGGCGCAGGGATGCAGCCGCCGCCTGGCTCCATGAAGCGGGAATTTGCGAAAGCTCCCGCACAGGCTCCCCGATGCCGAGCGTGACCGTGTACGTGCCGGCAGACCGTTCCATAATCTGTTCCAGCAATGACTGCATTGCCTTAGGATCATTGTCTTCCGCTCGTTCGCCCCGCTTGATGAGAATCAGGACCAGATGCTCATTTGCATCGAACCCGGCAAGGCAGTCGGGGAAGAAGGCGATGCCGGGATTGGAGCTGAACAGGTCGAGCAAGGATTGCTTGGCGGCATCCTTGTCCGCAGCGCTTGTACCGATCTTCCAGTTCATTCGGGCGTGGACAGGCAAATATATGTTATCAGGAGTGCAGGAAATGAAGGCGAGATCGAACTTGTTCGCAAGCGAATCAAGGTCGGTATGCGTCTTGATCAATTCCAATGCGAGCTTCTGTCGAACGAGCGGGATGCTCTCATTCAGGCTCGCTCTCCATCGGGAGGCTTCCTCCCGAGCCAACGCATCCGTTCGACAGGCAGAAACCGCTTCCAGCATGATCCTTTTAATTTCATCAATCGAGATGGGTTTCTCAATATAACGGATTGCGCCCAGATGAATGGCTTGCATCAGATATTCCTTGTCCGCGTATCCACTCAGGAAGATGATTTTGCATTCGGGGTGCAAGTCTCGCAGGCTGGCCGCGAGCTGGATGCCGTCCATCTTCGGCATCCGGACATCCGTCAACAGGATGTCCGGAGGCTCGGTTTCCCCGATTTGTACAAGGGCGTCCTTGCCGTTCCTGGCGGTGACGACCTGATCGACGCCGACCTCTGCCCATGGGACAAATTGTCGCAAGCTCTCTCTGGTGTTCTTCTCGTCGTCTACGATCATGACTTTCATCATTCGGCAGCCCCTTCCGGTCATATGCGCCTGGTGAATGTGCCTTCATTGTAGCAAACTCCGGACCGCGATGAGAATAGAGCAAAGCCGTTCAACGGACAACTCAGTAAAATAACCAAGAAGATCATAATCCTATGTCGTATTCATGAAGGAAGCCGTTCGATAAAATGAAAGCTGTAACAGAGAAAGAATAGCACGGGGAGTGGAATGCAGCAAATGAAAACGCTTAGATTTTCTTCAATGTTCGGCGATATCGGCAAACATAAAGCCTTGTATGCGATGTTTATCCCGATCGCCGTGTATACTCTCGTGTTTGCGTACTTGCCTATGGCCGGCATTATTATCGCTTTCAAGGAGTACAACTACACGGGCGGCATCTGGGGAAGCGCCTGGAACGGATGGAAGAACTTCGAATACTTCTTCTTCTCCGGCAAGGCGTGGCTCGTGACGCGAAACACGATCGTCTATAATGTGGTTTTTCTGGCCTGCTCGACGTTCTTCTCCGTCGGGATCGCCATCCTGATCTCCGAGATGCGGGGCAAATATTTCAAAAAGATTTCCCAATCGTTCATGCTGCTGCCGTACTTCGTATCGTGGGTTATCGTCTCGGCGTTCGTTTACAACTTTCTGAACTACGATTACGGAGTCGTCAATACGATGATCCGGCATTTCGGCGGTGAACCGATCGATATTTACGGCACGCCCGCCTATTGGTACTTCCTGCTTCCGTTCCTCTACATTTGGAAGTGGGTCGGGTTCAACAGCATCTTGTACTTGGCCGCCATTATGGGAATCGATCAGGAGTGCTATGAGGCGGCGACGATCGACGGCGCGTCGGTATTTCAGAAAATTACCCGTATTACGATCCCGCTGTTGATGCCGACGATGATCATTCTTGTGCTGCTCGGTCTCGGCCGGATTATGCGGGGAGAGTTCGATATGTTCTATCAGTTGATCGGCAATAATTCCAGACTGCTGGATGCGACCGATATCATCGATACATTGGTGTTCCGCTCGCTGGCAGGCATGCCTGACTTCGGACTGGCATCTTCCGCCGGATTCTATCAGTCCGTACTCACCTTCGTCATCATCCTCGCGGCGAACGGCGCCGTCAAGCTATACAACAAGGATTACTCGCTGTTCTAAGGGAGGAACTTCGCATGAAAATCAAAAAGACGTTCGACATGAAGTTATTCAATGTTATCGCGTATTCCATCATCGGTTTCTTCGGCTTGATCACGCTGCTGCCGTTCCTCATGCTGCTGACCAGCTCGTTTGCGACAGAGCACGATATTATTCATTATGGCTATACTTTGATTCCGCGAGATGTTTCTTTCGATGCCTATACGCTGGTATTTAAGGAACCGGCCAAGATTTTGCGTGCTTACGGCGTGACGGTCTCGCTCACGGTGGTCGGCACGGCCCTGTCGCTGTTCGTTTCCACCATGGCCGCCTACGTGCTGTTCAGGAAGGACGTCAAGCACCGCAACAAGCTGTCGTTCTTTCTCTACTTCACGACCTTGTTCAACGGCGGGCTGGCTTCTTTCTACATCATTATCAGGAATCACCTGCACCTGGGCGACACCTATATGGTGCTGCTGCTCGTGCACATGTTCAATGTGGTGTTCATTCTGATCTTGCGCAGCTTCATGCAGGGCTCGCTGCACGATTCCTTGCTGGAGTCGGCGAGAATTGACGGAGCGGGGGATTTCACCATCTTCCTGAAGATCGTGCTGCCGTTGTCCAAGCCTGCGCTGGCGACGATCGGGCTGTTCACCGGGTTGGCGTACTGGAACGATTGGTGGACGCCGATGCTGTTCGTCGACAACAAGAACCTGTTCCCGTTGCAGTATGTGCTGTACCGGGTACTGTCCAGCGCGGAGTCGGCAAGGACCATCGTCAATGCGCCGGTGGCCATCGATTCGCCGAAGGAATCGCTGAAGCTGGCCTTGACAGTCATATCGATCGGCCCGATCGTCCTGCTGTATCCGTTCTTGCAGAAATATTTCGTGAAAGGCATCATGATCGGCGCCGTGAAGGGCTGATCAGGCAGCTTGCAACGCTGATGTAGACGAGCGGGATCTCATCCCCGACTCTTCACATAATAATAAAAAAAGCGGGAGGTATTTTGCATGAAAGGCATCAAGAAGGGGTTAGGTTTGGCAATCGCTTTGACAATGGTGCTCACGCTCGTACTGGCGGGATGCAGCAAGAATGAAGCCAAGAATACCGCATCGAGCGAGCCGCCTGCTTCGGCATCGGCTTCGGGAACGACGCCGGCTTCCGAGGCGCCGCCGGAAACGCCGGCCA
>Ga0206106_100609_pt1 | contig 16363 bp, 27 predicted proteins | sample 1B1ome_FD_148677 | JGI IMG/M metagenome (GOLD analysis project Ga0206106, IMG submission 148677) | Enriched microbial communities from leaf-cutter ant dump, University of Wisconsin, Madison, United States - 1B110A | ecosystem: Environmental > Terrestrial > Nest > Insects nest > Nest dump | place... | reverse complement strand
GGCGCGCTGCAGCTTTCCAGTAACACTGAACGATAAAATCCAGCATTTTCCCAACAGCAGTCGGATCATCTTCTTTCAGGAGACAGCACAGCATTTCCAGACTGCCTTCACTCATCTCGCTAAAGGCCTCAGCCAAATTTTCCGGGGTGAACGGATTGAATTCCTTGGTTTCCATCAACCTTTCTGCCAGTCGATCTATGGCTTCGTCCCGGATCTTCCCCAGCACTTCTGCCTTATCCAGCAGGTTCTCGTATGCGCTCATGCTGCCTCCATCCCGGCAGCGGTTATCTGTTCGGCGAACGACAGCGACACGTGTCTGATCATGTTGTCTGCGGCATCCAGCACCAGAACAGCAACGATTGCCAGAACAGCTGCGATAGTCAGATCAATCAGGAACAGTTTTAGCTTTCTCATGGCTAGATCTCGTTAGGGTTGTTGATATCGATCGGGTACTTGATGCCTTCTTCTTGAAGGGCATTCCTTACGTCACTTTCAATACTGTAAAGAAAGTCACCCAAATCTCCTTCTGTCTCAACAGACATAACGCTATCCATAATCTCAACACGGCGTGCCCACCCTGATCTGAATAGTGAAATTGACGTAAAGCAAGCGAACATAGAAAAATTATTTTCACGCGACTTTAAGCAGCCTCCTTCTCCCAGCATGTCTACAAGGTAATGCTCCAACGACAACGCCATGTCGCGAGAACATAGCCATTCTTTGTCTACCTGCTTTTGATTCTTGTTTGAAAACCTATCTACTAGGCTTGCTAACGCTGAGCACCTCCTCGCGTTATACTTTGCTGCACTTCTTTTTAGCTCCTCAGCGCTGTTGCCGGCATAGTCTGCTTTTATTATCTTTTTCAGATCATTGAAAGTTATTCCAGAAAACCATTCGCGCCCATATATCGCTGCCCCATATTGGCCGCAATAATTTATTAGTCTGTTTTCAGCTTCACGACAATTAACTATCCTCCCGGATAATACGTAATCAACCATTCCCGCTCCCCGAAGGCTTGAAATAGCGCGGTGTGCGTTTACTCTATTTATCGGAGCATATTGAGTCATGCCGACTTTTACCCAGTTGTCTGAAAACAAGACTGCGTATACATATCCATTCATTTCGCTGCTCCCTTAAAAAGGGGAGTGGCAACTGCTGATGCGCAGTTAAAGCGTTGCATCGCGTCTTTAAGTGCGTCCACGGGCGAGTGGAACATGCCTGTGTACTTGATGCTGATGCTTGATCCGCGTTGATAGACCGTTACCAGGAAGAGGATTAAAGGTTTGTGGTTCATGGGGGCTCCTTGTTTATTTGTTGAAGCAAGGATAGCAAATGCTATCTATAATATCAATAGCAATTGCTAAGTTATTTCAAGGATCACCCCCAGCCTTCAGTAGCCTCGACCCAGGCCGATAAAGATGAGTGGTTTCCGAAAGTTAAGAAACAGGAAGGTCGTATAAAATGGTTCTTATTGCGGAGACCTCTATGTTTATAGCTTGGTTGAGATTTCTTGGATTGATTGCAGGATTCTTCCTATCAGCCATGGTGCATGCCGATAACATCCAGAACCAGATCATCCAAGGCATGGGGCCGGGCACCATAACGATCATTGGTGAAGATCACAGGCAGCCTGAATCCACCCGTTTTTTCGAGTCAATCGTTTCCGGATACTTACAGCAAGGCAAATGCCTGATCGTTGCCTTGGAAATTGCCAGCAGCCAGCAGGCGGCTATCGATAAGGTGATTGAGGGTGGGGCAGAAGTAACCAGTATCAGGATATCGCCAATAATTGATCACCCGGCCTATCGTGCAATGCTCGGTGATCTGGCGACATTGAAGCAGAGTGGTAGCTGTATAGAGCTGATCGCCATCGATGCAGATCTGAAAACCAGTACCCGGCGTGATGAATGGATGGCGAAGATACTGGAACTCAAGGCAGGGGAGGTGCCTATATTAGCCTTACTGGGTAATCTGCATGCATTGAAGAAAGTTGACTGGGATCTTGAGAAACCATCTCCCTATGTTGCAGAGATCCTCACATCCCTTGGCCATCAGGTGAGAACCTTCCCGCAGGTATGGCAGGAAGAAGCATGCAACTCTCACAATCGCCTGCTTCCATCGACCTGCGCTGATGCCGTCAATCTCATCAACAGCAGCATAATTTCACTGCTTAATGCCTATGAATACAAGGCTCTGGATGGTGTGGTGGATGGGGTGGTTTTGTGGGAGTGAGGATAATTTTGGAGTATAAAAAGTCCCTGCATAGGAATGTGTGTGGCACGAACTCCACTCATTTTCTAACGTAGATAGAATCGCCCTAGGAAGCAGGGAGCTCAATGCCAACACGTAGTGCCACAGGTTGTAGAACTTGGTAGCGTTGTCGGATCAAGTTGTAAATATCTGGCATATCCTCGATGCGGATAGTAATCACCATTGCATAAGAAATATCGGGTGCTGATTTCGGAGGAATACTCCTCGAGGTTTGACGTGCATGATATCGAATATCAAATACTGGGTCGGACAACTCGGTATCTGCGTTAAATCTCTTAACACGATGAAGGCATGTTTCCCATTTATGCCCATCATCTCTGCTTTCACGTTCAGTCTTATACTGACTTGAGCGCCCAAAAAAATCCTGTGTTGTTTCGTCACTCAAGCCATATCGAGGGCGGAAAGTAACTTGCACCCCGGCCCGCGTATAGTTAATAACATGCTCTGGGTCAGTCGGTGCAAGAATACAAAGAGTTGCTTTCAGATGGACTCTGCCAGAGAAGGGGGTGTCAGGAAAAGGAATTTGCGCTCTTAGATATTCACCTTTTGCCAACTGCCCTTGATAGATCACCGAAACTGTGTCGATCCCGCAATCGAGCAATTCGGCAGGCTCTTCTGAAAATTTCCCCCACCCATACTCTTCACGGAGCCCTCTGCCGGGATCTGCTCGATGGACCATTAATGCCTTCAATGCAACAGTGCTAAGCGGGTAACTTGTGCTGGCAAAGGCGCCAGCAGCTACACGCAATGCTAATGGGGCTGCGTAACTAGTTCCAAGAACACCAACAACTTCTCCAAGTAATGGATTTAAAGCGCAGAACGGTTCCTTCTCACTACCTCCAAAAGACACACCATCAGGCTTAACTAACCCGGGACTGCGCCCAGGACCCTTACAGCTGTATGGCGCGCGACTCCAATTAGCTCCACTTCGATCTGCTGCACCAACCGAAAGAGAGTTCACCATGTCGGCTGGAGGCTGAATTCTTCCTGCGTCGCCTTCCTCTGCACCATCATTTCCTACAGCAACTGTTGCTAAAACACCATGCCGAGCACAAATTTGATCTAGTGTTGCTGTCCAAACGTGAACTTCATCATCTCCAATAGGCAGTCTTGGACCGAGGCTTAAGTTTGCAAATTGATACTTTCCACTATCCAAGACAGATCGAATACGTTGTAGGACGTCAAATAAATCAGGATCACTGCCGGTGTCTTTGGACAAAACTCTGAAATGATCCACCCCCATATACGGATCGGCCAATTTGGGTTGGGCAGGATTGATGCGCCCGAAAAGAAAGGTAGAAGTTACTTCATTCCCATGTTGAAGAAGAGCGCCAATAGTTTTTTCTGTGCCCGGAGTGATAAATTCAGTTGCCCATTTGATGAGATCTTCAGTTCCTAACCCGCCATCAAAAATTGCAGCGCGGCTATCTTGATACAACGGTGCTATTTCTGGGAGTTCCGGCACCGCTATTCCGGTTGCTTGCCTCGTCACTCCAGGATGAACTATGCGCAGCTCGGGCATTAATCTAGCTACACGTAGAAATCCGAATTGTGTTAACTCATGTAATGCTTGGCCTGTCCCTTTGACAGGAAGGAATGTTAATCCACCTACTTGCACACGTCGTCCTTGGTCGACATCAACACCAACATCCTTAGCGAAAACCGAGAAGGAGTGAACTACATCATCTTCATTTGGCCCCGCATGTAATACAACTTCGAATTGATACGCTTGCGTATCTTCCGGAATATTTCCTTTTAACCGTTCTTGTGGTTCGATCCAACCAAGATTTTCGATTTCGGTAAATTGTTTTTGCAAGCCAGCATTGGTTTTTTGAGAAAACAGCAAATCACCAAACCTATCAATGGCAGCTTCATCGCCAGCTACAAATAGTTGGGCAGTAGCTAAGGACTTATCCTGATCTCTTTTTTTGGAAACCTTGCGCGGTTTGACGGAGATTTGTTTACTGCCCACATCACGTAATCCGCTCATACGGAGTAGGTCGTCTGGAAAATAGCTTCTCCCCAAAAAAGCGGGATGCAAGGTAATCTGAAAGACAGCTTCACCGCGTGGTTTAGCAGCCGGAGGTAGGCTATGTAATTTTTCCTTTACTACCCCAATAGAAGACTTAAGAGCACTCCGAATATCATCAATAGAGTAGGGGTATTTTTTAGGGCCTCCTCCTGGAAGAATAGGGCTGGTCTGAGTTAGGCGTTCTCCGTGCCCCAATAGAAGATTTCGTTCATTGCTCATGTGTGCTTGCCCGTATGTTTTTTAAGATTCTTGATACTGTAGGATGGGTGATACCAACAACTTCTGCAATTTTGCGATTTGAAAGACCACTTAAATGGTAATGCAATATAAGCAAGTCTCGTTTGTCATTACCATTTACTTTATTGAGATCATTTAATACTGAGGAAACCAAGGCCGACTCGAACGGCAGATTGTTAAGAATTTCTTCTTTCTTTGCAGATTGAGTAATTTTCTCGATCGCAGAAAACGAACGACCAGATAAAAGAGTAGAAAACTTATCCGCTACGCCATCACTAACTCCAGATTTTTTGAGAAACTTTTTGACTAGTTCTGGGGTCGGCGCGTCAAGATCCACGACCATGTCAAAACGACGCCAAACAGCAGGATCTAGAATATCCGGATGATTGGTTGCAGCAACAAGCAAAGAAGTCGAAGGCCACTCATCGATGGATTGGAGAAGCACAGTCACTAGCCTCTTCAGCTCCCCTACATCTCCTTCGTCGTCCCTACGTTTAGCCACAGCATCAAATTCATCCAGGAGTAGTACGCATGGAAACCCGCTTGCATATTCAATAACAGACCGAATATTGATGCCTGTTTTACCAAGAAAACTACTCATTACCGTCGCCAAATCCAAAGTTAGGAGGGGTAATCTCAACTCTGACGCCAGCCAATGTGCTGACAATGTTTTACCAACTCCCGGGGGGCCCGAAAGCAGGACTGATCGGATTGGAGACAGGCCGGCTTGAATAAGCCGTTCGGATTGAGAGCGCTCATGCACAACCTGTTGCAACATCTGAGCAATCCGTGGAGCCCAAATCGGTTGTACATCCAGTGATACATGAGATAGTTCTTGTAGCAACGTACGCCGAGAATCTCCGTCCACTGGAGGAGGAGTTTTTACTCCACCTCTTGTGACAATGGCTCCAGAAAGAAGCCCTGCGAGCTGCTTCGCAAGTTCTTCATCGCTATGTTTTAACTTTGAAAGTAATCGGCGGCACAGCAAAGAAAAAGCGTTGGCATTTCCTTTGATGCCTTGTTCCACCAGTCTCACAAATTCACCAGGATCAATATTTACCATTAAAAACCTCTATAAATAAATAACTTAAATAATATGGTAAATTAATGGTGAAATTATATCATTATAGTTACCACTATTGAGTGGTCTCGTTGGATGAATTTGCTTCCGCCGGTCAGGTGAATGTAGCTGAATCACTCGACATGATGGAATCCATGATTTCCCGGTTTATCAATGACGATGCGGGTATGGAACGGGCTTGCCTGATACTTGCCGCGGTTGGATTGAAGGTTGTACCTGTCAGCGAGCCGGTGGTTTGCGAATCAATGTATGGCGCAATTATCTATGGCAGCGCGGGAATCGGGCAGAAAGCATGGGCAATGAATCAGCAACGTAAGACACCTGGTTACACAACGGTAATTCAAGGAATACCGGTCGCATTGGCGTAAGTAATAATTGGTGGCTGTAATAATTGTTTGTTGCGGAATTCATTCGTCAAACGTTTTGATGGCCAGGGAGACTCCATAAAATGCTCGTTCACCGTTTTTCCTGATAAATCCGCCGTGTATGATGGCGTCACATGTAGTTACTTGATTAGTCAGTTTTTTGGCGCCTAGGCGGCGCCTGAAGCTTCTTGCATCTTCTCTGCTCAGGTATCCAACTGTCATGTCATCGATATCAACCCTGATCGCCTTATCGTCATACCGGTTGTTATTTTCGGGAATGAGCATGGCTGTACATTCGACATCGGCACTTTCTCTTCCGTGGTTACCAGCCAGATACTCAAGTGCAGATTGGTAATTGCTTTCTCCGACGACTTCAAAATCGTAGTAATCGGTTGGTTTCCAATGAAAGATATCATCAGGGATAATGGCGGTTGCTCGGGTTGATATAGATACCCGTTTTATCCTTCCTCTCGCATAGAATACGATCAGCGCAATAACGATACCGATGTTCCAAGATATTAAATAACCAATGGCGACGGCTGCAACGATCCCCGCGACGGTATAAATATCTTCCGGCTTTGTCTGTTCCATTTATTCCTCCTGTTTATAAATAAAAGGTAGAACAGACTTTAACGGGAGGTATTTGAGGAGATTTAGGGGGTGGATGCCTTTATTTTTTCTTTGGCTTCTGATTGTTTGTTCCTGTTAATTCGTTTTCTTCTGCTGGTTGAGCAACTTGATCGGCCAGTCTTGCTACTAGATATTGCTGTTCTGGCTCCATTACTTTCATGATTTCTGCAACGTGGGCAATGGCCTTTGTCGGATAGAGTTCATTTATTCTTTTTGGGCCTCTGCCTGTTATTAGCCATTCGAAACAGACATTACCCCATACCGCCAGATCAATGATCTTATCCGTGTCTGGAATAGCATCACCATCAAACCATTTCTTTACTGCGGGTTGTGTGACTTTGAGCAGGCGAGCAAGTGCTGCCTGTCTTCCATGAGCCTTTAGGCCCTTCTCTGTACAGATTTCAATGAGACGTTCAGCGAATGCGAGGCGTGTATCTTTATTAGGTTCAATGTTATTGGAATTGGATATCGTACTAGGAGATTTATATTCTGGATCATCAGGATCTATTGTTATCTCACTACTAAGCCAGCCCTGCGGGTAATCGGGTGCGTAATTTTTTTCCATTTCCATTGCCACTTTTTCACCAAATGATTTTCTCCCCGCGATCATATCTCCCAGCTGTCTATCTGGTTTTTTGAATTTCCTACTTACCCCGGCCAGAGTGTATTTATCAACCAGGGCAGCAAGATTCTTTCTTCTTATTTCAGCAATATCCATTTATACATTACACCAAACGGTTAATATTCAGTAAATGCACCATACAGTGTTGACATACACACCATTTGGTGTATATTTGCGCCATGGAATTACTCGAATACATAAAAATATTATCTACAAGTGAACGCAATAATTTCGCTAAGAGATGCGGAACCTCATTTGCGCACCTGAGGAACATTGCATACAGATACAAGCGGGCAGGTGAATTGTTATGCATAAATATTGAGCGCGAATCGGGTGGATTAGTTAAATGTGAAACCCTGCGTTCAGATGTCGACTGGGGTTATTTACGCACCGGTTGTTGTCAGCACATTGGCCATGATTCTCCCCCAGGCCAACGAGACAAATCGAATCAAACGATTTGACGCGAGGTGATTTTATGCAGGCAGCTCTGAGGTTGAAACCGGAAATGCACATCGTTGATATGCGCACGATTGATGCTCAGCCATCAATGACTCGTGCCCTCCGGCTTTGTCAGCAGGTGTCTGGACTGGAGGATAAAGAAATCGTCGGCGAGCACGGCATCGTCGGAGACACCGCACAGTGGTCACGCATCATCAACAGCGGTAAACACAACTTCCCGCAAGACAAGCTTTGTGCCTTCATGGATGTCTGCGGGAATGAAGTGCCACTGATCTGGCTTGCCCGATCTCGTGGATATGAACTCGTCCCGATGGAAACCGAGATGGAACGCAGACTGAGAATTGAGCGTGAAAAATCGGAAGAGCTCGAACGCGAGAATCTTCTGCTCAAGAAGCTACTGACGGGGAGGGGCAGTTGAGTGTCACTTCACTTTTTGCGGTAGCTACGATGCTCCACCATTGTTCCTATGATGGTAATCTGGCAAATATCCGAGCGTAAAGTAGCAAAATCCTCATTGAGTGGCACCAGCTCGAATACTTGCGTCCCTTGTTCACTTATTCCACGGGGGCGGTATTTCTTAAACGTTGCCTCATGCTCACCGTTCTTGGCGACTACAAAGTCCCCTGGAAGAGGGTAAACAGTGGGATCAACGATTATGCGGTCACCTTCCTTGAATCTGGGAAGCATTGATTCCCCTTTAATCTCCAGCGCAAAAGCGTTATCTGAAAGATCAAGATCAGTAAGAATCCAGTCAGTAGCATTGCTCAGCTGATTGCTATTTACGACCTCGGTCCATTTTCCTGCCTGAACATAATCTATTAAGGGAATCCTTCGGTCGCCTATCTTTGCGAGGATAACGTTGGATTCAGCAATATGGTCGTCAAAATATCTTGGAGGTAATCCAGCACGGCGCTCCATATTCGCCGCTGCTTTTTCACCGAAGCTGCGATGGCCGTTCAGTATCTGAGAAATAAATGTTGGGTCGATTGGTTTGTCGGCGTCTGGCCGTGATCGCTTGCGAGCAAACTCGGCCGGGCCTCCGTCCTCTTCAACTAGGGCACGTAACTTTTTAATTCTTGCTTCTGATTTATCCATATTAGCTAGATTCTCTTCTTGCATTAGCAAAAGGTAAATTGATAGATGCTATTGCTATCATCAATAGCATTTGCTATCCTTATTTGTAATTTCACTAGTTGTTAACCCCAGATGGATCTCAATACTTACCTGAACAAAGTTGGAAATGGCGCGGCTGCTGACCTTGCAAAGAAAATTAACATTGCACCTGTTCTGATTAGTCAATGGAAAACGGGACGCAGGCCAATCCCGGCAGGTCATTGCCCAGCTATAGAAAAGGCAACTAACGGCATTGTCCGTTGCGAGGATCTCCGCCCCGACGTTGACTGGGGCTATCTGCGTACTAGCCGATCAAGCCACGCACCTGCCCAGCAGGAACAGCCGTGAAACCAGTATCTGCGAGTGTGGGTGAAAGATCACGCAAGGCGCATTCGTTAGCCTTGCAGCGTCTTGCATCTGTTGGTCAGGTGAATGTTGCCGAGATGATCGGCACGTCAGAATCGACCATCTCTCGCTTCGTCAATACTGATCTGGAACGTTCCTGCCAGATATTGGCGGCACTGGGGCTAAAGGTTGTTCCGGTGGAAATGAAGTGTTACGAGCCGCGCAAGATTGCCATTCTGATGGAGCTGGCGCGTGATCACTTGAACCAGCTAGAGACAGTCGAGCAGCTGTCTTTTGATGACTAACGGGGAGGGCAGAGTGACCATTCCCCATACAGAAAAACCCATGATGTTACTCCTCGAAACATACCCCAGTGGGCAGCGTGGAATATTTTCCTCTCTACTCCATCCACGTAGCGGGATGCCCACACCCCTATCTTTGCTTAAGGATGCAGTTGTTGTAGGCGTAGATATCGAAGAACTCACGGATATTGCCAAGAACGCGAAAAACTGGACTGAGTGGCGCAGCTTCATGGAAGAGATTATCCATCATGGCTAGGGCACGCAACATCAAGCCCGGTTTCTTCATGAACGAGGTGCTGGCCGAATTCAGCTTCGCTACCCGCCTGATGTTCATCGGCTTGTGGACTTTGGCGGATCGTGAAGGTCGCCTGGAAGACCGCCCGAAGCGCATCAAGATCCAGTTGTTCCCCCTCGATGATGGTCTGGACATCGATTCAATGATGTCCGACCTGGCGAAAGCTGGCTTCCTCGTCCGTTATGAAGTGGATGGCGTAAGGTACTGTCAGATCGCGAACTTCACGAAGCACCAGACGCCGCACCATAAGGAGGCTGCGAGCGAATTTCCGCCTCCTGCTGGTCAGCCCGCTATTACTCGGCACGCCTATGATGTTCCGAAGCGGCAGCGCGAGTCGATCTTTGCACGTGATGGTCATGCCTGCCTCAAGTGCTCATCAACCGAAGCACTGACCATCGATCACGTTGTTCCGCTTTCTAAGGGCGGCGACAACAGCGACGACAACCTTCAAACGCTTTGCCATCGCTGCAATTCGGCCAAGGGTGACGCAACGAAGAGCTACATCGCATCCAACGTTGGTTCAACGTTGGGGCAATCACAAACTAACGTTGACGCTTGTAGCCGCACTGATTCTCTGATTCCTGATTCTCTGATTCCTGATTCTCTGATTCCTGATTCCAGAGAGAGAGGTAGCAAGATCTTAACCGAAGGTAGCGCGAAAACCGAAAAACCGGACGCTGACGCGTCTCGCTCTCCCCCAGAAAATAAATCGATTTCGTCTGAAAAATCGACTCGAACGCCCATTCCACAACCTTTCAGGCCCACTGAGGCGGCGGTAAGGCTGGCGGAAAAACACGAACTTGACGTAGGCACTGAGGCTGATCTGTTCGTGGCGCATTACGAGTCTACAGGCGACTTTCGAGCCGATTGGGATGCCTGTTTCCGGAAGTGGATACTGCGATCGATGCAGCACAAAGCCGATTCCGAGAAGCGAGCCCAAGGACCACCACATTCTCAAAAAAATACCAATAAATCAAAAACATTCAGCGCATTCGATTATTCACGAGGTGGAGATGGATACGGAAACAAACGGGAAAAAGGAAGGGTTTTCGAAGGACAACTGGCTGCAGGTCAGCTCGGTTTTCAAGGGGAATCGTCCGATTGATTCGCTGTTCGACAGATTCTGTTCGCTCTACGCAAACCGCTGGGATGCACAGTTCAAGTTTCCGGAACAGATCGATCTGTGGAAGGAGTGCTGGTCTCAGGAGCTCAACGAGCGTGAAATCACGTTCAACGAGGCTAAAAAAGGATTGAGAAGGTGTCTTGAAACCCATGCATGGCCACCGTCTTTCTCCGAATTTCTGCAGGCGTGCCGGCCATCACTCGACCCTGAACAGGCTTTCCACGAAGCTCTGAAGCAAATGCGACTGCGTGACCAGGGAAAGGACGAGTGGAGCAGTGCAGTCATCTTTCACGCTGCTGTCAGCATGGGTCGTGACCTGATGAGCTACAGCTACCAGCAGGTGAAAGCGCGTTGGGCTAATGCTCTCGAAGAGGCCAGGAAGGGAATCGAAAACGGGAGTTTGAAGAACGAGGTTCACCGACGTCCCATTCTCATCGAAGCAACAAAGCGATCTGAACGCCCCGGCGGAATGAGCGAAGTTGCAATCTGGGAGCTGGAGAAAATGAAAGAAATTCTCTCTGCAAAACCTAAGTGGCAACGTGATCTTGAGGGTCGGACCGGACGGAAGTATAAGGCTGATCCGAATCTACGCCACGCTGGATCATACGGATCTCAGGTTTCTCATCAGCAACAGACGACCGATGAGCAAGTCACGATCGAGGGATGACGGGATGACCGACGAAACCATGATCCTTGCCGCCAAGCAGATCGATCTTGAAGCGTGGGAGGAGCGTAGCGCGATCATGGAATTCGATGGTGGGATGACTCGGGATGAAGCAGAGAAAGCGGCAGCAGCGTTGATCTGTTCAACCAGGACGAAGGAGTGACCAAATGCCAGAACTGCGAACAGGCCGCAATCAATCCTCATCACGGAACAAGATCGATGAATTGCCTGGGGTGCTGTGTAGCGCTGGTGGCATCAGCCAGGCCGTCACGAATCCACCAGGAAGCGATGTTTGCGGCGATAGGAAGATTCCCGGGAGCACCGAAGCGGGAGGAGATCATCGAAAAGCTGAAATCGTCAAAAACGATTTAAACGCGATTCCAGGCGATGAAATTCTTGAAATGATAAATGGTAAGTATAAGTCAGAGAAACACGCCAAAAAGTACCTTAAAATCGATTATAGAGGCATTCATGCATCAGTTGATTGGTCAGTTTTGCAGTGTTGGGTGAAAAAATGGTGATTTTTGCTTTGGATCTCGGAACAGCTACCGGCTGGGCAATCCGTGCAGATGACGGAATTATCACCAGTGGAACTCAACAATTCCGGAATGACCGCTTCAGCGGAGGAGGAATGCGTTACCTGCGATTCAAACGCTGGCTTACCGAAATCAAGCAATCCTGCGAACAGATAGATGCAGTGTATTTCGAAGAAGTTAGACGCCATATCGGCGTAGATTCTGCACATGCCTACGGGGGGTTTATGGCCACACTTACAGCCTGGTGTGAGCATCATCAGATCCCTTATCAAGGGGTTCCGGTCGGGACGATCAAGAAGCACGCAACCGGCAAAGGGAATGCCAGCAAGGGTGAAATGATCACGGCTGTACGTGCCAATGGTCATGCCCCAATTGATGACAATGAAGCCGATGCACTGGCTTTGCTGCACTACGCAATAGATCTGGAGGTAACCGCACTGTGAAAATCAGAATCGATCATCTCATCATCAGCCACCCGAGCCGGGCGGATGAAATTGAGTTATTGAAACGGCTCGAATTGTTGATCGGAAACACAAACATGAAAATCAGTGAACTTGCAGCAAAGGTAACTCAGCAGGCTGAGGTTGCCGAAAAAATCATCGTTGAAATCAAGTCCCTGAAAGAGACGCTGGAAGATGTTGATCTGCCAGAGAATGCATTGGAAGCAATGGCACGGCTGGATGCTGCTTTGATTGCAGCAGATGAGCTGAATCCGGATGCAGATCCTGTGGAAGCCCCGGAGCTGGAAGAAGAAACCGTATAACCCTCAAAAAAACGCAATGTTTCCCCTCATGGTTTCCTCCTCTCTCCCTGTAGCCATGAGGGGTTTTTCGAACTGATGGAACGCTGGGAATACGCTGATCCATTGTTCGTGGCCATGCGCCGGGAAGCAATACGGATAAGACGATCCAGGACGTGTGAGAAATGTATCCATTCTGTGACTGTGGAATTGAAAGGAGAAACGTGCCATGTATGCGACCGGAACAGGCGCTATGGGCGTGTCTGCGATCTGTACATTGAGAAGACCGGAAATGATTGAGCAGATCGTTGAAGAGAAGCCAATCTTCCGTTCCGTTGAGCAGGCACTCCATTTGGCTTTTATGATGGAGATCCTGCCGGTGATGCAGAAGAGCCAGATGCAGATCATGCTCGATCGCTTGATCAAGCAGAGATTCATGCAGGAAACGATTGAATACAGGTCAATTAACCTCAGTGGGTTGTCACCGTTGGAAATTCGCGCTCAGTGCGCAATGATCCGTGGTGTGGTGGAGCATCATCTGCTCAAGCACGAGTCCGACGCAATTCACGCACGGTATGGGTTCCAGGTCTGCAAAGCAAATGGTGTGCGCGGCGTTAGAGATTACTGTCTGCCGATAATGACGATCAAGGGGAATATTCCAACCCTTGCTATGGCCTGGGGAGTATACGGGACAAAGCGTCAGCGAGAGGATCTCTCAAGCCGCAGGATAGCGGATGAATTCTCGCTCTCTCAATCTTCAGTAACACGGAACATGAAGGTTATCCGAGATACAGGAATGATCCTGTTAGATCGTGGAATAGATCGTTTGAGGGTACTGTTTGAGCAGTGGAATGTTATCGAGTAGGTTTGGAAATGGTTGATATGCTTGAATTGCAGTTCAGTCGGAGTGAGAGAGCTACAACTTCTTCTAGGAGAGGTGTAGCTCCAGTTTTTTCCCCAATGCCGCAGCATATTTACGAAGCGTATTTAATGAGGGCGATGGCTTGCCGGTAACCAATGCATTCTCCAGCCTGGCCACTGCAGCGGCTTTGGTTCCCATGCGTTCTGCTACCTGTGCCTGAGTCAGCCCTGCTTCCTTGCGTGCTTTGAGAATGGCATCGAGCATGGGCATTTCCTCTCGTTCCAGTCGTTCAAACTCAGCTCTAACGGCCGGGTTGGACAACATTTTCTTTCTCATCTCAGCGTATGTCATGGTAGGCGGGGTGCGTTCAGCAGCCATTTTTAATCTCCTTCATTCTGGTTTCAGCAATCCGCATTTCTCGCGGCGAAGTTTTTTGCGACTTCTTGACGAAACTGTGCAACATTACAATCCGGCGACCGACCAGTGTGCAATAGAACACACGGGCAATGCCTTCCGCGCCTTTCAGACGTAACTCAAACAATCCATCACCAAAAGCCTTGGTATGCGGCTCGCCAAGGTTTGGCCCGTTGATTTCCATTCTGTCTGCCAAAGTAATGAAGCGTGCAGACAATGTGCTGGGTAGGCATTCAATCTCAGTACGGACAGTTTCGCTATAAAAGTCGATACTGTATTTCATGGTTAGGATATTAACATATATGTTAACAGCCAGGATGGATTATTGACACTACGACTTGCTCGGCTTATCCTTGCGCCAAGTGCTCAAAACACTACCCAAGGCGGACACCGCACCCGACAGACAAGCGGTTTTTTTACGTCCATAGTTTTCCTATGGCCGGGTGTTAGGCTAATACAAGACCTGATTCGTCAGGGAATATGCCAGCCGACTTTGGGCGGTTTTGAGCACCTGGCCACCCACACAAAATGGGTGAATACTCAAAATCAATCCCAAAGGAGGTCACCATGACCGCATTATCTTTATCTTTCCAAGATATTCAATTCGATGTGGTTGACCAGGACGGTCAGCCGTGGCTGAAAAGTTCTGAAGTCGCAACAGCACTCGGCTATTCTCGCCCTGACGCTCTTAATAAAATATACGAGCGCAACAAAGACGAATTTACAGATGCCATGACCCGGAACGTCAAATTGACGTTGCGTAATGAAAACAAAGAGCTACAGCACATTCTGGTTCGTATCTTTTCACTTCGTGGCTGTCACCTGCTGGGCATGCTCTCTCGCACCACCATCGCCAAAGAATTCCGCAAGTGGGTGCTGGATATTCTGGATAAGGAAGTCGGCCAGCAACCTGTAAGCAATCCTGACAAGTTCATCTCCAAGGAACAGGAGGGGATTCTATTCAACCTGATGGCAATACGCTTTCCGGAGGGGAAAGATCGGCCTTATTGCTGGAGCAGATTCAATCGTCACTTTGTTGTCAGCAGCTACAAGAATCTGCCGGCCAGTAAATTTGCAGAAGCATGCATCTACATTCCATCCATGCCGGATAAAGAAGTGAAGGCACTTCCTGCTCCTGCTATCAAGCCGCCTGTGTGGACAAAGCCAGATCCTGCGGGCGTTAAGGGGGCTGTGCGTAATATCGAAACAACCAAAAAGCTAATTGCGGAATTGAAGGTGTGGACAAACACTCTTCCCCGTGAAATTGGTGATCCTTTATGGGATGCGCTTAATGATTTGAATAGCCTGCTGATCCGCGGCTGGACAGAAGTAGATGAAGCGCTGACATGCATTAATCAGGGAATGTATTACCTGCACCGATGGCAGGGCAGGAATGGAAGAATCGGGAACGTAAGATAGATCTGAAAGATTGCCGGGTTACGAAAGTAGCCTGGCTCTACAAGGGTGAATGCGTATTATTTCTAAAGATGCTGCTAAAAGTGACGATGTTGTTTTTAATGTGTCACAAACAGTATACATCTTGACTCAGATGAGGTATGATTATGTCAGAATTAGGCAATAGAAGTATGAGCCTGTCAAAATGGATGGTCATGATGTTGATGATCATCGCCATTCCTGCAGCAAATGCATTTGATTTGGATATCACGAACGATCCAAACAAGGATTTCTTCATTGGATACGGGAAGCACTACAATGAAGATTCTTAATCCCGATAGTAAACAATTGCAACAAATCAACCAACCGCCTTCGGGCGGTTTTTTATTGGATGAATGAAAAATGACCACTGAGACTAAATCCAGGAAAGGGATTGGTGGTCGGCCAACCAAATACGACCCGAAATATTGCGACATGATTGTCGAGCATATGAAGCAAGGGGCATCCATGACTTCCTTCGCTGCTGAGATCGATGTAGCACGCTCGACCATTACAGAGTGGGCAGATAATTACCCAGAGTTTTCAGCATCTGTAAAAAGGGCCAAAGCAAAATGTGCCGCTTGGTGGGAGCTTCAGGCCCGTATGGGTGCCACCGGAGAAATGCAGGTAAATCCCACGCTTGTTATTTTTGGCCTAAAGAATATGGCGGCGGAGGATTGGCGCGACAAGCAAGAGGTCAGCCATTCTGGCCGCTTAACCATCGAGAAGTCTGTTTCAGACATGACTGACGAAGAGTTAATGGCGATTATTAATGAGCATGAGGGCCGAGGCTGCTAAAGAGGTTCTGGCTCGTCGCAGAGCAAGAGAAAACCTACACG
>Ga0206106_100605_pt1 | contig 16472 bp, 14 predicted proteins | sample 1B1ome_FD_148677 | JGI IMG/M metagenome (GOLD analysis project Ga0206106, IMG submission 148677) | Enriched microbial communities from leaf-cutter ant dump, University of Wisconsin, Madison, United States - 1B110A | ecosystem: Environmental > Terrestrial > Nest > Insects nest > Nest dump | place... | reverse complement strand
GGGCTACGCCCTCCGCTCCAGTTCATGCTGGCCAACCCACCCAAAATCAGTAAAACACACACCGCAGACTCTCATTCCATTCTGTCCAGTTTCAGGGGCTCGGCCACCCCGATTCGGTCGTACTCACCTCTTTGGCAGGCGCTCAATACCCTGGCGAGGTAGTTTTTGAAAACCTTGCCTCCCATATCCTGCCTGTTGCGTACGGTTGCGTTGATGAGAACCCGATCATTTTCCGCAAGCTTACCGGAAAAGCGGCCGGGTAAACCGGTATGCCGGATGAGAATACCGCCAAGCATCAGAAACCGACCGAAGTCAGGGCAAAGAACGAGAACAGACTGCGTCGTGACCCGAAAATCCGTTTGGTTCGCACGGGGGATTCCACATATTTCCATGATAATGCGGCCAGAACGAACGAAAGCCCAAAAAGGATGATTTTCACCCCCAATCCATCCCATGAAAGGTACCGGGCATAGGCATAAAGCGGCCAATGCCACAGATAAAGGGAATACGAGATTAATCCGACCGCAACAAAGGGGCGAGTGGCCAGTATCTTTCCGCAAACGGTGCCAGAAGTGGCTGTTGATGCATTTCCCCAGATAAGGAGGGCGGTTCCCAAGCACGGCGGCAACGCGGCGAAACCGGGAAACTTTGTCTCAGAAGTGTAGAAAATAGCGGCTGCCGCGATCATTCCCAACCCCAGCCAGGAGGCTCCTTCCCGGATCAGCCGGTGGGTGGGAAAGTAACCGGCAGGGAGAGCCGCCAGCAGGGAGCCCAGCAGCATCTCCCAGGCGCGCGTCGGCAGGAGGAAATAAGCGGCAACCAGCATTCCTCCGCGAATGATCAGGGCAGCCAGGATCAGACCGGCCAGGGTCACGAGCGAAAGTACGAGGAAAAGGTTCATTTCCCTCCGCCGGTGAGGCAGAAAGCGATAGAGAAGAAAGAGCCCTATCGGAAAGAAAAGATAGAATTGTTCTTCTACGGAAAGGGACCAGGTGTGGAGGAATGCCTTTTCCTGGTCCCTTCCATTGAAATAACCGCCGTTGAACCAGAAATAAAAGTTGGAAGCAATGGCGGTCAAGGTAACGAGGGATTGTCCCAGCCGCTGATAATCAATGGAGAATAAAAAGACTCCGCCCGCGAGAATCGTTGCCAGCACCACCACGCTAAGCGCGGGGAAAATACGGCGGACTCTTCGTTCCCAGAAATCAATCATGGAAAAGCGCGAGTTTTCAAGATCCCGGAGCAGGAGGGCCGTGATCAGGTAGCCTGAAATCACGAAAAAGACGTCCACACCCACATAGCCGCCTGAAAACCCGAAACCGGCATGGCAGAAAAGCACCGCCAATACGGCGACTGCCCTCAACCCGTCAATCTCCGGCCTGTAACGGAAGGGCATCCGGGCATCGCCCGTATTCTGCCTGTTTGCTTGAGGGTTCCTATCGAGAGCCCCGGGGATCATAAAGTGCTTTCAGAAAATTTTCAGAGAAGAGGGAGACGGCGGGAGGCTCAACCCTGCTACCGCACGACTTCCACGGGTGTCCCGAGTTTTACCCGTTCGTAGATCAGCGCGGCCACCTGCTCGGGCATCCGCACGCAGCCGTGGGAGGCGGCGTAGCCGGGCAGGATGCCCACGTGCATCCCGATCGCCCCGTTGAAGCGCATGAAGTACTTCATCGGCGCGCCTTCGAAACGGGTGCCGCTCGGGGCGGAGTCGATCCGCGCGCTCACCCCGGCCCGGACCACCCGGCCCTGCCGGTCCACGAAATTGCCGTAGAGATTGGAGCGGTGATCCTGGTCCTTTTGCGTGATCTTGAATTTCCCCGTGGGGGTCATGCCCGCCGCCTTGCCGGTGGAGACGGGAAAGTCGATGGCGATCTGCCCTTCGTGCATCAGGTAGGCGCGCTGCCGCCCCAGAAAGATGACGACCCGGGCGGTGTCCGGGGTGACCTTGGCGAGAATCTGCGGCGAGATTTTCGGCGGCGCCTGCCGGTGGATCGATTCCCGCGCCCCTTTCATCGGGCGGCCCCGCCGCTGCGCCAGCGCCTCGCCGGTCGGCAGAAACCCGACGAGAAACAGCGAGAGGAGAAGCGGAAACAGGGCGGGAAATCTCATTGCAAACGGATGTTTCTTAATGATAGTGCCTTTGAGGTTCAACCGAAATATCCCGGAACGTCCCGAAATACTCCCGAATTACCCATTGCACCGCAGATTGAGCAGATTATGCCGGCTGGCGCTGGCCCTTGGTTTCATGACCATGGGGGCCGGGGCGCTCCGGGCGGAACTCAGGATGCCCGATTCGGTTCCGAAAAAAAAGAAAAAGTCGGAACGGATCGCGGTGCCGGAGTCGCTTGTGGCCGCGCCTCAGGGGGTGCCGGTGGAGGTGCGGGTGCTCCCCGGCGAACGGGTGACGATTCCGCTCAAGGTCTACGGGCGGCGCGGCGTCCAGATGGAATACCGGGTCCGCTCGGCTCCGGAAACGGGGCGGCTCGTGGAGAGCCGTCAGGTTCGCCCGGAAGCGGCGGAACTGGTCTATGAAGCCCCCACCCGGGTGCCGGGGGAGGAGGATCTGGTGGAGGAGATGACGTTTGTGGCTCGCGACCGGAGCGGCACCTCCTCGCCCACCACGGTGAAGATCACCATCGTCAACGAACCGCCCGAGGTGGCTCTGGCGGAGGAGGTCGTCTTTGGCGAAATCGCCGCCGGAAGCGCGACCGCCCGGGAGATCACCCTGAGCAATCCGGGGCACCGGCTCGCGGAAGGGAAACTCGAAATCTCCGAACCGTGGACGGTGACGCCCGCGCGTTACCGGTTGCGGGCGGGGGAGAGCGCCACCTTCCGGATCGGGATCACGCCGTCGCAGGCGCGCGAATATGTCGGCTACCTGCGGCTGCCCTCGATGGGAAAGGGGAGCCGGTTGCAGGCGCTCGCGGTCGCCTCCGTCTCGGCGGGACCGTCCCGGATCGACCTTGTGGGCGATCCCGACCACCTCCGGCGAACCGGCGCGCTCACGCTGGCCAACCGGACGGACCAGCCCCGGTCCGTTACGATTCACGCGGCGAAACGGCTCGGCCTGCCCGGAACCGTCTCACTGGAGCCGGGGGAAACGCGGGAGGTGCCGCTGGTGATCGGGGAAGACGATCTGGGCGCGGTGGAGGAGACGATCCGCGTCGTTCAGGGGAGCTATCTTCAGGAGGTTCAGGTGCGCGCGCTGGCCGTGGGGCCGCGGCTGGCGATCACCCCGGAGGCGATCGCGTTTGGCCAGGTGAGAGTCGGCCATGAGGCCAGGGGCCGGTTGCGGATTCGCAACGGGGGCGGGGCGGTCGCGGGCGTGACGGCGTCGGCCTCCCCCGGGTTCACGGTGGAACCGGCCCGGTTCGAGCTGGAGCCCGGGGCGGATCGCGAAGTGGAGATCCGTCTGGAGGCGACCACGGCGGGCGCTCTGGAGGGGAAGGTGAATTTTCAGGTGGCGGGGAGCCGGGTCGGCGCGTCCCTCTCCGCCGAGGCGCTCTGGCCGGAAGTGGAGCCGGGGGCGGCGCGGGTTCCGTTCATCGCCGTTTCGCCGGAGAAAGCGGCGGCTGCCTCGCAGGGGAAGGGGGGGGCTGCCCACCCGGGGCCTGCGGGGCGTCCGGCGGGGCCCGGTTCCTCCGTTTCCGCCATGCAGGCCGTTGGGTTGGTGAATGGGATGAATCCGCAGGGAACCCCGGCGATCCGGACGATCGAAGTCCGGGAACTCGCCCCGACGCGGATCGACCTGGCGTGGCGTCCGGTGGCCGAGAGCACCGGCTACCGGGTGGAAGCGCGGCGGATTTCCATGAAGAAGAGCGGCGGGGTGGAGGCGACCTGGGTTCCCGTCGCGCCGGTGGAGATGGAGCCGGGAGCGAAGGAGGTGCGCGCCGCCATTACCGGCATTCCCGAGGGGGCGGCGGCGACGATCCGCGTGGTGGCCATCGGGCCGGAGGGAAAATCGCTCACCCCCTCGCCTCCGCTTTCTTTTTCGCTGCCCAGACGCCCAACCCTTTTCACCTTGCAGCGCGTGCTGCTCGCCGGGTTTATCCTGGTTTTTGCGGTCGGCCTCTGGCTGCGGGCGGGGCGCTCGGTTTTCGGGGTGCGGGTGGCCCGGTAAGCCGGGGTTACGTTCGGGATGAGTTGATCCGCAGGCCCGTGTCGCGAACGGCGGGGGCGGCCTGGGCGCGGTTGACAAGGGTAAAGACCATCACCCAGAAACATTGCAGGAGCGCCGCCACCGGGAACTGCAACCTCAAGGGCATCGCATAGATCAGGCAGACGCCGGGGACCCAGATGCACCAACCCGAGATCAGGATGGGAAAAACGCGGCTGGAGAAAAATTGCCGGTTGAAAATCTCCCCCACCGCCGAACGGCGAAACCCCGCGTCCCGCCATGCGAAATAGCCGACGCAAAACGGAGCGTTGATCAACGGGTTGAGGACGAATTGATCCACGAACACCTTGAGAAGCACCGTGTGCCAGTCGTTTCCCGGGCCGAACATCAGCGCCTGGAAGTGGTAGACGGAATCCACGTAGATTCCGAAGGCTCCCCATGCCGGCGCACCCGTAAGGATGTCCCGGATGTTTCGGCGTGTGACGCGTCCGCCCTGCTGGAATCCGACGCGGAGGATTTCCGGCAGGAGGGCGGATGAAAAAACGTAGCTGGTAAAGGCAAAGAGATAGCCGGACCTCTGCTTGAGGGTGGCCACCTCGGCAAGGAAATGGCGGGTTCCTTCGTGCTTGAGGTAAAGAAAGATAAAAACGGCCATGAGGGCCTGCAAAAAGAGGCCGGGGACAAGGTTGGCCCGGATGGCTTTCCCTGCCATTCGGAGCGCTTCACGACATTTCATCGGGACGGGTTTGCCTGCATGCGGCTTCGGGCTGAAAATGGCCGGACCCTACGCCGGAGCGGTTTCCAGACCGAAGGCGCACGGGAGGATTTCCTCTCCAAGCTCCACCATCGCCTTCCCCGCCGCGGGCCAGAAGCGGTCCCGCTGCCACGCGAAGCCGATCTTGCGCACCGGGGGCGTTCCCGCAAAGGAGCGGAAGAGAAGGCCCCTGCCCGGCCGGGCCGCCATTTTCGGGATGATGGAGATGCCGAGCCCGGAGCGGACCAGCTCCAGCAGCGTCTCCACCTGCGCGCTCCGGCAACTGATTTTCGGGAAAAAATCGCCGTGGGTGTGGCAAAGCTCCAGCGCCTGCCCTGCCAGACAGTGGCCATCCTGCATGAGGATGAAGCGTTCGCCGGAAATGTCGTTGAGCGTCACCGTGCTTGCGGGGGCAAGCCGGTGATTCTCCGGGATGACCAGGAGAAGCTCCTCTTCGAAAAGCAGTTGCTCGGCCCCCGTATCCACCGGCAGGCTCAGAAGGGCGAGGTCCATCCCTCCCTCGGTCAGTTCACCCAGGAGCCGCGGGGTGATCTCCTCCTGCACGGTGACTTCCACCTCGGGATAACGCTGGTGATAGGCGTTGAGGAGCCGGGGAAGGAGGTAGGGGGCGATCGTGGGGAGCACGCCGAGCACCAGCCGGCCCTTCACGGCGGCCCCGGATTGCGAGATCGTCCGTTGCGCCTGCGCCACCTCCCGCAGGATCTGCTGGGCATGGGGCAGGAGCATGTTGCCCGCGTCGGTGAGGACGGCTCCCTGCGGGCGGCGGAAGAAGAGCGGTTCGCCCAGCTCTTCCTCCAGTTTGCGGATCTGCTGGCTCAGCGAGGGCTGGGCCACATGGCACTCCTGCGCGGCCCGGCTGAAATTCTGGGTCCGGACCACGGCCAGGAAGTATCGCAGTTGATGCATTTCCATAGCAAAAGAGAGAACCTCAAAACCGGATTTTGAGCGAGTTGAAACGTAGGATCGGGGTGATCGTCATGGTCAAAAAGGTCGCGCGGGGCGTTTGGCTGGTTTACCATAGCACGATGTCTGCCAGAGGCGGAAAATAAGAAGGGAAATGCGATGAGTTCTCATAAAGCGACTTCCACGTCCACGCGAACCCGCCTGATGGTGGCCGGGCTCGATTGCCCCCAGGAGGTGGCGATCCTGCGCCGGGTGCTCGAACCGTTGCCCGGGGTGGAGGCGATGGAGGTGAACCTGGTGGAAGGGAGCGTGAGCGTGGAGCATCGCCCGGAGGTGACGCGCGATCACCTGATCCGCGTGATCGGCGAAACGGGGATGCGCGCCACGCCGCCGGGCGGGGATGAAAACCCGGAGGCGGCCACCGCCCGCCGGGTGCGGTGGGCGCTGGTGACCCTCTCGGGCGTGCTGACGGGGCTCGGGCTGGCGCTGCAATGGAGCGGCACGGGGGAGGCGGCGGTGCTGCGGCTTCTCTTTGCGGGGGCGATCGTCAGCGGCGGGTGGTTCATCTTTCCGAAGGCGTGGCAGGCGCTCCGGGTGTTTTCGCCGGATATGAACCTGCTGATGACCCTCGCCGTGGCCGGGGCGATGGGGATCGGCCAATGGTCGGAAGGGGCGGCGGTGGCGTTTCTCTTCGGTCTCTCGGAATCGCTGGAGGCGTTTTCGCTCCAGCGGGCGCGGCGCGCCATCGCCTCGCTCCTGGAACTCGCCCCCGCCACAGCGTGGGTGTTGGGAGAGGGGACCGCCCCGCACGAGGTGCCCGTGGAAGCGGTGGCCCCGGGACAGAGGGTGATCGTCCGGCCCGGGGGGCGGGTGCCGCTCGACGGGGTGGTGGAGGAGGGGAGTTCCCATGTCAATCAGGCGTCGATCACCGGCGAATCGCTCCCCGTGCTGCGGGAGCCGGGGGATGGCGTCTACGCCGGAACCATCAACGGGGAGGGGACGCTGCATCTCCGGGTGAGCCGCCCTTCGGGGGAGACGCTGCTGGCGCGGATCATCCGGCTCGTGGGCGAGGCGCAGGCCCGCAAGGCCCCGAGCGAACAGTTTGTGGACCGGTTCGCACGGGTCTATACCCCGGCGGTGCTCGGGGTGGCGTTGCTGGTCTTCCTCCTGCCGCCGCTTGTGGCCGGTGGAGCGTGGGGGGTCTGGTTTTACCGGGCGCTGGTGTTGCTGGTGATCGCCTGCCCGTGCGCGCTGGTCATCGCCACGCCGGTTTCCATCGTCTCCGGCCTCACGGCCATGGCCCGGCGCGGGGTGCTCATCAAGGGGGGCGCGACGCTGGAGATGCTGGGCCGGGTGCGGGCGCTCGCGCTCGACAAGACGGGGACACTCACCGAAGGGCGGCCCCGGGTGCAGGAGGTGATCCCGGTCGCCGGGACCGATCCGCGGGAGCTGCTCCGCATCGGGGCGTCGCTGGCGGCGATGTCCGATCATCCGCTTTCGCAGGCGATCGTGGCCCATGCCGCGGAGGCGGGGGTGGAGGCCGCTCCGGCGGAGGGGCACCGGGCCTCCCGGGGCCGGGGCGTGGAGGCGGCGCTCGACGGGCACCCGTATTTCGCCGGAAACCACCGGTATGCCCATGAACTCGGCGTTTGCACCCCGGAACTGGAACTGAAGCTGGAGGCGATCGAGGCGCAGGCCCGCTCCGTGGTGATCGTCGGCCATCAGCCGCACGACGGCTGCGCGGGGGAGGTGCTCGGCATTTTTGCCGTCAGCGATTCGTTGCGCGAAAACGTTCCACCCGCCATCGCGGCGCTTCACCGGGCGGGAGTCGCCCCGGTGGTGATCCTGAGCGGCGACAACCAGCAGACCGTGGACGCGATCGCCCGGCAGGCCGGGATCGACCAGGCGTACGGCGACCTGCTCCCGGACGAAAAGATCGGGCGCGTGGAGCGGCTCATGGAAACGGGGGTGACCGGGATGGTCGGCGACGGAATCAACGACGCCCCGGCGCTGGCGACGGCCCATGTCGGCATCGCCATGGGCACCGGCACGGATGCCGCGCTGGAAAACGCGGATGTCACCCTCGTGCGCAACGACCTGACCCGGGTGGCCGGGGCGATCGCGCTGGGGCGGCGCGCCGCGGGGATTATCCGCTTCAACATCGTCTTCGCCCTGGCGGTGAAGGCGCTCTTTCTGGCGCTGGTGCTGGCGGGTTATCCCTCCCTCTGGATGGCGATCGCGGCGGATACCGGGGCGACCCTGCTCGTCATCGCCAACGCGCTCCGGCTGTTGCGGGTTGAATAAGGGCGGTTGGGCAAACATCAAAAAACCGCAAGAAAATCTCATATTCCCGGAAGAAGCCGGTTTGCGAGTCGGGGTAGCCTCCTCCAACGATGAGCACTTCTCCTCTCCCCGCACCGAAGATCAGCTTCATGTCGGCCAATTTCCTGGGCCGCGAAAAAGGATACAAGGATATTGAAGGAGGCGGCTTTCAGGAAGGGGGTCGCAGTATCGCGGAGCATTTCGCCCCCGCCGCCACCTACCCGGAACGGATCGACCGGTTTTTCGCCGAAGTGGCCGCCCTCGGTTTCCGGGGGATCGACCTCTGGACCGCGCATTGCAACCCGGCCTGGGCCACTCCGCGGCATCTCGACGCGGTGCTGGCCGCGAGCGCGCGCCACGGGGTGGAACTGGTGAGCATCGCGGGAGGGCTCGGCAATTCATGGGAAGCGCTGGAGCAGACGGCCCGGCTGGCCCGCGATCTGCGCGTGCCGATCATCGGGCTTGGCGCCGGTCCGGAACTGGTCCCCGCGCGGCTTGCGGAGGTGGATGCCCTGCTGGAGCGTTACAACGTCCGCCTGGCCTTCGAGAACCATCCCAACGAACCGACCCCGGCCGTGGTGCTCGACAAAATCGGCCACGGAAAATACCCGCAGATCGGGGCGACGCTCGACACCGGCTGGTTCGCCACGCACGGCTACAATGTGGAAGCGGCCATCGACGAACTCGGCAGCGTCCTCTGGCTCGTGCATCTCAAGAACATCGTCGCCCCCGGCGGGCATGTGGCCGCCCGCTGGAATGAAGGGTGCCTCGATTTCGAGCCAATCGTGCGCCGCCTCAAGGCGGTCGGCTACGGCGGCTGGATCAGCGTGGAGTACGAGCCGACCGACCACGATCCCTCCCAGGCGTGCCGGGAGGTGCGGGAGATGATCGAACTCTGGTGGAGCCCGCTCATCGCATCCGCCTGAGCCGGGGCCGCGTCCCGTTTTTCCTGAAACCCCCACCCCAAACTTCCATTGCAGCAAATGAAACGAACGCTCAACGTCGGCATGATCGGCTACAATTTCATGGGCAAGGCCCATTCCAATGCGTGGCGGCAGGCCGGAAAATTCTTCGATCTCCCGGCGGAGGTTGCCTTGCACACCCTCTGCGGGCGCAACGCCGGAGCCGTGCAGGAAGCCGCCGACCGGTACGGATGGAAGCAGACCGCGACCGACTGGCGCACCGTCGTGGCGGACCCGGAGATCGACATCATCGACATCTCCACCCCCACCGACAGCCATCACCCGATCGCGCTCGCCGCCATCCGGGCGGGGAAGGCGGTGCTGTGCGAAAAACCGCTCGCGATGAACCTCGCGGAGTGTGAGGAGATCGTGGCCGCCGCGCGGGAGGCCGGGACGGTGCAGATGATCTGCCACAACTACCGGCGCATCCCCGCGATCGCGCTCGCGCGCAGGATGATTGAGGACGGGACGCTCGGCGACCGGATCTACCATTTCCGCGCCCGGTACGCGCAGGACTGGATTGCCGACCCGGAGTTCCCGCTCGTCTGGCGGCTCCAGTCGGAGATCGCCGGGCTCGGCACCCTCGGGTGCATCGGCTCGCATATCATCGACCTGGGGCGCTATCTCGTGGGGGAAATCCGGGAGGTGAGCGGGCTCATGGAAACCTTTATCACCGAACGCCCGGTGCTGGAGGAGACGCTCGCCGGGCTCGGCGCGAAGGCCGGGGCGAAGAAAGGTCCCGTGACCGTGGAGGACACCGCGAGCTGGATCGCCCGGTTCGAGAACGGGGCCGTCGGCAATTTCGAGGCGACCCGCTTCGCCTATGGCCGCAAGAACCAGATCACGCTGGAGATCAACGGCAGCAAGGGCTCCCTCGCCTTCGATTTCGAGGACATGAACCGGCTTCACTACTACAACGCCGAAGACCCCGAGGGGTTCCGTGGTTTCCGCGACATTCTGGTGACCGAGGGGAGCCACCCGTACCTTGACGCCTGGTGGCCGCCGGGCCATCTCATCGGCTACGAGCATACGTTCACCAACGCCTTTGCCGATTTCATCCGCGCCGTGGTGGCCGGGGAGAGCGTGCAGCCGACGCTGGAGGACGGGCTGGAGAACGAGCGGGTGATCAGCGCCATCGTGGAAAGCGCGCGCTGCCGCCGCTGGGTGGCGGTCCGGTAAGGAGGGCGTTTTATCATGAACCCGACACTGCTTCGCATTGGCTGGGGGGAAACCGATATTACCCCCGGGGGACCGGTTTTCATCGCCGGGCAGCTTCATACCCGCATCTCCGAAGGCGTGGCCGATCCGCTCAAGGCCATCGCGCTCGTGCTCGATTCCGGGGAGGATCATGTCATCTTTGTTTCCGTTGATTCCGTCGGGATCTCCGACGCGCTCAGGGAAGGGGTGCGCGCCCGGCTCGAAGGAGAGGCGTTTGACCCGCTCAAGGTGCTCTTCCATGCCACCCACACTCACACCGCCCCGGAGAGCCGCCTTGCCGACGGGGGCAACTTCGCCTCGCAGGTCGGCGGGGTTGCGCTGGAGGTCACCCCGGTGGCGGAGGTGGTCGCCCTGATGGTGGAGCGGATTACCGCGCTGGTGAAGGAGGCGTGGGCGGCCCGTTCCCCGGGCGGGATCGCCTTCGGCATTGATGACGCCGTGGTGGGTCGCAACCGGCGCTGGGTGGACGATCACGGCGTTGCCACCATGTACGGCCTTTTCCCGCCGCGCACGGAGCAGTTCCGCCATATCGAAGGGTACGAGGATCATGCCCTGAACCTGCTGGCGACTTACGATCCGCAGGGAGACCTCACGGGGGTGCTTGTCAATATCCCGAGCCCTTCGCAGCAGAGCGAGCACGATTTCCGCCTCAGCGCCGATTTCTGGGCGGAAACCCGGGCGGAATTGCGCAAACGTTTCGGGGAGGGGTTGTCCATCATTTCCCAGTGCAGCGCGGCGGGTGATCTGACGGCCCGCACCATCGTGGAGGTGGCCGCCCGCAACCGGATGCTGGAACTGCGGGGGCACGATTCCCGGCAGGAGGTGGCCAACCGGATCGCCGATGCCGTGGGGCGGATTCTCCCCGTCATTGCCGCCACCGTGAACTACGCGCCGGAGTTGCGGCATCGGGTGGAGATGCTGGAGCTTCCCGTCAACCGGCTCACGCAGGCGGACGCGGACGACGCCGCCCGGAGTGTCGCGGAGATGGAAGCCGGCTATCAGGAGGCGCTCGCCCGGCTCGATGATGCGGCCCGGGCCCAACCGCGCTGGTACGTGGAGCCGAGCAAGTTTTCCAGCCGCAAGGCATGGCATCAGCGCGTCCTCAACCGCTTTGAGGAACAGAAGACCTCCACCACCAAACCGTTTGAAGTCCATTTCCTGAGGCTTGGAGAGATCGCTTTCGCTTCCAACCCGTTTGAGTATTACCTCGATTTCGGCATCCAGATCAAGGTGCGCAGCCCCGCGCTCCAGACCTTCCTCATCCAGCTTGCCGGAAATGGAACCTATGTCCCAAGCCCCCGGTCGGTGCAGGGCGGCGGGTACGGCTCCGTCCCGGCGAGCAACGCCATCGGCCCGGAAGGCGGGCAGGTGCTCGCCGGGCATACCATCGAAGCCCTGCGGGAACTTTTCAACGATTGCTCCTCAAACCCATGAATCCTCATCTGCAAATCGGCTGGGCTCAGGCGGACATCACGCCGGAGCAGTTTCCCGTCCTCGTCTCGGGGCAGTTTCACGCCCGCGTCTCCGAAGGGGTGGATGACCCCCTGAGCGCCACCGTGCTGGTGCTGGAGGAAGGGGGTGAACAGGTGATCTTCGTCAGCCTGGATCTGGTGAGCATCCCGGACGACCTGCGCGATGGCGTCCGGGAGCGGGTCGCCGCCCGGGGGGTGCCCGGGATCGTGCCCGAAAAGATCATTCTCCATGCCACGCACACCCACGCCGGGCCGGAGGTCCGCAGCCCGGACCCGCTGCTTGGCGGCACCACCGCCACCGGAACGAGCGGGATGGACCTGGGGGAAGTGCCGGTGCAGGTTTACCACACGTTCCTATGCGAGCGTGTCGCTGAAACGATCGTCCGCGCATGGGAGGCGCGGGGGCCGGGCGCGGTCGCCTACGGGATCGACTACGCGGTGGTCGGGCGCAACCGGCGGTGGGTGGATGCCGAGGGAGTCTCCACCATGTACCAGCTTCATCACAGGAACGCCCCGCGCTTCCGCCACATCGAGGGGTACGAGGATCACAGCCTGAACCTGCTGGCCACCTACGACGCGGAGGGGAACCTGAGCGGGATGATCGTCAACATTCCTTCCCCCTCGCAGGAGTCCGAGCACAATTACAACCTGAGCGCCGATTTCTGGTGCGAAACCCGCCGTGAACTCCGCCGCCGCTTCGGCGACTCCCTCTTCATCCTGCCCCAATGCAGCGCGGCGGGCGATCTGACCTCGCACCGGATCATGGAAAAGCGGGCAAACGAGCGGATGCAGCGCCTGCGCAACCGGAGCGACCGGGAGGAGATCGCCCTGCGCATCGCCGACGCCGTCGGGCGCATCCTGCCGGTGATCGCGGCGGAACGCACCGGGCAAACGGGGTTGCGGCATGAGGTGCGGCGCCTCCCGCTGCCGCTCAACGCGCTCACGCAAGAGGATGTCGCCACCGCTCTGGAAGAGGCCACGGCGCTCCGGAAGCGATACGAGGAGGAGAAGGCCCGGCTGGAGGCGGACCCTTCCCTGCGGGAGAAACCGCGCTGGTACGTCGGGGTGACCTTTGCCTACCGGCGGATGAAATGGCTTGAAGGGGTCCGCACCCGCTTTGAGCGGATGAAGGAATACCCGACGCTCTCCGTGGAAGTCCATGCCGTGTCGCTGGCGGAGATCGCCTTTGCCTCCAATCCCTTTGAGTATTACGTCGATTACGGGATGCAGATCAAACTCCGCAGCCCGGCCACGCAGACCTTCCTCATCCAGCTTGCCGGGGGCGGCACCTACGTGCCGAGCCCGCGTTCGGTGCGGGGCGGCGGCTACGGCTCCGTGCCCGCCAGCAACCCGGTCGGGCCGGAGGGCGGCCAGAGGCTCGCGGAGGAAACGGTGTGCCTGCTTGAATCCCTCTTTCCGGCATGATCCCGAGCGAATCCTCCCCTTATCATGAGGCGTTTCGCCGCTGCGGTGCGGGCGTGCGCATCGCGCCCGATGTCTATATCGAGCATCCGGAGTGTTTCGAGATCGGTGATCACGTGACGATCCACAGCGGCACGCAGATCCTCGGTCGCCCGCAGGTCGCGCGGATCGGCTCGCACGTCACCTTTCATCCCCGCTGCTACATCAACGGCTCCCCGGGCCGCTGGATCGTGGAAGATCACGTGGAGTTCTATACCGGCGTCTATATCGGCCTCGGCAACTGGGAGAGCAGTTTCGTGGAGATCGGTCACCACAGCCATTTCGCCCCCTACGGGATTCTCTACGGGTGGGGCGGGCTCACCATCGGCCCTTACTGCAACGTGGCAGCCCATGTCGTGCTGGCGACGGTGGGGCATCACGATGAAATCACCGACCGGCCAATGGCCTTGACGGGAGAGAAAGCAGGCCCTATTACGCTTGTCGAGGACGTCTGGATTGCCGCCAACGCGACCATTTGCGCCAACACCGTGCTGGCCAGGGGATGCGTCATCGCAGCCAACGCCGTCGTGACCCGAAACACCGAACCGATGGGCATTTACGCAGGGGTTCCGGCAAAATTCCTGCGCAAACGCTGAACCGGGCCCGGTTTCAACCCCATTCTTACCCACCCATTCCATTCATGAGACCTGTTACGCTTTTCACCGGCCAGTGGGCCGATCTTCCCCTCGATACCTTGCTCGCGAAAGTCAAATCGTTCGGCTACGACGGGGTGGAACTCGCCTGCTGGGGCGATCATCTTGACCTCGCGAAAGCGGACGACGCCTACATCGCCGCCAAGCTGGAGCAGGTCCGCTCCCACGGGCTCAATGTCTGGGCGATTTCGAGCCATCTCGTCGGGCAGGCTGTCTGCGACCGGATCGACGAACGCCACAAGCAGATCCTCCCGCCCGCCATCTGGGGCGATGGTGATCCCGACGGGGTGAACTGCCGCGCCGCGGAAAACATGATCCGCGCGGGCGAAGTGGCGGCGAAGCTCGGCGTGAAGGTGGTCAACGGGTTTACCGGTTCCTCCATCTGGCATCTCAACTACAGCTTTCCGCCCGTGCTTCCGGGGCAGATCGACGCCGGGTACGAGGAGTTCGCCCGCCGCTGGCTGCCGATTCTGGACGCGTACCAGAAGCTCGGCGTCCGGTTCGCTCTGGAGGTCCACCCGACGGAGATCGCCTTTGACATCGCCTCCGCCCAGCGCGCGCTCGACGCCGTGAACGGGCACCCGGCCTTCGGCTTCAACTACGATCCCTCGCACTTCGGCTACCAGGGGGTCGATTACGTCGGCTTCATCCGCCGTTTCGCCGACCGGATTTTCCACGTTCACATGAAGGACGTGGCGTGGGGCGGGCAGCCGGCGGAAGCGGGGGTCTTCGGCGGGCATGTCGATTTCCACGATCACCGCCGCTACTGGGATTTCCGCTCCGTGGGCCGCGGGGACATCCGTTTCGAGCCGATCATCCGCGCCCTCAACGACATCGGCTACGCCGGGCCGCTCTCCGTGGAGTGGGAAGACGGCGGGATGGACCGCGAACACGGGGCCACGGAATCGTGCGCCTACGTGCGCAAGATTGATTTCCCCTCCTCGCAGATCGTTTTCGACGCGCAGTTTGCCGGCAAGGAGGAATAAGCCTTCCGCGCTTTTCTTGAGCGGCGGCCCCGTGATGATTCGCGGGGCCGCCGTTTTGGTTACCGGGGGAATGATTAGGTTGTGTTTACGAATTTGCCGAAAGCGGCTGAAAGTCGCCTTTTGGCCCAAAAGTCGGTTTCTTCAGGCGTCCGAATCTCGATTCGGCCTTCCTCAGAAGCCCGATTTTGGTCTCAAAACGCATCTTTTCATCCATCTTTCTCAATTCGTAAACACAACCTAGTACCTTGTACCTCGTGATATTTCGTATTGAATAAAAGGCTTAATCGGGTTTTTATCCGGCATGGCCAATCGATATAAAGTTACTCTTACAGGAACGGAGCGAGAGCAACTCACCGAGTTGACTCGTGACGGAAAATCCCCCACGGCAAAGTTTATTTATGCACGCGCCCTGCTTTTGTGCGACGCGGGCGAGTTTGGAGATCCTTGGAAAGTAACCGACGTTGCGGCTGCGCTTGGTGTGACATCGCGCACGATCGAGCATCTCAAACAACGCTTTGTCGAAGAAGGGTTAGAGGCTGCACTGGTACGTAAGCCGTCACGCAAACCAAGAGAGGCGACCTTCGACGGGGAGTTTGATGCACGCCTGAGTGCCTTGGCCTGCTCGCCAGCACCAGAAGGTTACCAGCGATGGACCGTGCGGCTTTTGGCAGACAAGGTCGTTGAGCTCAAGATTGTTGATTCTATCTCAACGATGTCGGTTCAGCGGTCGCTAAAAAAAACGAATTGCAGCCTCACTTGAGCAAGTATTGGAAGATACCGCCCGACGGCAATGCAGCCTTTGTCGCAGCCATGGAAGACGTGCTAAGCATTTATCGCCTACCCTACGATCCCCTCTTTCCGGTTGTCTGCATGGACGAATCGAGCAAACAGTTGGTCGGGGAGGTACATGCACCTATTCCTGCGGCACCGGGCCATGGGCAGATCATTGATCACGAATACGTACGTCACGGTGTCGCCATGCTTTTTGTGGAAGTTGAACCTTTGGCCGGTCGACGTCACGTCGAGGTGAGCGAACATCGTACCCGGCGAGACTGGGCCCACTTTATTAAGGGTATGCTTGATGACCGTTATCCTCACGCAATCAAGGTGCGCTTGGTCATGGATAATCTCAACACCCACTCCATAGCCTCATTATATGAGACTTTCCCACCCCTTGAAGCTCGCCGCTTGGCCGAGCGATTGGATATCCACTACACGCCAAAGCATGGAAGTTGGCTCAACATTGCTGAGATCGAACTCAGCGCACTCAACGTCCAGTGCCTCCGACGTCGCATCCCAACCATTGAATCTATGCGTCGTGAAATCTCTACTTGGCAGCAACACCGAAATACCCGCGGTGCACCCGTCAATTGGCGTTTTACCACCGAGGATGCCCGCATCAAACTCACTCGGCTATATCCGAAATTTTAGATGTTACATGGCACTAGTACCTTGTAACATGGAAAATTGCGAATGGAGCGCAGGAATTTTGGTTCAGGGCAAGGCGGAAGCCCAAGCTGCTATCCAAAGATAACAGCTTCGGGCTGACAACGCAGCCCTGGGCCAAAAGGACAAGCTCAATACGCAATTTAACGTGGTA
>Ga0206106_100604_pt1 | contig 16477 bp, 13 predicted proteins | sample 1B1ome_FD_148677 | JGI IMG/M metagenome (GOLD analysis project Ga0206106, IMG submission 148677) | Enriched microbial communities from leaf-cutter ant dump, University of Wisconsin, Madison, United States - 1B110A | ecosystem: Environmental > Terrestrial > Nest > Insects nest > Nest dump | place... | reverse complement strand
AAAGGGGGCCAGGCCCTAGCAACCTCGCCGTCGCTGACTTTCCGTGTGCACCGGAAAGTCTCTTGGTCTCGGAGATCACGTCTTGCGATCTTCTCGAAAATTCTACCACATCCACATCACACAAGGCCCTAGTTTCCCCGTTTTGGAGCCGTCCCCCCTCCCGCCACGAGGTGCGCCTCGGAAAAGGCCGGGGAACGCGGCCCCACCCCCATCATGCCCCCCATCAAACCAGGCGCGCCTCTCTTCCGAACCGCGGATGGCCGGAACTACCTGCCGACGTTCATCCTGATCGCCTCCCTCTTCCTGCTGTGGGGATTCTGCAACGGGATGATCGACGTGATGGACAAGCATTTTCAGGATCGCCTGCACCTGAGCCGGGCGCAATCCGCCTGGGTGCAGTTTGCCCATTACCTCGGCTATTTCCTGATCGCGCTGCCCGCGGGGTGGCTTTCGCGCAGGCTCGGTTACAAGGGCGGCATTCTCACCGGGCTGGGGATCGTGGCGCTGGGCGGGTTCTGGTTTGTCCCCGCGACCTTCATCGACACGTTCTGGGCCTTCCTGCTCGGGGTCTGCCTGCTGGCGATGGGGTTGACGTTTCTTGAGACGATCGCGAACCCGTACACGACGGTCCTCGGGCACCGCGACACGGCGGCCACCCGCATCAACCTTGCCCAGTCCTTCAACGGCATCGGCTGGATTCTCGGCCCCTGGGTGGGCGGTCTCTTTTTCTATGGCACGGGCGATGTGGCGGCGAACCACGAGCGGCTCTATATCCCTTACCTGGGGGTCGGCATCGTCGTGCTCCTGCTTTTCGTCGCGTTTGCCTTTGCCCGCATCCCCGATCTCAATACGGAAGCCCTTTACGAAGAGGACGCCGGGGCGGAAACCGGGGGAGGTCTGGCGATCTGGAAGCACCGCCATTTCTCCGGGGCGGTGGTGAGCCAGTTTCTCTATGTCGCCGCGCAGGCGGGTATTTTCAGCTTTTTCATCAACTACATCGTCGCGGACACGCCTCCGGTGTCCCCGGGATCGGCATGGGACTGGCTCGTCGGCGGAGCCAGGGGGTTTCACCAGCAGGCCGGCGGCCTCTCCTTTTTCAGCGAGATGGGGGCGACCAAACTGCTGAGCTACGGGTTCGGTCTCTTCCTGCTGGGCCGCGTCGTCGGAGCGTTCCTGATGAAGAAGGTTCCCTCCCACCGGGTGCTCGGCGTGTTTGCCGCGGCGAACGGGGTGATGATGGGGGTGATTTTCATGCAATGGGGGTGGGTCTCCGTCGCCGCGCTCTTCTTGAGCTTCTTTTTCATGTCGATCATGTTCCCGACTATCTTCGCCCTCGGCATCTACGGGCTCGGGAAGAACGCGAAGATCGCTTCCTCCTACATCGTGATGGCGATCATGGGCGGGGCGGTGATGCCGAAGCTGATGGGGTGGGTGAGCGATCATTACGGCCATGTGGAAGGGCATTACGGGCGTTCCGTCGCGGAGGCGGCAGGCAGCCACCTCAACCAGAACCTGATGGCCCCGGGCTTCATCGTGCCGCTCTTCTGCTTCGTGGCGGTGGCGGTTTACGGTTTTTCATGGCGACGCCTGAGCCGTTCGCCCGGAGAGCGGACGGGCTGAAGGGATGGCGGGGAGGGCCGTCAAATGAACGCTCGACGGATGAGTCCCGGTGACCTAAAAGAGGCTGGCGTCTGCGCCGCTCCCGCCACCATCGCCGCCTCTTTTCGCCGCTCCTTTTCGCCGCTCCTTTTCGCCGCTCCTTTTCGCCGCCCCTTTTCGATGACAAGCGAACTTCACGCTTCCACCTGCCCGCGCGCGTTTCACGTGATGGTCAAACCAACCGGGGCCATCTGCAACCTTGATTGCAGCTATTGCTTCTTTCTCTCCAAGCAGATGCTATACCCCGGGAGCCGTTTCCGGATGGGGGACGCCCTGCTTGAGAGCTATATCCGCCAGTTGCTGGAAGCCCATCAGGTGTCGCCGGTGAACATCGCCTGGCAGGGAGGCGAGCCGACGCTGATAGGGATCGACTTCTTTGAACGGGCGATCGGCTATGTCGAAAAGTACCGTCGCCCGGGCCAGTGGGTGGAATACTCCTTCCAGACCAACGGCGTCCTGCTCGACGATGCCTGGGGCGCGTTCCTGAGCCGCCACCGTTTTCTGGTCGGCATCAGCATCGACGGCCCCCGCCCGCTGCACGATGCCTACCGGGTGGACAAAAAGGGCGAACCGACCTTTGACCGGGTGATGAAGGGTCTTGCGATCCTCAGGAAATACGGGGTTCGCTGGAACGTCCTCACCACGCTCCACCGGGCCAACGCCGATTATCCGATCGACGTCTACCGCTTCCTGAAGGACGAGTGCGGGGCGACATTCATCCAGTTCATCCCGATCGTGGAGCGCAAACCGGGGGCGGATTCCGGCGGGGGGACGGTGCGAACCGGCAAGGGGCACGACCGGGGCTTTTACCACCAGAGCGGCGACGCCGTGACGGAGCGCTCGATCACCCCGGAAGCCTACGGGCGGTTCCTGATCAAGGTTTTCGACCGCTGGGTGCGCCGCGATGTCGGCAGGGTCTATATCCAGATGTTCGACGCCGCCCTGGCCAGTTGGTGCGGGGCGCAACCTTCGCTCTGTGTTTTCGCGGAAACCTGCGGCGCGGGCGTCGCGCTGGAGCATAACGGCGATCTCTATAGCTGTGATCACTATGTGGAGCCCGATTACCGGCTCGGCAACATTCTCGATACGCCGATGGCGGAGCTTGTCGGCAGCGAACGGCAGCGGCGGTTCGGCCTCGCCAAGCGGGAGACCCTCCCCGCCTGCTGCCGGGAATGCGAATACCGCTTCGCCTGCCATGGCGGCTGCCCGAAGGATCGCTTCCTTTACACGGCGGACGGGGAGCCGGGGCTCAACTACCTTTGCGGCGGCTACCACGCCTTTTTCAAGCATATCGACCCGGCCATGAAGACCATGGCTTCGCTTCTGCGTGCCGGCCGGGCTCCCGCTGCCATCATGAAGATGCCGGCCTGACGATTTTACGACGAATGTTGACGCCCCTCTTTTTATCCCGATGGTTTCGCACGCTCTGCCAGGTGGTGATCGTGCTTGCAATGGCCGGTTGCAGCCGCGCCCTTCAGGAGCGGCCCCGGCAGCCGTACCGGGTCGCGCTCGGGATGGTGCTCATCCCGGATTCCGCCCTTTCCGGATACGGCGGCAGCTACTCCGCCGAGGAGAACCGGTACGATTTTGCCCGGCCCGAGGATCGCACCCGCCTCGCGGAACAGGTGCTCGGGGAGCCCGCGGCCTTTCCCCTCTGCCGCCTGCAAGGCAACTGGGCGCCGATCGCTTACACCGGGAAGGAAACGGCGCTCAAATGGCTTCCCGAGGTCGGCCCCGCCCCCTTTTCACTGGAAGAGGACGGGGTGCGGCTGGAGCGCTTCGATGCGGTGATCGGCGTCTATGAGGAAGACCTCAGCGGGCAGATCATCTGTCGCTGGCGCTTCCGGTATGATGTGACGCTGGCCAAACCGGTGAACGACTCCACCCGGCACGAGGGCGCAAGCGGGCCGGGCGGTCATCTCTTTTCCGGAAGAGCGGAACTGGTGCCGCTTTTCCGCTTCGAGGGAAAAGCCCTCTGGGTGGTCGTCCGGCTGGATCGCGACGGGCATCCGGTGGCTGACTAGTACCTTGTACCACGTTAAATTGCGTATTGAGCTTGTCCTTTTGGCCCAGGGCTGCGTTGTCAGCCCGAAGCTGTTATCTTTGGATAGCAGCTTGGGCTTCCGCCTTGCCCTGAACCAAAATTCCTGCGCTCCATCCGCAATTTTCCATGCTACAAGGTACTGGCGATCCCCTTCAATCCCCTTCGATCGCCGCGGTGCGTTGCTGGGCGGCCCGAATCCGTGCCAGGTCGAATTTGTTGTCGCGATTGAAGAGGTAGAGACCGTTCTGTTCCTGAAACACGTCGGTCAACTGCGTATAGCAATAGCCGAAATGACGGGGATTTTCCAGCAACACACCGCAGAGACGCTCGAAGCGGTCGTAGAATTCCTCCAGCGTTTTCGGTCCTTCGCCATACCCCCAGGAGCCGGCGTTCGCTTCCCGATCCGGCGCCCAGCGGATGCCGCCAAACTCGCTGACGAAATACGGCTGCCCGTGGTAGGGCGCTGAACCGATGTAGGCGTTGTCGTTGGGATGGCTCCATGTTTCGCTGATCTCCCCGTGGCGGCGGGCGAAGAGCGCGGGGTCCTGGGTATAGTCATGGGAATCGTAAACATCCGCCTCCGCGATGCGGTGGCTGTAGCCGGAAACGTCGAGTACGGGCCGGGTGGTGTCACAGAGTTTCGTAGCCAGGAACATCCCCCGCATCAGATCATCGTGCGTGGTGATGCGGTCGGTGATCCGTTCGTTCGTTTCGTTCAACGGGCACCATCCAATGATGCAGGGATGGTTGAAATCGCGCTCCAGGACTTCCTGCCACTGGGTGATGTAAGTGGCCGGGAATTCTCCCGCGCCGGGACCGGTATGGGCCTTCCCCCAATCGCTGAATTCTCCCCAGACCAGATAGCCCAGCCGGTCCGCATGATAGAGAAAACGCTCCTCAAACACCTTCTGGTGAAGTCGCGCCCCGTTGAAACCGGCGTCGAGTGAAAGCCGGATGTCCCTGACGAGCGCCTCATCGCCGGGCGCGGTCATGATGCCCCCGGGATAATAGCCCTGATCGAGCACGAGACGCTGGAACACCGGGCGGCCATTGAGCCTGACCGCCATGCCGTCAATGGAAATGCTCCGCAGGCCCGCGTAGCTCACGGCGTGGTCCACGACGTTCCCATCCTCATCGACAAGGGAGAAATCGAGATCGTAGAGAAAAGGATCGTCCATCGACCAGAGGCGGACGCGCCCTGCGGGGATGGCCAGCTCCAGCCGGGGGTAAAAGTTTTCGCCGCAGCGGACGCCAGCCTCCGCCAGCACTTCGTTTCCCGCGCGCAACCGTGCACGGTAATGCAGCCCCGCCTGCGCTCCGGTGACCGGCTGCTCGATCAGAAACCGGTGGTTGGCCACATCGGGCACGATCCGGGGCCGCCGCATGAATGCCCGCATCGGGAGCGCTTCCAGCCAGACGGTCTGCCAGATGCCGGTGGTCCGTGTGTAATGGGTGCCGCGGTTATGAAAGGAGATGGATTGTTTGCCCGAAGGCATGGTTTCGCGCATGTCGTCCCGGGCTCGCACGACGAGGGTCACGCTTTCGCCCGCCGTGGCCACCCCGGTCAGATCACAGGAAAACGGTGTCATGCCGCCCCGGTGCCGCCCCACCTCCGCCCCGTTGGCCCAGACAAAGGTATCGTAATCGCATGCCTGAAAATGCAGGACGATGCGCCGCCCTTCCCAGTCGGCGGGAATCGTGACCACGCGGCGGTACCAGACGGCGTTGAGGAAATCCGTGTTGCCGATGCCCGAAAGCGTCGATTCCGGGCAGAAGGGGACCACGATCCGCTCTTTCAACGGGCGATCCGCGAGCCCCCGGTGAAGGCCGCTGTCGCCCGGGTCGATCTCGAATTCCCACACGCCGTTGAGGCAGAGCCAATCCTCGCGCACCCATTGGGGGCGCGGATATTCGCTGCGGGGAACGCCGGTGGTTTTGCTTTGAGAAAAATTCATGATGGAGCGATGATGCGCCTCTTCCCCACGTCATGCCATGGTCGCCTTCCCCAAGCCCATTTGTGAAATCCACTCCATCGGGGCGGAAACCCGGGAGCGCCTTTTCGTGGTGCCCAATGTTCCGGAACTGGCGGAGTTCGGCATCCGGCTCGCGGGGATTTCCGAGGCGGCGTTCGGTTTTTCGTGGTGCCGCCTGCATCCGGTGAATCTCCAGATTCTGGCCGGTTTGGACGGCGAAGGGGAGGTGTGGCTCGATGGCCGGTGGCAAGCGCTGAAGCCGGGCGAGGCGTACCTTTCCCCGGCGGAGGTTTCCCACGCCTACCGGGCCCGGCGCGGTACGCCGTGGACGGTCGGCTGGGTGGTCTACGAAGCGGAGCCTCCCGCGTTTGCCGGAGTGATTCCCGGCGAACCCCGCGTGATCCCTCTCCCTGCCGGGCAGCTTCGCCATTCCCTCGAAGGGGCCTGCGATGCCGTGGCGCGGCAGGCCGAGCCAGCCCGGCGGGAGCTTTGGACCCGGCTCATCCATCTCACCGTTCTGGAAGCCCTTGGCGCCGGGCTCATCCGGGACCGTGCGGGCAGGCGCCTGGGCCCGCTCTGGAGCCGGGTCAATGCCGATCTGGCCCGCCCGTGGACGCTCGATCTCCTCGCGCAGGCCGCGATGATGAGCAAGGAAAACCTCCGGCGCGTCTGCCTCCGGGAAACCGGCGCGAGCCCGATGCGGCAACTGACGCGGTTGAGGATGCGCCGGGCCCTCGAACTGTTGCTCGCTTCCGATGAGAAGCTGGTTTCCGTCGCCGAACGGGTCGGGTACACGGACCCTTTTGCCTTCAGCGTCGCCTTCAAACGGGAAACGGGTTCCTGCCCCTCGCAATACCGGAAGGGTCGGGGCGGGGAAAAGAAATGAGGGAGCGATGAGGAAAATCGTCTTCCTGGGCGGTTCCGAGCTGGATTCCTCCAGTTGGGGTGACTGCATGAAAATCCTTGAATCCAACGGCTACCGTTGCCGGGCGATTGATTGGCTCGGGATGCTGGCGACCCCGGAGCCCGGGGAGATCGTGGAGCGCATTGTGAGGCAGCTCGACGATTTCCGGGGCGGCGATCTCGCGCTTCTCGGCCACTCCGCCGGGGGGCTGCTTCTTCCCGGGATCGGCTTGGGAACGGGGGCGGAAATCGCGATTTACGTGGCGGCCCTCGTGGCGCATCCCGGGGAGAATTTTCACGAGCGGGTCTTCTCCAACGAACCGGTTTTCGAGGAGGAGTGGCTGGCGGCATGGGCTCAAAGACCGCCCGACGAACGCAAAATAGAGCGCCTCCTCTTTCATGACTGCCCGCCGGGGACCCGTGCGCGCTACTGGAAGGCCAACGGGACCGAGCTTGCCCGGGTTTATGACCGCGTGACACCGCGGGAAGATGGTTTCCGGGTGCGCCACTACATCACCTGCACGCAAGACCGCACGATCCATGTGGAGTGGCAACGCCAGGCCGGCCGGCCTCCCCGGTACCGGCCCTGGGAATTCGAGTCCGGCCATTGCCCCCAGCTTGCGAAGCCGCAGGCGTTTGCCCGATTGATGATGAAGCTCCTGTGCGAGAGCGGGGAGAGCGGGGGGAGCGGGATTACTCGAACTCCCGCTGCACCTGATCAATGTACCGGGTGAGCGGATCGTAACGCCGGGGGGGAAGGGGGGCTTCCGCCGCCGCCGCCGCCCGGAAATAGCCATCGAAAGCGCCGCTGAGTTCCTCCATCTGCGTCGCCTCGTACCAGTTGAGGTAATCGGTCACCTTGTCCATCCGTTGCACGATCACCTGCCGGTACTGGCCGATCTCCGCGAGCTGCCGCTCCACCCGTTTGGTTTTGCCGCGCGCGAGCTGCATGGCCTGCCGCTGGTACTCCAGCAGCACGGGACGCATGAGCGGGTGCCCCCGTGTCTGGAGCATCGCCAGTTCCCGGACCCGTTGCTGGAGCAGCGCCCGCGCACCGGGAAGGCGGAGGTATTGGCTGAACTCCTCCAGCCGGAAGGTGTGGCTCTTTTTCGCTTTGGGGTCGGTCACCAGTTCGAGTTCCAGCAGCGGTTGCAGGAGCCGGTCGGTCTCTTCCACGGAAAGGGCGAGATAACGGTCCGAAGCGGAGAAACGCGCCACGCCGAGCGTCCACCATTTTTCCAGGGACGCCTCGCTGCCGCCCAGGCCGGGGAAATGACGCAGGAGCGCCTCCACCGGCCCCTCCTTTTGTTCTCCGTGATGAAGCACCAGCCGCCCCAGCCCCTGATTCCCTTGCGGAAGCGCGGTGAGCATTTCGATCAGGCTGTAGGCGCATTCCCCGAAAACCGCGCGCGAGGTGGTATCCATCCCCGTTACCCGGCTGCGCAGGAAATCGCTGATGGGCGGCAAGCGCCCGGTTTCGATCAGCTTGCGAAAAAGCGCGGCGTTGGGCGGCGACTCCGCGGTGCGGGCGTGAAACTGCTCGGCCAGCCCCTCCACGAGCCAGCCCGGCGGCTCCACATCCCCCGGGTCATCGGCTTTCCGGCGCGAGGCGATCTCCATGAGCACCGCCCGGATCACCTGCTGCGGGAAGCGGATTTCGCGAAACCGTTCCTCGCGGATGATCAGGTCGATCTGAATCTTGAGCCCTTCCTCGGTCCGGATCAACCGCACATCGGAAAGCTGCCGGTGGGGCGCGGTGGTCACCGGCGGCTCCATGTTGATGACGATGGGCGATTTCCACCCGTCCGACAGGCCGAGGGTCCGCAGAACCCCTTCCTTGAGCTTTTCGACAAAGCCGGTCACGGCTGAACGGAGCCGGGTATCCGGGCAATAGACGATGAACTGGCGGGATTGGCTGACGCTCCGCTGGCGGAATTTGGTGACGAGCCCGAGTACCGGCGTCTGTGGCGAAATCCTTTCCGCCCCGTTGCCGGGATCGTTGCTGTCGGCGTGATGGCCGCCGGTCTCGGGCGCGACCAGCGTCGCCGCCGGAACGCTCAGGCCGCCCGGGAGCATGCCTTCCGCCCCGAGGGACCACGGAGAGGCGACGAGCGCAAGAAGGAAGAGGGGGAAACGCATCATCACGATTTCCGGCTTTCAGGGAGCGGGAGCCCCGGCCGCCGCCTGCCCCGGCGGCGCGACCACCGGTTGCACGGGAGCTTCCGCCTCCGAAGGCGTTGGCGTCGCGGGCGATGCCGCCGGTTTTTTCATGGAATAGAAAATGATCTGTTCATCCCCCGTTTCCACTCCCCCGGTCAGCTTGACGAGTTCGTGCTCCTGGCGGAGCGGTGTCCAGACGGTTTCGAAAAGCTTGTCCAGCGTGGGATAGAGCACTTCCGGGATGGTCAGCCGCCCGGCATGGGCGGCGATGGGCCGGGCCTCAAAGGTGCCGTTGCGGAAGCCGAGGGCGTATTTCCTCCCGATGTGGATCGGATAATCGAGCACTTTCTGCTCCAGGGCGATCGTGATCCCCTCCTCATCCAGCGTCGTGTAAACGCGGCTGAATTTCACATAGCCCTTCTGCTTCTCCGCCGTCTGGATGGTCGTGCGCAGGTATTCGTTGATTTCGTCCTGTTTGAGGACAAGGCGCATGTTCGGCGGAGCCTTGGCGAGGGTGCCCAGGAGGGTGGCCAGCGAACGGGCCTGCCCGGTTTCCGATGCTTCCGGCACCCCCTCGGGCGGACGGGCCACGTCGATGATCGCGGCCGCGAGCGCCGCCAGCGCCAGCGTGCGCACGGCGTTGCGGATGATGCGCCGCGGTTTGATCCCGGCTTCCGGGTTCATCATCTTTTTCACCCGGCGCTGCTGTTGCTCGATGCTCTCCGAAGAGGGCGCGGCGGCTTCCGCCAGGTGGGAGCGGTCGAGCTTGACGCCGCAGTTATGGCAATAAACGCGTTCCCCCTCGTTCGGGTGACCGCATTCTTTGCATGGAAGGGTGGGCAGGGATGCCATGGCCGGAAACGGGTAAGCGCTGGAAAGCCTCAGGAGGCCGGTTTGGTCGCCGGGGCGGCAGGTGTGGCGGGCGCGGCGGCAGGGGCGGGAGTGGCCGGGGCTCCTCCGCCCCCGGAGGCGGGCGCCGGAGCGGCGGCGGATGCGCCGGAGGCGGCGGAGCCCTCCTGTTTGGCGGCGGCCTTGTAGTTCTCCGAGCGGTAGTCGGTGATATAAAAGCCCGATCCCTTGAAGATGAGCCCGGCCCCGGTGCCGATCTGCCGCTTCACTTCGCCCCCGCACCCTTCGCGGATGCAGGTGGTCAGGTGCGGGTCTTTCATCGACTGGAAGACCTCAAAGGTTTCGTTGCACTTCGGACAAAAATAATCGTAGGTAGGCATTGCTGACTAAGGACCATTGAGACCATTGGGACCATTCATTGAATGGCGGATCGCCGCCGTTTCCGGCGGGAATCAACGAGCCTTTATACCAGTCTCTCCCCCATCCCGCAATGAGGGATTGCGCCGGAGGGAAGGAAGAAACGCCGTCAGCAGGCCGAGCAGGGGGAGAAACGCGCAGATCCGGAAGACGAATTCGATGCTGGTGGCGTCCGCCAGTTTCCCGAGCACGGCGGAGCCGATGCCCCCCATGCCGAAGGCGAACCCGAAAAAGAGCCCGGCGATCATCCCGACCCGCCCCGGCATCAGTTCCTGCGCATAGACCAGAATGGCCGAAAAGGCGGAAGCGAGGATGAGGCCGATCGGGAAGATGAGCACCTGCGTCCAGAAAAGGTTCGCGTACGGGAGGGCGAGCGTGAAGGGGGCCGCCCCGAGGATCGATCCCCAGATGACGAACTTCCGCCCGAAGCGGTCGCCGATCGGCCCGCCCGCGAGGGTTCCGGCGGCCACGGCGGCCAGGAAGGCGAAAAGGTGCAACTGGGCGCTCTGCACGGAGACGTGGAATTTCTCGATCAGGTAAAACGTGAAATAGCTCACGAACCCGGCGATGTAGAAATACTTGGAGAAGATGAGCGTGAGCAGCACCGCCAGCGCGATGCCGATCTGCCGCCGCGGGAGCCGGGGAGGGGGCGCGGCCTGCCCGCGGGTGTGCGGGGTCCCGCTCAGGCGCCGCTGTCGCCAGCGCCCGACGCCGATGAGGATCACGAAGGCCGCCACGCTCAGCAGGCAGAGCCAGAGGATGCCCCGCTGGGTCAGGATGAAGACGGCGAGCAGCGGCCCGAGCGAGCTGCCGAAGTTGCCGCCAAGCTGGAAAAACGACTGGGCAAACCCGTGCCGCTGCCCCGCGGCGAGATGCGCCATCCGGGAGGCTTCCGGGTGAAAAACCGCCGAGCCGATCCCGACCAGCCCGACGCCGAAAAGGAGCAGGCCGAAACTCCCCGCCAGCGCCAGAACGACCAGCCCCACGGCGGTGAAGCCGACGCCGATCGCCAGGGAAAACGGCATCGGCCGCCGGTCCGTGTAGAGTCCGACCAGCGGCTGAAGCAGCGACGCCGTGAGCTGGGAGGTGAGCGTGATCAGCCCGATATGGGTAAAATTGAGCGAAAAGCTCTCCTTGATCATCGGGTAGAGCGCCGCGATGAGCGACTGGATCGTGTCGTTGAGCAGATGACAGACGCTCACCGCCAGCAGGATCGGGAAGACGGCCCGGGAGGCCGCGGGCGCGTTGCCGTCTGGAGAGGGAGGGGGGAGCGAGGGATCGGAAACGGTTTCCCGCTTCATGCCGGGGCTCCAATCGGTTTGGCGGAAGGAACCGCGTCGGGTTCTTCCGCCGTTTCCGCCCGGTGCGTCCGGGCCAGCGCCACGTAAATCGCCGGGACGACAAAGAGCGTGAAGATGGTGCCGATGATCATGCCGGTGACCAGCATCATCCCGATGCTGTTGCGCGCCCCGGCCCCGGGCCCCTTGGCGATGATCAGCGGGAAATGCCCCATCACGGTGGCGAAGGTGGTCATCAGGATCGGGCGCAGCCGCGTCGCGGACGCCTCGATCACCGCTTCGAGCTTGCTGCGGCCGCTTTCCTGAAGGTGATTGGCGAATTCCACGATCAGAATCCCGTTCTTGGAGACGAGCCCGACGAGCGTGATGAGCCCGACCTGGCTGTAAATGTTGAGCGTGGTAAAGCCCATGAAGGCGAAGAAGAGCGCACCGGAGAGCGCCAGCGGCACGGACCCGGCCAGAATGATGAACGGATCGCGGAAGCTCTCGAACTGCGCGGCGAGCACCAGAAAGATCAGGATGAGCGAAAGGGACATCGTGGTGTAGAGGCTGTTCCCCTCCACGCGGAGCTGGCGCGATTCCCCGACGTAATCGACCGAGTACCCTTTGGGCAGGATTTTCTCCGCCTCGCTCTCGAGCACCTTGAGCGCGGCGTCCAGCGTGACCCCCGGCGGGATCACCCCCTGAATCCGCGCGGAATTCAACTGTTGGAAGCGGTTGAGCGAACGCGGTTCCGTGGTGGTGCGCAGGGTGGCGAAGGTGGAGAGCGGCACCAGCGTGTTGTTCGGCCCGCTCACGTAGTAGTTGAGCGCCTGTTCCGGGTTGAGCCGCTGGACGCGGGTGACCTGCGGGATCACCTTGTAGCTGCGCCCCTGAATGCTGAACCAGTTCACGTAGTTGCCCCCGAGCATGGTGCCGAGGTCCGCGCCGACCTGCTGGAGGTTCAGGCCGATGGAGGCCACCTTGTCGCGGTCAAAGACGATTTCCGTCTGCGGCTGGTCAAACTTCAGGTCCGTATCCGCGTAGATGAAGAGGCCGCTCTTGAAGGCCGCCGCCACGAGCTGGTTGGCAAAGCCGAGGAGTTCCGCCGGTTCCGCCGTGCTCAGGATGGCGAAATCAACCGGGAAATTGCTCCCTCCCGGCAGCGGCGGCGGCGTGGTGGTGATCACGCGGATGCCCGCGATCTCCCCGAGCGCGCCCGCCATGTCGAGGCTGATCACCTCGGCGTTCCGCTCCCGCTCTTTCCACGGCTTGAGGGAAAGCCCGGCAAACCCGCCGCTCGGCATGGTGATCTGGAACGAGTGATCCGCTTCCGGCACTTCGTGAAAAATCCGCGTCATCTCCTCGGCGAAGAGGGCGGTCTGGTCGAGCGTGGCGTTCGGGGGCGCCTGAACGATCCCCATGACGAACCCTTCGTCCTCCTTCGGGGCGAGTTCGCTCTGCGAGAACATCAGGAAGGGGATGGCCAGCAGGATGATGATGACCGCGAGCGTGAGCGTGACGGGCCGCCACCGCAGGGAGTTCCCGAGCACCCGGCGGTAGGCGCGGCGCAGGCCCTCAAAGCGTTTGTTGATCCAGCCCGCGTAGCCCCGGTGCGAATCCCCCGCGCGAAGGAGCTGCGAAGACATCATCGGCGAGAGGGTGAGCGCCACCACGCCGGAGACGAAGACCGCCCCCGCGAGCGTAAAGGCGAACTCCCGGAAGAGCGTCCCCGTGAGCCCGCCCTGCAAGCCGATCGGCGCGTAGACGGCGGCGAGTGTGATCGTCATGGCGATGATCGGCCCGGCGAGTTCCCGCGCCCCCTTGAGCGCCGCCTGAAGCGGGGCCAGCCCCGCCTCCAGATACCGCTCCACGTTTTCCACCACCACGATCGCGTCGTCCACCACCAGACCGACCGCGAGCACCACCGCCAGCAGGGTGAGCAGGTTGAGCGTGAAGCCGAAGATGAGCATCAGAAAACACGCGCCGATGAGCGAGATCGGGATCGCCACCACGGGGATGAGCACGGAGCGGAGCGAACCCAGGAAGAGGAAGATCACCAGCACGACGATAATCAGCGTCTCGCCGAGGGTGTGGACCACCTCGTCGATGGCGTTGCGGATGTAGTCCGTGGCGTCGTAGGCGACGCTCAGTTTCATGTTTTGGGGAAGCTGCCGTTCGATCTCCGGGAGTTCCGCGCGAACCCCGGCGATGACATCGAGCACGTTCGCTGTCGGCAGCGCCCAGATGCCGATGAAAGTCGCCTTCTGGCCGGAGAAACGGACATCCTCGTTGTAGCTCTCCGCCCCGAGTTCCACGTTCGCCACGTCCTTGAGGCGCACCACCACCCCGTCCTTCTCCCGGATCACCAGTTCGCGGAACTCCTCCGGTGTGCGCAGATCGGTGTTGGCGACGAGGTTGACGGAGATCATCGACCCTTTCGTGGCTCCCACGGCGGAGAGGTAGTTGTTCGCGGCGAGGGCGTTGCGCACCTCCGAAGGGGCGATGTTCAGCGCCGCCAGCCGTTCGTAATCGAGCCAGACACGCATGGCGAAGACCCGCGCGCCCAGGATGTCCGCCTTCTGGATTCCGCTGATCGCCGTGAGCCGGGGCTGGACCACGCGGGTGAGGAAGTCGGTCATCTGGTTGGAGTTGAGTTCGTCGGAATAGAAGCTCAGGTACATCGAGGCGACCTGGCTGTCCGTGGTCTGGATGTCGATGACCGGGGCCTCGGCCTCCGGCGGAAGCTGGTTGCGCACCTGCGCGATCTTGGCCTGAATCTGCGTGAGCGCGGCGTTCGGGTCGTAGTTGAGCTTCAGGTTGACGGAGATGGTGCTCACCCCCTGCGCGCTGGTCGATTCCAGGTAATCGATCCCGTCCGCGCTGGCGATCACCCGTTCGAGCGGCGTGGTGATGAAGCCGCGTACGAGGTCGGCGTTCGCGCCGATGTAGGCTGTCGTCACGGTGATGACCGCCACGTCGCTGCGCGGGTATTGCCGGACGTTGAGCTTGCGGATCGACTGAAAGCCCGCGAGCAGGATGATGAGGCTCACCACGGTGGCCACCACCGGGCGGCGGATAAAGAGATCGGTAATATTCATGCCAGAATGCGGCTTTGCGCTGCGGAATGAGAGGAGAAGGCGGCGGGAGGGGGCAAGAAGCGCCCCGTTGCCACGGCTACGTTTCGGGCGGGTGCGGGTTCGGGTCCGCCCCGGGGCGGACCTTGTTGTTCACCTCCACGCGCGCGCCGCTGGTGAGCTTGAAAGCGCCGGAGGAGACCACCTCGTCCCCCGGTTTCACGCCGGAACGGATGACGACCAGATCGCCCCGCGTATCGCCAAGCTGTACGAACTGCTGGACGGCTTCGAGCGCGTCCGGTTGCGTCGGCGGTTCCCCTTCCTTCGCCTCCGCCTTGCGGACGAGGAAGACCGAGTTGCCATACGGCGCGTAGATCACGGCGGAGGCCGGAATGGCCACTACCCCTTCGCGTTCGGGCAGCATCACCTCCACGTTCACAAACATCCCGGGGCGCAGCAGCTCTTCCTTGTTGGGAATCGTCGCCTCCACGGCGATGTTGCGCGTGGCGGGGTCCACCCGGGAGTCGATCGCGGTGATGTTCCCTTCGAAGAGTTTCCCCGCGAGCCCGGCGGCGCTTACGTGAATATCCTTGTCCATCGTGACGTGGGCGAGTTCCTGTTGCGGCACGGAAAACTCCACGCGGATCGGGTCCATACTCTCCAGCGACACGATCGGCTTGCCGACATCGAGGTACTGGCCGATGTCGATCTTCCGGATGCCGAGGATGCCGCCGAAGGGGGCGTGAATCGTCTTGCGGGCGATCAGGGCGCGCACTTCCTCCACGGCGGCCACGGCCTGGTCCGCGTTGGCCACGGCGGAATCGTATTCGGACTGCGAGGTGGCGCGGCGGGAAAGGAGGCCCTCCTGACGGACGAGGTTGACCTTTGCCAGTTCCGAGGCGGCCTGCGCGGATTTGAGCTGCGCTTCCTCCTGCTGGGTATCGAGCCGCACGAGCAGCGCCCCTTTTTCCACCTTCGTGCCGGATTCAAAGGCGATTTCCCGGACGATGCCGGGGAGATCCGTGCTCACCTCCACCCCGTTGACCGCCTTGAGCGAGCCGATGGCCGAGAGCACCGGTTGCCACTTCACCGCCGCGGCTTTCGCCGTGGTAACGGCCACCGGAGGCATGACAAACGACCCATGCTGCGCGATGGCCGCAAGGATCTGCCGGGATTTGTAATAGTAAAGGGCGCCGATGAGGACGGCGACCAGAGCCAGCATGGCGAGCATTCGTTTCCACATAAAAAAGAGAAGGTTCAGAGGTCAGGCCCCGGCGGGCTCCGATGCGTCCCCAGTGGCAGGGACGGCGGAGGCGGCGTCCATGCCCGCCTGGAGCTTCTGGAGGAGGCGGGCGAGCCCGGTCTGCTCTTCGGGAGAGAGGACGCTCATGATTTCGCCGATGAAGCGGAGATAACGCGGGAAAGTTTCTTCGATGAGTTCGCGGCCCGCCCCGGTTGCCGTGATGCGGACGAGCCGCCGGTCGGTCGGGTCCGTCTCCCGGACGGCCAGCCCATCCTTCACGAGTGTGTCGATGAGGCCCGTCATGGTGGCGCGGGTGACGCCCGCCTTGTCCGCAAGGGAGGCGGAAGTCTCCACGCCGTCCTCGCACCCCCGGGTGAGAATCATCAGGACGGAGAACCCGCCGGGGCTCAGGTTGAGGCGGCGCAGGAAATTCCGTTTGCGGGTAAAAAGCATGTCCGCCGTGCGCAAGGCATGGAGAAACGCTTCGCAGGTCTGCGGTTTGAGATCGGGAAAAATCCTGGTCGCCTCCAGAATGCACTCATAGCGAGGCAGGTTCTTGAGCATCAGGAGCGGCGGCATCGGAAGCGGAGCGGATTTGTCGATTTGGTTAGGGGCCAAATTATATGGCCCCGAACCGTTGTCAAACCGGAAATGACCGGGGTTTCCGCAGCCTGTCCAGAGAGAGGTGAGGACAAAATCGCTCGAAAAGGGCCAGAAAGGGCCAGCCCGCGTTCGAGCATGCTTTAGATTGTGTTTACGAATTTGCCGAAAGCGGCTGAAAGCCGCCTTTTGGCCCAAAAGTCGGTTTCTTCAGGCGTCCGAATCTCGATTCGGCCTTCCTCAGAAGCCCGATTTTGGTCTCAAAACGCATCTTT
>Ga0206106_100603_pt1 | contig 16542 bp, 16 predicted proteins | sample 1B1ome_FD_148677 | JGI IMG/M metagenome (GOLD analysis project Ga0206106, IMG submission 148677) | Enriched microbial communities from leaf-cutter ant dump, University of Wisconsin, Madison, United States - 1B110A | ecosystem: Environmental > Terrestrial > Nest > Insects nest > Nest dump | place... | reverse complement strand
CAGTCCGTTGGAAACACGAACCTGACCAAAAGCCGGTTGCTCCAGAGCAAAGGCCAGGATCGCTGCTTCCGTCGCTTCTTCTACACGGTTCTTGATATTGGGCTTACGTCGGTTTGCATCTATCAGAGCTTCAACACATCCTGTTTCCACAGCTGCCTGATAGCGATAGAAAGTATCGCGAGAAAAACCCATCACCTTACAGACACGGGATACATTGCCAAGCTCAGCTGCCAGATTAAGCAAGCCAATCTTGTGTTTAATGATTTTATGATGAACACTGCTCATGAGATTACTCCTTTACGCTTTCGCGTTCGGTTGATAAAGATTCGCACCTCTATCAAACCGGGTAATCCCACCTCTTGGCAAGACCTGCTGTCAGATCAAATATGAACTACTACAAATGATGTTATAGGTTTCAGTTGTCACCATTCCTTGATCAATAAGGAAAATTTGATTTGTTGGAATTGTCGATCGTCTTTTTCCCTTTGAACCACCTGCGGCTTTAGGTACGGCTACTTTCCACAGGTTAATTTTATTTCTGTTTTTGCCAATATTATTTATATCGACATAATGTATTTTTTTATTTCTACTCAAGCAGGGGACAGCATCTTTGTTGTCCGCGCTTAATTTTTTATTCCGTTCAAAGTAGAATGTTCTAATTCCAAAAGGCTTTCCGGCCCATGCAACATCACCAATAAATAATCCATTCCATTGAGAAGCAATTTTCCTCACTAATGGATAACCTTTTGGATCGTCAGCAATGATGTCATACTCATCCAGATGCAGTATTTCCGTATGTTTGCCATCAGTAAAAGTTGTTTTACCAGTATGATTTTTGTTGTAGTGAAGATAACAAACCCCACCATTGATATCGACCGTTGGAAATACGTGACTGGAGTTTTGAAAGTAAACAAGGTTTTTAATTTTATGAGAAGACATCAAGTTAGCTCTAAAATCATCGAGTCCTTTACCACCACCAAACCATCGAGCTGGAATAACAAGCAGAAATTCACTTATATTTTTGGATTGAATTAATGTTTCCGTAAACAGGTTATAAATAGATTTAGCGCTTTTTCCAAAGCCACCATCTGCTTCCTGATACGGCGGATTCCCGACGGCAATAATTTTTTTGTTCCCGGTTTCTGGTTTGATGTACTCAATCATGGCGCTGAATTCCTTTTCAAATCTCTCGCGATCCAGGATTCCATCTTCTTCCGACAAGTAATGGCCATCACGGATGATGTGGTTGAAATTCTCCAAGTGCGAATGCGTATTGCCCAGAAATGTCCGGGTGCTGAGGCGGTGATGCCGCTCATCGGGTGCCAGGCCAAAATAGCGGTTGGATTTGTAAATTTCCTTGAAGACCATATCTATATCCAACAGTTTGTCTTGGCCTTTTGATTTGGCCCAGCAGCTATGAAATGCGCAGGCAAGCAGTAACTCACCAGCTTTGCAGAAGGGATCGAAAAAAACCACGTTATCGTCGGTAAAATTGTCTTCACCAAGTAACGCTGTCATTTCCAGCGCTTTTTCCATGCGCAGGATGGGTTGATCCCGGCCGATGACATTGCCGAGCACATCCACGACATGAGCAATGGGTTTAATTGCCAGCATTACTCACACCCGCAGGCACGGAAAGTGATTCCTCAGGACAACTCTTTGGCTGACAAGAGAAGTTTTGCGCTGTTTTACTGAGGTTGATTACGGGCGCTGCAAATTCGAAGCCTTCAAAGTCCTGCAGTTTTCCCGTCAGAATATTCTCAACAAAGCGCAGGGAGCGTTCGTATTCCAGCGGTACTGCATCCAGCGTTTTGCGGGATTGGTAAAAATTTACCCAGGTTTGGTCAAAATGCAGTGGGTGATGGCCATTTGTGGAAAACCAGTTGGCTCCGGCTTTTGTCAGATACACACTGGTTTTAGCATTTTCTGGATGACTCAGGGCAGAAAGGGTTTCATTTTCTCTGATATGCCATTTGATGGCAGACAGCACATGCGCAAAAAAAATCTTTTTTCGGGATAAAAGCGCGACATCATTTTCGATGCCGTACCTGATTCTCAGAAAATCCAGTGTTGCTGATAAAACGCGAGAGCGGCAGTTCTCAATATTGCTGGAATCGATGTCAATTGCCCACAAAGTATTGAGGGCGTTGGCGACAGCATAACAGGCAGATTCAGCAGCATTATTGTTGAATGCTCCGCTTATTGCTTTTCGGTAAAAACCTTCTAGTCGTCTTTTGTAGATCGGAAGAACTATATTTCCATGACCCGAGCAAGGTTCAAAAAAGGCGATTTCTTCATCGGACCATAAATCATCTTCCTTTTTTGCCAACAGATTCAGCATATCTGCCACATGCGGCTCGGGAGTAAAAACTTCACCCAGCTCTTTGATGCGTTTCTTGCTGCGATGAAATAACTTCTCCAGATCAACTACCCTGCTCATCTGCAATTCCTTTTAAATGACATTTTCCTAATGTCATTTCGGCTATCGTTTGCAGGACTTTAATGAGAAGTAGAAGAATACTGTGTTGCTATGAAAATAGCATTCAACTCTATTTCCATTTTATGGATACATCAATCATTCAAATCCGGGGGCAATGGAATGATTGATGTATCTACGAAATAAAAGCGGAATAACGTTTTTTATAATTAACTGGGTTGTTTCAACATACCGCTTCGCAAGGGTCTTAATTACACCCATTCCTTCCAGTACGCCTGTCGCTTTCTGTACAGTTCTGCGAGTTATAGTTTTTCGGTACAGGGACTATTTTCGAATTACTTTTAGTTTTTTCGGTTTTTCCAGCTTCACCCCCATTCGTCGAATGAGGTTCCGTTTTTGATGCAGGGCCAGGGGTATGCGCACCAGATTGGGGAGCGGAATGTGGAACACTGTGACCAACACCTCTTGAGACAGATCCGGATGCAGCCCCACCCAAAGCTTTCCCCGCTCCACCAAAATTAATAGCATAGGCTTCAATACCAAGTGTCATGGACACAATTGATATCATTATGATTAATACTCTCTTCACCTTTAAACTCTCCTTTACATAACTTTGCTTACAAACCAGAAAGTATTTAATCGGGTGAAGTGGAAAAAGCTTGAATCTGTATGCCTGAACTGCGATTCAACAAATAAAATCTCTCAAGAGAAGGAGATAGTTTTTTAAGATCATATAACGGTGAACTGTTGAATTGGCTGTCTGATGTGCGTTGAACTATAGAAATCGAGGAGTTCACAATAAAATTAACTGCCGGTCACTGCAATCCGGAAAGATCGATACAGCGCGCAAACTGTTGCGCATCTGGTGGCACCTGAAACGGCAGAACACCCAGCAACGGGCAATCGAGCCACTCAGTCAGTGTTTGCAGGTTGGCTTCCAGCTGCAGCATCGCTGGATCAATAGTGTTGGCGACCCAGCCAGCCAGTGTCAATCCAGCAGATTGAATGGCTTGCGCGGTGAGTAATGTGTGATTGAGCCAACCCAACCGTATGCCGGCAACCAGAATGACAGGCAAATCCAACAGTTTGGCGAGATCGCCGGTGTCGTAACGCTGTTCCGCTGTGCCGGATACCGACAACGGTACTTTAAAGCCCCCCACACCTTCGACGATGGTCACGTCCGCTGCTGCCATCAGGTTCTGGCAGGCTTGCTGAATCACTTGAGGATTAATCTCAACACCGGTTTGTTGCGCTGCGATATGCGGCGCAATCGGTTCTACAAAGGCATAGGGATTGATCAGCGATTGCGGCATGCTGACATTGCTGGCTTTCTTCAGATTTTCCACATCCTGCCATTGCCCATTTTCACAGCCTGCCGCCACCGGTTTCATCCCGATTACTGTACGGCCTTCAGCCGAGAAGGCGTGCAGCAGGGCACAGCTCACCACAGTTTTACCGATTCCGGTATCGGTACCAGTGACAAAAAATCCGGCGGATGTCATTACGGCTCCAGACCAAGCTTGCGCCGTGTCTCTGGTTTCAACTGGACTTGGCGCGATTCCGGCTTCCAGGCATGGCCATACACCACTTCATAAGTAGCCGGCAGCCTGCCGCCCTGGCGCAGCGCCTCATATCGATCGATCATCTGCTGCCACGCTGCTTTACCAGTCAATCCGCGTCTGCGCCCTTGTGTCACGTTGCGGGCACCAATCGCCTTGAGATCGTGCATCACATCCCTGACATTCTCATAAGTCAGCGTGATGTATTCCATATCCATGACCGGTAATGAAAAACCGCAATTCACCAGCATGTCACCGATATCGTGCATATCCGTAAAGCGACTGACATGGCTGAACGAGTCCGCTGACTTGAAAGCCTGCCGCAATTCCTTCAATGTATCCGGCCCGAATGTGCTGAACATCAGCAGTCCGCCATTCTCCAGTACACGATAAGCTTCCGTGAATGTCTGTCTGAGATCATTACACCACTGGATCGCCAGATTAGACCAGATCATCCCGATACTGGCTTCGCACAGAGGTAATTGCTCGATATCCGCACAAATATAATCTCTGGGCCGATGCCGTTTGAACGGCAGCCAACGCTGCCAGCCCGGCATTTGCTCCGAGACCACCGTGCGCGCACAGCGGTGCATCGTCAGCGCAATATCCATCGGCATGATCTCTGCCGCAGGATAACGTTCGATCAGCTTGCGCGTGCCGTAACCGGTTCCACTGCCCGCATCGAGTATTCTGGCAGGAACATATTTGATGTATTCCAGACGGGACAGCATACGATCACATATCTCCCGCTGTAACACGGCAGACTGGTCATAACCGGCTGCCGCCTGTTCGAACGATCGACGTAGCATACGCTTGTCGAGTACATGATCATAATGCATCGAAACAACTCACGAATTGCTCAGGAAAAGAAAGAAACGGCGCATGGCCGCAATGGGGAAACAGCACCAACTGCGCCCGGCGTAAATGTTGCTGCATCCAGTCTGCTGCGCCGACCGGGGTGATGACATCGTTCTGGCCGTGGATCAGCAGTACGGGCTGACTGATCTGATTCAATTCAGCCCTCAAATCACTGGTCTGCAAAATGTTCAATCCTGCCTGAAGTGTTGCCGGCGTTGGCGGCTGACCACGCAAAATACGCTTACGCAACCATGACAGTACTCGGGCTTGATCCTCACTGCCGCTGACTTGCAGAGTCAGAAAACGGTTGAGCGTCTGGGTATAATCGCGCGTCAGATTTTCCATGAACAGAGTCAGGGTGGCAGCTTCCATTCCCCATGGCCAGTCCGTGCGCCTGACAAAACAGGGGGTACTGGCAACCAGTACCAGCTGCTGAACACGCTCCGGTGCCTGCAATGCCAGCCTGATCGCTACCTGACCACCGAGCGACCAGCCACACACGCTATAACGATCGGGCAAACGATCTGCAATCACGTCGGTCATCTGCTCCAGTGAATCCAGCGCACAATCACGGCTGGCGCCATGTCCCGGCAAATCGACCCGATGCAGCCGGAAGCGCTGTGATAACGGTTCCACCACGCCATCCCATACACCGCTGTGCATGGCCCAGCCATGCAGCATCACCAGATCGGGACCATTCCCAGTCGTCTCGATATGTATTGAGGCCATGTCAGCACCTAGCCAGATCATGCAAAGCTACGCCCAGTCGATCGACATCCGCCTCACTATGCGCAGCAGACAGACTGATACGCAACCGCGCCATATCTTGTGGTACGGTCGGCGGACGAATCGCCGGCACCCAGATACCACACTCACGCAATGCCAGATCCAGCCGAACAGCTTCCTGACTTTCACCCACCAGCAAGGGTTGTATCGGTGTTTCGGACGGCAGCAATGGCCAGGGAAGGGAATGCAACCTCTGCCGCAATCGCTCGATCAGTAAAGCAAGTCGTTCCCGTCGCCAGTTTTCCTGACTGATCAGTTGCAGGCTGGTCAGCAAAGTATGAGCCAGCAAGGGTGGTGCTGCCGTAGTATAGCCATAGGTGCGGCCATACTGGATCAGTGTCTCAATCACAGGCGCTTGTGCCGCTACGAAAGCGCCGGATACCCCTGCCGCCTTGCCCAGTGTTGCCATATAAATCAGATGAGGTGTATCCCGTTCTATTCTCTGTGAATGATACAGACTGCCCTTACCCCCTTCCCCGAGCACACCGAATCCATGCGCATCATCCAGCAGCAGCCAAGCATCAAAGCGCTGACACAATATCAGCAGCTCAGCAATCGGTGCCCTATCACCATCCATGCTGAATACCACGTCGGTAATAACCAGCCGGCGCCGGGCTTTCGTCGTTTCCAGCTGCCGTGCCAAGGTATCGAGATCGAGATGCGGGTAACGAATGAAACGGGCGCGAGAAAGCAAAGCAGCATCATTGAGTGAAGCATGATTGAGACGATCTGCAAAGATCGCATCCCCCCGGCCTGCCAATGCAGTCACCACTGCCATATTGGCCATGTATCCGGTGGAAAACAGCAAGGTACGCGGCAGCCCGACGAATACCGCCAGCGTCTCCTCCAGTTCACAATGTGCACGAGAATGACCGCTGATCAGGTGAGATGCACCCGAGCCAACACCATAACGACGCGCACCTTCTGCTACAGCTTCGATCAAGGCCGGGTGATTGGCCAACCCCAGATAATCATTACTGCAGAAAGCCAGAAAATCCCTGCTGTCGATAGTGACATGCGGAGACTGCGGTCCTTCCAGCACCGGACGCGAACGGTACAGCCCCTCCTGCTGGCGCTCCCGTAACGCTTCGCTTAGATCCGCCAGCATATGGCTACCCTGCACACCGACTACAATGCATGCAACCCCAGTTTTTCAAACAGCGCCAGATCTTTTTCCGTATCCGGGTTACCCGTCGTCAGCAATTTATCGCCATAGAAAATGGAGTTGGCACCCGCCAGAAAACACAGTGCCTGGATGGCTTCTGGCATTTGCCGACGACCGGCGGAAAGTCTGACCATTGCTTTGGGCATAGTAATACGCGCTGCCGCGATAGTACGGACGAATTCGAATGGATCGAGCTCAGGCGTGCCGTACAAGGGTGTGCCTTCTACTTGAACCAGATAATTGATCGGCACCGATTCAGGGTAAGGATCGAGATTGGCCAGTTGTGCAATCAATCCTGCCCGGGCCATGCGTGATTCCCCCAGGCCGACGATACCGCCACAACACACGTTGATATCGGCGCTGCGCACTTCCTCCAGCGTATCCAGCCGATCCTGATAGTCACGCGTGGTAATGATTTCACCATAAAACTCGGGAGCAGTATCGAGATTGTGATTGTAGTAATCTAGTCCCGCCTGTTTGAGCTGAACGGCCTGACCCGGCTTGAGGATACCCAGTGTGGCACAGGTCTCCATCCCCAATGCCTTGACTGCACTGATGACCTCAGTCATGTATTCAATATCGCGCTGCTTCGGTCCGCGCCATGCTGCCCCCATACAGAAACGGGTAGCACCGCTTTCCTTGGCCTGAGTAGCTGCTGCCACGACTTCCTCGCGTGACAGGATCGCCTGATTCTCCACGCCAGTATGGTAACGCGCCGCCTGCGGACAATAAGCACAGTCTTCTGAACATCCACCGGTTTTTACAGAAATCAGTGTAGACAGTTGCACAGCATTGGCGTCGTGATGCTCGCGATGTACCGTTTGTGCCTGAAAAATCAGATCAGAAAATGGCAGATCCAGCAGCGATTCGATCGCCGCGATCGACCAGCGCAGTGATGACCCATGTTGTACTGCCGAATCAGAATTGGGATGTGCGCATCCGCACTGTTTTTCAGAAATTGGACTGGTTACGGATTCCATGATCATTCTCGGCAAGAGCCTGCTCCAAGTTATAATGAATAGCGCGAAATCATCACGGATAACACCCGGATTGTCAATTTTTTCCTATCCAATATTGAACAGACGATTAAATATTGCGCAACTGTTCAGCCATAAACACTGTGTATTGTGCCAGATACTCGATCATCAGGATATTTGCAATGCCTGTCTGCGGGATCTTCCCGGATTGCCGCCAGTGCACTGCTCATCCTGCCTGTTACCGATGACTTCACCTGAAATTTGTGGCACCTGTCTGCGCAACCCACCGGCCTGGAGCCATGTTCGAGCCACTTTGCGCTACACTTTTCCGGTAGATGCTCTGGTACAGGCATTGAAATACCGCTCCGATCTGCCACTGGCACCGATACTGGCCGGCTTGCTTCTGGATAGACTCCGAGATGATCCCCTGCCTGATTACCTCATCCCGGTGCCGCTTCACCCGACCAGACTGCGGGAAAGAGGATTCAACCAGGCACTCGAAATCGGCCGTCATTTATGCAAACAAACGGGAGTCGAATTGCTGTCCACCACCTGTACACGCATCCGCAGCACACCTTCGCAAACTGAGCTGCCGTGGAAAAACCATCCGCAGAATGTCCGCAATGCCTTTACCTGCAATCGGGATTTTTCCGGAAAACAGGTCGCCATCGTGGATGATGTCATGACCAGCGGCGCCACCTTGAATGAATTGGCCAAAGTCATACGCCGCCAGGGGGCGGTCGATGTCCGCGCCTGGGTAATCGCAAGAGCATTTCCGGGTGCCTCAATCGCAAGAAGAGCAACTGACTTCCCCGGGAATGACGAAACCGGGCGGCCGATCGAGCCTTAAAACCAATCCGTATGCTCCAGATCATTCTCCACCAGCCGGAAATTCCCCCCAACACTGGCAACATCATCCGTTTGTGCGCCAACACCGGCGCACAACTACATCTGATCCGACCACTGGGGTTCGATCTGAGTGACCGGCAACTGCGGCGCGCCGGGCTGGATTACCACGAATGGGCCCGCCTTACCGTGCATGAAGATCTGGCATCCTGCCTGAAACTCATGGATGGATGCCGCATCTTTGCTGTCACCACCCGGGCAACTCAGCACTACGGCAAGGTGGCTCATACAGGTAATGATGGGTTCCTGTTCGGCTCCGAAACGCGCGGATTACCCACCGAAGTGCTGGAAAGCTTCCCGCAGGATCGCCGCATCCGTATCCCCATGCTTCCCGCTTCCCGCAGTCTGAATCTCTCCAATGCGGCAGCAGTCATCATTTACGAAGCTTGGCGGCAAATCGGTTTCGAGGGTGGCATCTAACTGACAACCTGCCAGTCACTGTTACCCGTTCATCATAAATCCACAATCAAACCTGCTCTGTTGCAGGGCTGATTCATCCCGGAAATACGATGGTGATACCCTGCGAATGAAATGACCTCGTGCTATGCTATGAATAGCTGTGTAGTAGTTGTGGTCTTTCAGGCATCGCATATTGAACCGCAGCTATTCACGCCAACCGGTTTCAAAAAGGAGGATCGCAATGACTTCATATTTATCTGAAGAAGCAGGCCCTGACCTGACACAAGGTATTTCCCTCTCGGATTTTGGCAATCAACCCCTGCTGCGCGGGCATGTAGGAGACGAACCTGTCATTCTTGCCCGCATCGGTGATGAAATAACAGCCGTTGGCGCAACCTGTACACACTATGGTGCTCCACTGACGGAAGGATTGGTCGTCGGTGAAACAGTGCGCTGTCCCTGGCACCATGCCTGTTTCTCACTGCGCAGCGGTGAAGCACTCGATGCCCCCGCATTTGATCCCTTACCATGCTGGCAGATTGAACGTGATGGAGATCGGATCATCGTGCGGGATAAAATCACGCCAAAACCCCGATCCATACCCGTCACGACAGCAAACCAGCCGACTAATGTCGTCATCATCGGTGGTGGCGCTGCGGGTTTTGCCTGTGCGGAAATGCTGCGCCGGCGCGGCTATCAGGGACAACTCACCATGCTGAGCGAAGATTCCGATGCTCCCTGCGATCGTCCCAATCTGTCAAAAGATTATCTTGCCGGCCATGCACCGGAAGAATGGATTCCCCTGAAATCTGATGATTTCTATGCGCGAAATCGTATCGACCTCCAGCTGCACACGACGGTCACAAAGATCGATACCATCGGCCATACCGTCACGACTGATGACGGCCGCATCTTTCCGTTTGATCGCCTGCTGCTGGCAACCGGTGCCGAACCGGTACGATTACCGATTCCGGAGGCAGACCAAAGTCATGTCTTCACCTTGCGTACATTGGCCGACAGCCGCGCCATCATCGAACGGGCAAAGCATGCCAAAGCCGCAGTCATACTGGGATCCGGATTCATCGGTCTGGAAGCGGCTGCAGCCTTGCGCGCACGGGAACTGGATGTGCACGTGGTTTCGCTGGACAAACACCCGCTGGAAAAGATACTTGGCTCTGAACCGGGTGATTTCATTCGCAGTCTCCATGAACAGCATGGTGTACAGTTCCACATGGGTACCTCTCTTGCTCGTATCGAGCCACATAAGGTCGTACTGAGCAATGGCAACGAACTGATGGCCGATCTCGTCATCATCGGAGTCGGTGTCAGACCATGTGTATCGCTGGCGAAAGCAGCTGGTATCACCGTCGATAACGGTATCCTGGTGAATGAGTACCTCGAAACCAGCATACCCGGCATCTTTGCAGCAGGTGATGTCGCACGCTGGCGTGATGAAGCCAGTGGCAAAACACAACGAATTGAACACTGGGTACTTGCCGAACGACATGGACAGGTAGCGGCAGAAAATATACTCGGGGCACGTACTGCTTTTCGGGATATCCCTTTCTTCTGGAGTGCCCATTACGATATCTCGATTCGTTACGTCGGCTACGCGGGACCATGGGATACACTTGAAATCGAAGGTGATATGGCTGCGTATGACTGTCTGATCAGTTACAAAACAGGAGGTAAAACAGTCGCGGTTGCAGCCATCGGGCGCGACAAACAGGCGCTCGAATACCGGGCCTTGATTGCACAACAACACTGATTTATCCGGAAAAATATATGGAGGAAGTCAATCATGAGTAACCCATTCAAATACAGCCGCCTTTCCAAAGATGATGCAGCACTGTTACTGATAGATCACCAGGCAGGTCTGATCTCATTAGTCCAGGACTTTGGACCAAGCGAGTTCAAGAACAACGTTCTGGCTGTCAGCGCATGTGGCAAGTATTTCAAATTGCCCACTATCCTTACTACCAGCTTCGAAGAAGGCCCGAACGGGCCACTCGTACCAGAGCTGAAAGAAATGTTCCCGAATGCTCCCTACATTGCCCGGCCTGGCAACATTAACGCCTGGGATAATGAGGATTTCGTCAAGGCGGTGAAAAACACTGGACGTAAACAACTCATCATCGCCGGCGTCGTTACCGAGGTTTGCGTGGCTTTTCCAGCTCTATCAGCATTGGAGCAGGGCTATGAAGTATTCGTCATCACCGACGCTTCGGGTACTTTCAATGAAGTAACCCGTCATACCGCCTGGTTGCGGATGCAGGCAGCCGGTGTACAGTTGATCAACTGGTTTGCCATGGCCTGTGAACTGCACCGTGACTGGCGTAACGATATCGAAGGACTTGGCGAGCTCTTCTCCAATCATATTCCGAATTACCGGAACCTCATGACGAGCTATTTCGCAATAGCAGGCAAGAAATAATAGTATCCAACGAAGCCTCGCCAGTTGACCAGAAAAATGAACCTGCCCTTTTACACCATCGGGCACTCTACTCGCACGCTGGAAGAGTTCATCGGGTTACTGCATACCGCAGAAGTGGAACAGGTTGTGGATGTACGCACCGTTCCACGGTCACGAACCAATCCGCAATACAACCTGGAGACATTTCCCGACAGCCTGGCTGCGTTCCAAATCAGTTACGAACATATCCCGCAGCTGGGTGGTTTACGCGCCCGATCCAAAACGGTGCCAACTGGGGTAAATGGTTTCTGGGAAAATCAGAGCTTCCACAATTATGCTGATTATGCATTGAGTGAGGCTTTTCACGAAGGTCTTGCCAAGCTGATCGCTCTGGGACGAAAATGCAGATGTGCAATCATGTGTTCCGAGGCTGTCTGGTGGCGCTGCCATCGTCGCATCATTTCTGATTACCTATTGATGCACGGTGAAACTGTTTTTCACCTGATGGGACATAACAAAATAGAAATCGCCCATTTGACGGAAAGTGCCTCTGTGCAGCCACCTGACACGGTGACCTATCCCGTTACGAAACTTCTCGGCTAACCAGAGCGTACTCCTATCAATCGCTAACTATCCAATATGCTCCGAGGATTATCTATACTGCCATGCAATTTTCTGTCGTAACGTATGGAACGGAAGGAGATACACGCCCCTTGGTCGGTTTGTGTCGTGGTTTATTGGATCGAGGCCATGATGTCCGGTTATTTGCCGATAGATCCACCCTGTCCACTGCGCAGGTTCAAGGTATCCCCACCTTCATCCTGGCAGGTGACATGAAAGCAACCGTTGGCCCCGGGCGCGTTGGCAAAACTGATGCAAGATGGCAGCGATGTAACGCGCATGTCAAAAGCTGTTGCCCAGATTGCCAACGACAACACTACATCCTGGATGCAGGACGTAGCGGAACAGTCCCATTCCGCTGATGCCCTGCTGTTTTCAGGCATTACAAGCTACGTGGGCCTGTCTGTTGCAGAGCACTTGCGCATTCCGGCCATCGGGCTTGGTCTTTGGCCTCTGTCTCCGACCACTACATTTCCCTCGCCTCTGTTTCCCCCCTGGAAAATGCCAGGCTGGCTCAATCGGCTCAGCCATCAGGCAGTCAATGCATTGATATGGCAATTGTTTCGCAAAGGAATCAATGCCGCGCGCCATCAGTTGGGACAAACTCCACGCAAGCAGATGTGGAGAGATTATCCGATTCTCTTCGGTATTTCGCGTCATCTCGTGCCACAACCTGCGGACTGGCCGGATATCTGGGAAATCTGCGGTGCATGGTCGGTTGAATCCAAAACGTGGGAGCCTCCTGCCCCATTAACCGATTTTCTTTCAGCGGGCGAACCGCCAATCTACGTCGGCTTTGGCAGCATGGGTGGTTTCGATAAAGACAAACTGCTTGTAACCGTCATCAAAGCTATCGACGGGCGCCGTGCTGTGTTCTTTCCAGGCTGGAGCGGTATCGACCCGGCCTCATTGCCAGACAATTTTTTTGTGATCAGATCCACACCGCACAACTGGCTGTTTCCGAGAACATCGATGGTGATCCACCATGGCGGCGCAAGTACGACACACACCGCATCACGAGCTGGTGTCCCCTCGATCGTCATCCCTTTTACAGGAGATCAGTTCTTTTGGGCAAAAAGACTGTCTCTGGCAGGTGTTGCGCCGGACTATGTGCCTCATGGCAAGATTGATCTGCATAACCTGTCACGCATGATCGCCTTTGCTGAACGTCCCGATACGATCCAGCGTGCAAGGGCACTGGGACAAGCTATGGCAACTGAAAACGGGGTGTTATACGCTGCAGAACGTATAGAAAAGCTGCTGACTGACAGTAAATAATCGACACTTTCCTATACGCCACTTCAGAATAGTTAAGCGTAACGTGTTGAGAAATGATTACTCCAACCTTTTCAAACGAAACAGCAACTGTTGAATAATCTCTTGTACATCATCAATAATTGACTGCGAAAAGGATTCAGGAAATAACCGCTTCCTTGCCTCTTCAACATGCTTGTAAAAACTCTCTGCATATTTGATGCAATCCTTAGGCCGTTTAGTCTCAGGTATGACGATATCTAAAGTTCCTCTCAAAGCATATGTAGTTTCTACAAGGCGATCTGTAACATCAACAAGTGAATCAATTGCCTGATCTAAGGATATATGTGTTTCATAACTTCCCTTGCCCGTAATAGACCAATGGGCTAATTTCAAGGCATTACGAAAAGCGTATAGTTCACCCAGAAAAGCAGCTTCTGAAGTTTTATCTTGTTTGGTATCTGCCATGGTTTTCTCCATTTTTGTTTAGTATCTGCTGCGATTATGTCAGCTTACCGTTTTAAATTTACTGCAAATAAATATTACTCCAAATAGATATATAACTTATGAAATCGTAACAGAATCGCGGGAAACGCACTGTAATCACACTTTCATTTCAAAACGAAAAAAATCAGCAAGCTGCTTCGCTTCACTGATCTCATCATGAGGCACCAGCAGATACTTCCAAGGCCTGGTCCCGATACTTTTCGCATGTTCAGAAGCGTGCCTGCACCATTGCATGGCGGCAGCTGCCTTGGCCTTGACCTCATCGGTGTTCAGATCATCCCGCTTCTTGGTCTCGGCCATCAGGATAATCGATTCTGTTTCGACTACGAAATCGGGAACGTACTCCGGTTGTTCGGTACCCAACTTATAGTAAAGCTGAAACTGCCCTTTGGCAGGCTCGAACCACTTACTGGCATCGCGCTCCAGGATGATAGCGAAGCGCCTCTCCATATCTGAATCGAACTTCTGCAGCGGATACAGGCATTTGGTAAATCCGCCGAACAGCATCGTCTTGATGCGTCCCACATCTTCCACGGTTTCGCGAAAATGGCGCGGTGTCTGATCCGCCGCAGCCGTGTAGTTGCAAGGCTTGAGTTCCGTAAAACCGCGACTGACCTGCACCTCATAATCCGTTGCCTTCTCCCAGAAGTGGATCATCATCTGCGCGTGGATCTCGCGCGCGATCAGACGGCGATCCCGATCCAGAATGCTGATGGCCTCCTCCTCTGACAGATAGCTGCGCAGGTGCTGCACCATCTGCCCTGCGAGGTCGTAGAGCAACCCGGCGTGGGTAAAGTAATCGATATCGTCGAAATCAACCAGCGCATGAACGATATAGTCTTCCGGGCGCTGCTCCTCCAACCCGATCTCCGCCGCCAGCGTAAACCGCTCATTGGTACGCAGCATCTGGCCGACAATCTCGCGCTCACCCGGCTGCAGGTGAAGCTGACTCACGTCCAGCGTGAACGGATGAAAACCTGTCGTCACTTCGCCCTTCGGCACCACGGCGATACGTGGAATGTCGATAGTCTGCTGCACCACGATTTCAGTCGTCTTCGCTACTACGGTAGATAAATCCAATGCTGGCGCAGCTTCATCGATGCCTGCCAGCAAACTGCCCTGCATCGGCTTCAGACGTTCAGCCACTTCCGCCACAATGGCCTCTTGAACCTTGGGCGTCAGCAATGCAGCACTGGTCGGTACCAGGTCGCGCCTGACCTCGTATTTGCCGATCACCTCCATAACCACTCGCGCTGCCTGCTTCTCGGCCTCAGTGCTAAACACGGGTGTCGGTGCGATGGTGGACGTCGATTCATCGAGCGTACCGGCTGCGTCAATCTGCATGATCGGCGCATCCGTCAAACCGAGGCGAGCGGTTACTCCGGGCTCGACTTGTACACTGACCTTCCTGTCATCCGCGCTTGGCGCTTCAAGAATGAGTTGCTTCAATCGGATAGGCGAATCGCCACGATTGGCTTCGTCGATGATTTCCTGAAATTTGTCATGAGCTACGATGTTCAGGCGATCCACTGCCGCCATGCCGGTACGTTTGCCGTAGGGCAGCCGCAACCCGCGACCGATGCTCTGCTCGATCAGCGTGCGCGCATTGGCGGCGCGCAACGGCACGATAGTATAGAGGTTGGTCACATCCCAACCTTCCTTGAGCATGTTGACGTGAATCACGATCTCAGTCGGCTCACTCACACTTTCTACGGCCAGCAGGCGCGTGATCATTTCTTCCTCTTCTGCGCCGGATCGACTGGAATCCACCTGAATCACCTTGCCCTGGTAACGTCCATCGTAAAAAGCATCAGATTCCAGCAGAGCCAGCAATTGCCCGGCGTGGGTTGTATCACGCGCAATCACCAGCATGAAAGGCTTCACTGTATGCAAGTCATTTTCGCGAGCATAGGTCAACAATTCCACCTTGGTGGTTTCGTGCAGACGAACTCCATCCTCCAGCTTGATCTTTTCGACTTCTTCCGGCGTGTGTGCCTTAGCGTCGAAGTTGCGCTGGGTGACCACGGCCGGCTCCTTGACAAAACCATCCTCCATCGCTCGCGCCAGCGGATAGTCCATCACCACGTTCTTGAACGGCACCGGCCCCTTGCTGGATTCCACGAACGGCGTCGCCGTCACTTCCAGACCAAACAGCGGCTTCAATTCATTGATCGCCCGCATGCCAGCCTGGGCGCGATAACGATGCGATTCATCCATCAGCAACACCAGGTCCGGTAGGTTTGCGAGATGGTTAAAGTAGCTGTCACCCAGCACTTCCTTCATGCGCTTGATACGCGGCTCCTTACCACCACGCACCTCAGAGTTGATCTTGGAGATATTGAAGATGTTGATGCGCACGTCGTGGGCAAAGCCCATCGATTGCTCGTCTACCGCCGCACCGGTCTGGTCGTAGTTGTCACCGGTGATGATCAGCGGCGGCGGCTGCGCGAACTCGGCAATGCCCTTGAACACGTACTTGGGCGTGTTGCGCGTGAAGTCCGTGATCAGCTTGTTATAAATCGTCAGGTTTGATGTGGTTTAATGAAACCGGACACCTCGGTTAAGAGAAGATAGTCTTAACTGGAGGAAGGAATGGTAATAAGAAAGCAATATACGAAGGAATTCAAACTGGATGCGATCAGCCTGGTACTGGATCAGGG
>Ga0206106_100600_pt1 | contig 16584 bp, 14 predicted proteins | sample 1B1ome_FD_148677 | JGI IMG/M metagenome (GOLD analysis project Ga0206106, IMG submission 148677) | Enriched microbial communities from leaf-cutter ant dump, University of Wisconsin, Madison, United States - 1B110A | ecosystem: Environmental > Terrestrial > Nest > Insects nest > Nest dump | place... | reverse complement strand
TACCAGCTTTATCTGGCACTCAATGACATCGAACATTCCAAAACGAAAGCCAATCATCCGCAGACCAACGGTATTTGCGAACGCTTTCACAAAACCATCTTGCAGGAGTTCTACCAGGTGGCATTCCCGCGCAAGATTTACCAGTCCATTGAAGAGTTACAACACGATCTGGATGATTGGATGGCGTACTACAACAGTGTGCAGACTCACCAGGGAAAAATGTGCTGTGGACGCACCCCGATGCAAACTTTAATTGATGCAAAGAAGATATGGGACGATAAAATTACCGAATTGAATAACTGAATCTGATCTAACAGGCACTCGTCAAATCGGGTAACTGTCAGACCAGATCTCAACTACTACAAATTATGCGCGATCCGAGTCTTCGTCAATGATCTTGCGGAAGCCAGATTGTTCTACGCGAAAACTCTCGAACTGCCTCAGACAGCCGACGATGAGTCTGCCGGATATTGTGTCTTTAAAGCCGGCTCGGTAGACCTCGTTGTGGAGTTGGTTCCATCCGATGCGCCAGAGGAAGACCGTGCCCTCGTCGGTCGCTTCACCGGTCTCTCGTTTGATGTACCAGACATCCAGACCACGTATGCGGAACTTGTGGAGAAAGGGATCCTCTTCTCCATGGCACCGGAACGTCAGACATGGGGAGAGATACTCGCCACATTCCTGGATCCGGCAGGAAATGAACTACAGCTCGTACAACGGCCAGCGGCCTGACAAATCACTGCACCGCCGCCAATACTATGCCCGCTCGTCGCACTCATGATCCACATACCAGGCCGGCCGAAGCTCACGCTTGGTATCAAGCTGTGTTCCCCGAGGTAACCACTGTGAGCTCTCTTCCGGGGTTGGAGGCACTGTGCCTTGGTGACATTCAGCTCGGTTTTCGTCTTCTGACGAAAAGACTTCTTCCAGTGTAGCGGGAACAGTGGCTTACTGGCAAGTGTCTGACTTCAATTCAACCTTGGCATGGAGTCACGCGGAGCGACTCTCTATTGCGGCCTGCTGAACATTGAAGATGGTTGTACCATGTGCCAGATCCGAGATCCTTGGGGTAATTACATTGGCATCACAGGCCTAAAAAGCCAGTTGCGTGTGTCACAATTGCCCGTTCACCAATCCTACGAAACTTGTAGCCTCAAACACGAGGCTGATGTTTGAACTGCACAGCATAGGAGACTATATGACAACTGTGTACCGATCAAAAATCGATGTATGGCTTATTGCCGTTCTGGGAACCACAATAGTTGCTTCACTTTTTGCATCTTTTGCAATTCTTTCATCTGAAACGCCGGTTGCTTTTGCTATCGCCGCATTCACTGCAATCATAGGTGCCGGGCTGCCACTCTGGCTGTTGCTTTCAACTCGCTACACGCTTGGAGATGGTCGTCTAACCGTCCAAAGTGGCCCGTTCAAGTGGCGCATTCCGGTAACGGATATCACAGACATCACGCAAAGTTCTAACCCTATTTTCAGTCCGGCGCTTTCATTAGATCGGCTACGCATAGATTATTCGCGTGGTAGTTCGCTCATGATCTCTCCACACAGTAAGAGTGAATTCCTTCGTGACATTGAGACTGCTCGCCGTAATGCGACCTAGAGATATAAGGAACCTCTGACTAAGTAATTGCGTCAATTGATTTACCCCGAGCCATACAACTGCACTTAACGCTATCAAGCAAAATATTTTAGTATTACGTTATTTGTCTAACTATTACCTGATGGAGTAGACCAACCATGAACACTGAAGAAAAACAGCTGGCAGGTATTCTCTCCCGCAACTGGTGGCTGATTCTGCTGCGTGGCTTCATTGCCATCATATTCGGCTTCCTGACCTGGTTTCAGCCCGAGATTTCACTCACAGCACTGGTATTTCTCTTTGGAGTATATGCCCTGGCAGATGGTGTCATCGGTGCCTGGGTTGCCATTACAGGACGCAAGGAGCATGAGGACTGGTGGGTACTGTTTCTCTGGGGGCTCCTCGGCATTGGTGCTGGAATTCTGACCTTTCTGGCACCGAGTATCACTGCGCTGATACTCCTGTTTTACATCGCAATCTGGGCAGTTGCCACAGGTGTTCTTGAAATAGTAGCCGCGATTCGCCTGCGAAAAGAGATAAAGGGTGAGTGGCTGCTCATTCTCGGTGGCCTCGTATCGGTCGTGTTCGGTGTGTTCCTCATCTCGCAACCAGACGCGGGCATTCTCGCGCTGCTGTGGCTGATTGCGGCATATGCCGTCACCTTCGGGATCCTTCTTGTTTCTCTGGCGCTCAGAGTGCGTGTTTTCGGTAAGCAGCCGGAGGATTCGTAGAAATTACCGGCAACCGTGGATCAGCGATGGCACGATCGTACTGAAAGTCTGTGCATATACAGGATGCAGTAAAACTGCCTGCAAGCCAGACTTCCAATATCAATACGTATGGATTCCACAAAGGCCAGCCTATTGCGCAGAAGAACTTTTCTTTCCTGGAGTAGTGGCAAAGACAGTGCATGGGCGCTTCATGTCCTGCGGCAGGATCCGCATATTGATGTGATCGGGCTATTTTGCACAGTCAACAAAGTGTTTGATCGCGTTGTCATGCATGGCGTAAGAGTGGCGCTGCTGCAGCAACAGGCAGAAAGTGCCGGTCTGCCGCTCCACATCATTGAGATTCCCCATCCCTGCAGCAATGACGAATATGCATCCGCCATGTCAGCATTTGTTGATTCCGCCAGGAAGGTAAATATTGAGTGTTTTGCCTTTGGTGATCTCCTGCTCGAAGATGTACGACAGTATCGAGAAGATCATCTGAGAGGAACCGGGATAACACCCATCTTTCCGCTTTGGGGTATGCCAACAAGAACTCTATCCCGAGAAATGGTAGCTGCTGGATTAAAGGCTGTGATTACCTGCATTGACCCGACACGCATTCCGGAGCGTTTCGCGGGAAGGGAATACAACGAATCTTTTTTAGATGCTATTCCGGATAGCGTTGATCCTTGCGGTGAATATGGTGAGTTCCATACCTTTTCATTCGATGGGCCCATGTTTCAGAATCCGATAGACGTAGTGTTGGGAGAAACTATCTGCCGAGATGGTTTTGTATTCACCGATCTGCTGCCACCCACATCCATCTAACACCGAGCTAATCCATTAGTTTCCGCTTACCTTCCGCATTACCACAAATGAATCCCCCAGCGTTCCCAACAGCTTTTCAAGATTAAGGATACCTTCCGATCACTGTTTGAGAATTGGCAATACCGTCACAAGCTGGCAAAATCTGCAGTTTTTCGAATCTGGCTTCATTGTGTATGCTTATGCCATATTAAATCTGGCTAGAGCATAATCCAATTTCCAGCCTTTATTTACTTGTCGAATAATCTCGCCTGCCGGGCAAGGAACTGAACCACTCCAGCGCCGGCAGCCACAATCATTCTCACTATGAAAGCTTTATTTTTTCTGCGCCATTACAACGATATCGATCACATCACACCGGTGATTGCAAAATGGTCAGAATCTGGTCATGAAAGTCTCGTCGTTCTGCTGGGCCGTCCCAAATTTCTCAAGGATTACCGCATCAAGTTCCTGGGCACGCTCGATCGCGTTCGAGTCGCCCCTATCTGGCGTTTGCTATCCCCACTGAAGTTTATGCAATGGCGCCTGCAGACACTTCTCCTGAATAGAAGCGTGAAGCGCCTTTTTCTGATTGGCAGGCTGATCGAAAATCTGGACCGGAAATATGACACTCAGAAACGTACAGCAGTCTGGCAAAGCACTGCCGGACGTTTGCTGGAGCATGGCTTCAGCAATGAGAATAAAGGCGGTGTAGTTGTGTTCGACTGGATTACCAGCGATTCGCCTGTCCCGATCGAGTGGGTTGAAATCGTTATAACCATGGCAAGAACCAGGGGTCTCGGTGCGGTATCTCTGCCACATGGTGACAGCCCGCATGCCAGTCAGCTGATACGCCATCATGAATGGGTTCTGAAACCGGATGCTCTGTACTCGGCTGCAAAGATATTCGACAAGCTTGTCGTCCCCAACGAATTATGCGCAACCCGTTTCCGGCCATTTCTGAACAATGAAGCGATTGCCGTTCTGGGTTCGCCACGCTACTGTAACGAATGGCTGAATAAACTTGCCACACTGTCGCCGGTTCCTCAGTTAAAAACCAGCCCCGACACCCGGCTCAGAATCGTCATGTTTCTGAGAAAAAGTGAGTTCACTATATTCTGGGAAGAAGTCGGCGAAATCGTTGGCATGATCGCCGCATTTCCAGGAGTGGAACTGGTGATCAAGCCCCATACACGGGGAGGCTGGAGACAACCTCTGACTGGCAACGCTTCTCTGCGGAAACTTCCGAACGTGAGTGTGGCGGAAGATGATGTTCATTCGATTTCTCTGATGAACTGGGCCGATGTCATCATCGATCTGGCTACTTCAGTGGTGTTTGAGGCTGTCAAGGCAGAAAAACCGGTGATGGCAGCCGATTATCTTCACGCCGGCCGATCGGCCATGGCTCATTTCATGCCTGAAACGGAACTGAAATGCCGGGATGACGTGTACAGGATGATCGACAGATTTTTAACCGCGGGATACGATTCCTACTATGTGGAGGCGCATCGTCAACACTTCATCGATGAAATGCTGCATGTCGGTGATGCTGATGTCCTCTCGCGTTATGTAGCTCTCTTGGAAGAGCAGGCAACGTGTAAAAAATCAGATCAGGCAGACAATACCAATACCTCTGAATAATATGGTTTCCGACAAAGCGAATACCCGCCTGATCTGCACCAGCCGGCAACCCATCCACCCCATTACGCTCTGGTACCGTTATGCGAGTTTCATTGAGTGGAATACCGGTTTTTCACAAATGAGGAAGATTCCACCTCCGGAAGTTCATTTTGGCAGCCCCGGTCAGCCACCTGGTCACCTGCGCGACATTCTGGCAGAACGGATCGCAGCTGTACCTGCTGGAGGCACTATCGACTGGGTAACCTATTATTTCCGCGACCTCTGTCTTGCCAAAGCACTTGTTCAGGCGCACAAACGGGGTGTTCGCATTACGCTGACCCTCGAAGGCAGACCGCGTATTCCATACGCCAATGATGCAGTGATTGCCTTGCTCTCGGGGCCTGACGGGCTGGGTGATGCATTACGCATCGTTACCCTCCCCGGTGTACCATCCCCCGCGACAAAATCATGGAAACCCCAGCTACACGAGAAACTCTACTGTTTCTCACACCCCGAACCCGTTGCCTTCATCGGCTCCTTCAACCCATCAGGCAACGGTCCGGGAGATGATCCCGAGATCATCCGAGAGATTGGTGATCAGGATCGTGGCTATAACGCCCTGATCGGTCTCAAGGATCCGGCACTGGTCGAGAAGCTTGCAGAATATGCACGACAGCTGCACCAGTCACCGCCCGGGCTTTTTTACCGGTTCACCGCCGATACGAGCAGTGATATCCATGGTACAGATACCGATATTTATTTCTGGCCCCGGATTGATACTCATCCTGTCGTACAATTTCTGCGTAAAACCGGCCGCAACGCACGTGTCCGCATTGCGGCCTCGCACATCCGGATGGAAAGTGCAGTCGACATCATGACCAGTCTTGCAAGACGCGGGGTCGATCTGGAAATACTGGCTGAATCCACTCTCAGGCGTGTCACCCCAAAGGTGGAACAACGTCTGGCCAATGCCGGAATCCGATTCAGACGCATCCGACCTTCCGGCTCTCTGCCCATGCATCTCAAATTTGTACTGATCGAAGAGGACAATCATGCTTGGTCGATCTTCGGAAGCTTCAACTGGACCAAACCCTCATTCTGGCTGAATCATGAAATCGCGGCGATTTCCAGTAACCCTGTCATTTTCGAGTCCCTTGCACGCTGTTGGGATATGCTGAAGAACGAAAGCGGCTGATCAGGAAAATCTTTACCGGCTCTGGTACCAGAATTTCTGCAGATAAGAAAATAAAATCTTCTTTTGACTGGAATGGAGACACAAAAGAACGCCTACAACGCTGTCCATCCCCCATCGATGACCAGATTCGCACCTGTCATATAACTGGATGCATCCGAAAGCAGAAAGAGGATGGCTCCACGGTATTCCTCTTTTTCCGACATACGCCCCAGAATGGTTCGCGAAGAATAATGACCGGTAAACTCGGAATCATGGTTATTCCAGACGCCACTGGGTGTGAGCAGATTGATACGAATGGATGTATTCATGTAATAGGCGGCCAGAAATTTAGTGAGTCCCAGCAACCCTGCTTTACATACCGAATACACCGCGGGTTTATACGTTTGCGCCTCTTGCCCGGCTTTTTTGTAGATACGTTGATCCGGCCCCACGAGACCGTAATTGGATCCAAGGAAAACGATGGATCCCTTGCCGGATTTCTCCATTATTCTGCAGGTAGCCTGAGCAAGCTGGAATGCACCGGTCAGATTGACATCCAGCGAAGTCTGCCAAAGCGCCAAAGGAAATTCAGTAAACTTTGAGAAGCGGGAAGTATCAGAGCCTTGCTCAAATTTCGGATCGATCGCAGCACTGTGCACGACTCCATCGATCCGGCCAAACTGGTCTTCACATAATTGTGCGATAGATTGGCATGAATCCGCACGGGTAACATCCAGAACCTGAATCAGGACATGTACATCCGGATGGGAAGCCATTATTTTACTTTTCAATAATTCCAGCCTGTCACCATCCAGATCACCCAGTATCAGATCCGCACCGGCTGAAGCAGCTGCAAGAGCGAATTCCGTACCGAGAAGGCCCGTCGCACCACTGATGAGAACGGCTTGTCCAGTAAGATCAAAAGGTGTTCCTTTATAGGGTTGGTTCATAATCTGACTTGTCGTCCGGTTTGAAGAGATCGTTTGGCTGCAAGCGCCGTATTCAGCACATCTATACCCTCCTGCAAAGTGACGCGTGGAATCGATCCGCCAGGAATACCGTCGATGAATTCTTTCATCATAGACAGAAAAAGTTCATTCCGATCCCAGGAAGGTGCCAGGACGATTTCGTCCAGAAGATGCCCATTCTGCCGCAACGTAGTGAGACGCGAAGGATAATCCCAATCGACGATGGCCTTTTCAGCAACGATATTCATGTGCCGAACCGGTGGTTTACGCCAGTAATCCATACGAAGCTGAACACAGATCCCCCGCTCCGTTTCGAATGAAATGAGCGCCGTATCTTCTGCCGTCACTTCCAGCGAGGTTCGATGCCCACCGATGGTAAAGACGCTCTTTGGTTTGCCGAAAAGCCAGTGCAGATAATCCAGCTCATGAATCAGTGTGAGTACGACACCACCTCCCTGATCGGCCCGTGCTGCATAACTCTGCCGATAATCCTCCCATGGATGCCAATCGGGCAGATATTCACCCAGATCGACCTGTACGGAATAGATTTTTCCCAGTCTGTCCTGCTGCATCCACTCTTCGATTTTCCGTAATCCCGGATGCATCCTGAACTGGCAGCCAACCAGTACACGAGGCCCGCGCGGATCCACCCAGCGCATCAATTCGGACAGACGTCGTTTATCATGTGTGATAGGTTTTTCCACATAGACATGACACCCTGCCTTGAGCGCTTCGATAAGTGTTTTCAGGTGTAATGAAGTCGGATTGGCCACCACCACCAGATCAAAGTTTTGTTTAAGGGCGTGATCGAGGCTCTGAAACAGCTGCACATTTTTCGGAATGATCTGTGCAGGAGGTGGCAGATTACGGGTACGCACTGCGCCCAGTTCCCGAACCCCGAGTGTATACAGATTATTGAGATGCCTGACTCCGATGGAGCCCAGTCCGACTACCACAGCCTTCAACGGATGACTCCCCGTTTTTCCATCAGAAACTCCGCCAGTTGAAATGAAAATTCATCATCGATATCGATCGAATCTCTGCTTTCGATCTTCAGGGGCAGTATGCGCGTGCCCGTAAGTGATTTTTTTTCCAGAATCGTCCGGGTACGTATCAGATCCAGATAACCGATCTGCCAATAGACTGCAGGTAAACTTTGTCGGGGCTCGTTAAAAGGCTCCGGAACACCGGGAATATTCAGCAAAGCCCGCAGGAAGCCATTTTCATCGATAGTCCACATCTTGTAAGGATTCTGCGCCGGCTCGGTCACTCCACGAACGGAATCAGCCTCCGGATTTTTTTTCAGGAGTTCAACCGCTTCTTCTATTTTTTCAACCCTGCGCGCAGGAGAAGTAGGACGAAACTGGAAAATAGCGTCGGGAAGAGGCACTTGGTTTTGCTCCAGCCAGCCCAGAAAATGCTGGAACACCGGCAGGTCGCGCGTATCATCCTGCGCCAGATCAGCCGGCCTCAGAAAAGGCACCTCTGCACCGGCATTTCTCGCTACTTCTGCAATCTTCTCCGAATCGGTACTGACAAAAGTTCTCTGAACGGAAGGCGATTGGAGCGAAATTTCAATTGAATGGGTAATCAGTGGCTTACCACATAACAGCCGGATATTTTTATGGGGCACACCTTTTGACCCTCCCCGCGCGGGGATGAGAGAATAAATCAACATTGGCCGGAATTTATCTAATCAGATTCCAGGTAAACAACATACGAGTGGAGGCAAATTCTGGTGATTCTACTGTTTAAGCATGCCTGATGCACATAAACTATAAAAATGGTTATTGTTCAGAATCTTTATTCAAAGGAAAGTCACACAATCAGCGTTCACTGCAGAAAACCTGTCGGGGTAACAAAACAATGGTATAAGGCATGAGCATTCATTCTGTCAGCACATACCACACAGACCTGAGGCAACATTGACTCATTCCTGGGCATAAATTTTTATATTTCTGTCATATACACTCGGCAATGATCGCCTCTATCAAATAGAATTGCAGCATGCGCATTGAAAAAAAGATCAAGGACCATCTGGTTTTTTCCGGAGACAGTATCCTCGATGCTCTGAAACGTATCAACGATAACCAGTCCCGCATCGTTTTCGTTGTGCAGGATAATGGCATATTGATCGGGGCACTCAGTGATGGCGATGTACGGCGCTGGATGACTCAGGCAACCGAATTCAATCTGAATCTGCCGGTCGATCACGTGATGAATCATAATTTCATTGCCCGGCCGGTTACCGAATCTCAACATCAGATTGCAGATTATTTTGATCACAAACGCGACATTATCCCGCTGATCGACGAACAGGGACGTTTCGTCGCTCTGGCGCGAAAATCAGCCACAGGACTTCAGATCGGAGATTTCCTGATTACCGACCAGAATCCCGCATTCATCATCGCCGAGGTCGGTAACAACCACAACGGCGATATCGGCCTTGCGAAAGAGCTGGTGGATATGGCAATGGAAGCTGGAGCGGATTGTGTCAAATTCCAGATGCGGGATCTTTCCTCTCTGTATTCAAATCAGGGCAGGAATGCGGAAGCGGGCTATGACCTCGGATCGCAATACACGCTGGATCTGCTCAATAAATTCCAGTTGAACCATGACGAGCTTTGTCAGGTATTCGATTACTGCAGGCAGCAGGGTATTCTGCCCCTTTGCACACCCTGGGATCTGGTAAGCGCCCGTGTACTGGATGAATACGGACTGGAAGCCTTCAAAGTGGCTTCAGCTGATTTTACCAACTACGAAATGCTGGAAACTCTGGCAAAAACGGGAAAACCGCTGCTCTGCTCTACCGGGATGAGTTCAGAAGCAGAAATCAAAGGTTCAGTAGACTTATTGCGCCGGCTGGGTGCTCCCTTCGCTTTGCTGCACTGTAATTCGACCTACCCTGCCCCCTTCAAGGATGTAAACCTCAACTACCTGCCGCACTTGAAGCAGCTGGCAGGTACCGTAGTAGGCTATTCCGGTCATGAACGGGGATTTTCAGTACCTTTGGCTGCCGTTGCCCTTGGAGCCCGCATCGTGGAAAAACATTTCACTGTCAACCGCAGTATGGAAGGCAACGACCACAAAGTCAGTCTGCTGCCGGAAGAATTTGCAGAAATGGTGCGGCAGATTCGTAACATCGAGGAAGCCATGGGACAAGGCGGTGAACGGGCGCTTACTCAGGGGGAAATGATCAATCGTGAAAATCTGGCCAAAAGCCTGGTGATCAATTGCGATCTTTCGCAAGGGCAGCTTATCAAACGCAGCATGATCACAGTGAAAAGCCCCGGGCAAGGCCTGCAACCCAATCGTATCGATGAACTGGTGGGCAAGATGGCGCAGCGCGATTTCAAGGCTGGAGATTTGTTCTTTGAAACGGATATCACCCCGAAATCAGCAAAAAAACAGCACTATACTTTTTCACGCCCTTACGGGATTCCGGCACGCTATCACGATTACCGCGCGCTGATCGAGGGAATGAAAATCGACTTTGTCGAGTTTCATCTGAGCTACCACGATCTGGATGTGAGGTTGTCCGACTATTTCACTGATCCGCTGTCAATCGACTATGCCGTGCACAGCCCGGAGTTGTTCGCTGGCGATCATATTCTCGATCTGGCAAGCAATGACGTGGATTATCAGGCGCATTCCATTGCTGAATTGAAACGCACGGTGACTGTAGCCGCCGAGTTGCATCAGTATTTCCCGACAACACCGAGGCCGGTACTGGTACTCAATGCCGGAGGCTGGACACCACAGAATTTTCTGCCGGTTGAAATGCGCACAAAGCTTTATGCCAGAGTGGCCAAAGCGCTGGATGAAATCGACTTGAGTACAGTTCAACTGGCCATTCAGACCATGCCCCCTTTCCCGTGGCACTTTGGGGGACAGAGCCACCATAACCTTTTTATCGATCCGGATGAAATCGCGGCATTCTGCGAAAAAACCGGCCATCATATCTGCCTCGATGTTTCGCACTCCATGATGGCCTGCAACTATTATCAATGGGATTTCAATACCTTTCTCAAAAAGGTACTGCCTTATACCATCCATCTGCATATAGTCGATGCCAAGGGAGTGGATGGTGAAGGGGTTCAGATTGGCCATGGTGATGTGGATTTCACCTTGCTGCGTAATCAGTTGAACCAGTACGCTCCCGGAGTGCAGTTCATACCTGAAATCTGGCAGGGTCACAAAAACAAGGGAGAAGGATTCTGGTCGGCATTGGCATTTCTTGAAAAAACGGGCCTCTAGACGGATTCAAAGCGAGTCCAGGGCTGGCAATAATTGTTCCCTTTGACTCCCGAATACTTAATAATGGCACAATTCCCCAAGTAAATCGCCTGCCGGTTTCTCACACTTCTTACTGCCAACCTATTCTGATCTGACCGAACATGGCCGCTACTTCTGCTTCAACCCTGATCATTCCCGTCGAAAACCAGGTACGTGAGCTGGATGCAAAGCTCCTGCTGGCTTGCGTAGCGGCTGAACGCGGCTTTCCGGTGATCATCGGCTCACGTGCCTTTGTTCATTTTGAAATCGCATCCCTGCCACGTGGCATTTATCTGGCAAAAAGTATGCGCAGCCTGAGTAATTCCATGTTCAGGATCATTCGGATGCTCGGGCACGAAATCGTTGCCTGGGAAGAGGAGGCGCTGGTTCACCCGCCGGCCGACACTTATTACACACTGCGACTGTCTCCCACTACGATCAGGAATGTTTCCCATATTTTTGCCTGGGGTCAGGAAAATATCGATCTGCTTCAACACTATCCGCAGTTTCCGGAAAATTTGCCTGTTCACCTGACTGGAAATCCACGCGGGGATATTCTGCGGCCGGAAATGCGCGCCTATTTTGCGGCAGAAGTAGAACATCTACGCAATCTGTACGGTGATTTCATTCTGATCAATACCAATTTCACCGACGTCAATCCTTTCATCCCCAGTATCGGTCTGTTCATTCCGGCAAAGAATGGAGATAAAAAATCCCGGCGTGGACAGGCCGGGATTGGTATGAGCGAAGAATTTGCCGAAGGTCTGTGGCACCACAAGAAAGCCATACTGGAAGATTTCAGGCAGCTCATCCCGGCGCTGGAACGAGCCTTCCCGGATGTCACAATCGTGGTACGACCTCATCCGAGCGAGAATTTTCAGGTTTATCACGATATCGCTGCTCGATGCCAGCGCGTAAAGGTCACGAACGAAGGCAATGTCATTCCCTGGCTTCTGGCTTCGAAAACAATGGTGCACAACGGCTGCACGACTGGCTTGGAAGCCTATGCCCTGGGAGTGCCGACCATCTCCTATCTTGCAACTTTCAACGAATATTACGACTACGATTTCCAGGGCCTGCCCACCCGGCTGAGTTATCAGTCATTCAATTTCAGCGAACTCCAGGATACCCTGTCCCAAATTTTAAACGGCGACCTGGGCACTCCGGGAGGTGAAGAACGCCAGGCACTCATCGATTACTATCTGGCGGCACAGAACGATCGTCTCGCCTGTGAACGTATCGTCGATGTACTGGAAGAAAGCGGCTACAGTCAGTCCCAACCACCGGCAAGCGCTGCTCCAGTGTATCTGGCGGGATGGACTCTTGCGAACCTCAAAGCTACGCTGACCCAGCTGAATATGCGCCGCCCCGGACCAAACCGGCTTTCTTACCACGATCACCGTTTTCCCGAAATTCCGGTTGAACAGCTCGAACAGAAAATTGCACGATTCGGCAGCCTGCTGAATCGTTTCGATTCCATTAAAGTAAAACAGCACTCGCGCCATCTGTTCAGAATAAACGGCTGACGATCAGCAGGATGAAATCATGACTGAATTTCTTCTGAAGAATATCCAGCTTTTTTCCGGTCAATCTCTGGAGTCGGAGTCGGCATCACCGCCTTGGATTCAATCCTAATCAGTTATCGAACCACGCCCACGCAATCAGCAGCAGCGATTGAGCCTGCCCTTACCACCATAACGTGCTTCCATGCGTTCACGAAAAAACTCTTCTTGCGACATAATCGTCTGTTCGGGATGTACGCTTCTCATGTGTTCGACATAGACGCTGTATTCCGGAACACCCACCATCAGACGCAAACTTTGCGCAAACTGTTTCCAGACGTGATTCATTTGATTATTGATCATGATGATTTCTCCCGATTATTTCTCAATTGATGCATAAACTGGTAACAATTCGAACGGCATTTCCCGAGTTGTCGGGTGATGGATGACACGTGCCTGCAGAATAGTTCGAATACCGAACATCAGTATGCTGATGAGCACCACTATGAACAGTGCTGTCAACGTAACGTTGATATAGTCGTTAAATATAACCTGTTGCATTTGTCCAATCGACTTGGCAGGTGCCAGCACGATATCTTGTGTCACTGCCTCCTGATATTTTTCCGCATGTGCGAGAAAACCGATACGCGGATTATCATGAAATATTTTTTGCCAAGCGGCAGTTAGTGTACAAATGCACACCCACACTGCCGGAATCACTGTAATCCAGGCAAAGCGATCAAGCTTCATCCTGAACAGCACACATGTACACAGAATCAGCGCGATACCGGCAAGCATCTGGTTCGCGATCCCGAACAGCGGCCACAACGTATTGATACCTCCCAACGGATCGATCACGCCCTGATACAGGAAATATCCCCAGCCAGATACACAGATACCCGTAGCGATCAAGCTTGCCATCAGCGAATCGGTTTGTTTCATCGCTGGAATGAATGAACCAAGCAGATCCTGCAACATAAAACGCCCAGCACGCGTTCCCGCATCAACCGCTGTCAGAATAAACAATGCTTCAAATAAAATAGCAAAGTGATACCAGAATGCCATCATCGCAGTATCACCGATCACTCCCGACAGAATCTGCGCCATACCCACCGCCAGCGTTGGCGCACCGCCCGTTCGCGAGATGATGCTGTGTTCACCGACGTTCTGTGTAGTTTGTGTGATCATTTCCGGAGTGATATGGAATCCCCACTGGGAAATCGTTTGTACAGCCGATTCCACCGTAGTACCGATGATCGCTGCCGGACTATTCATAGCAAAATAAATACCGGGCTCAAGTGCTGCTGCGGCAACCAGCGCCATGATCGCGACAAACGATTCCATTAACATTGCGCCGTAACCAATGAAACGTGCATCAGTTTCATTCTGGATCATTTTGGGTGTAGTACCGGATGCGATCAATGAATGGAAACCGGAAACCGCACCACAGGCTACTGTCACGAACAGGAACGGAAACAGATCACCCGACCAAACCGGGCCGGAGCCATCAATAAATTGTGTCAGCGCAGGCATTTTCAATTCCGGTGAAAGAATAATGACACCGATTGCCAAACCAACGATTGTGCCAATTTTAAGAAAAGTCGACAGATAATCGCGTGGCGCCAGCAACAACCATACCGGCAATACTGAAGCAATAAATCCGTAGCCGATCAATACCCAGGTCAATTGTTCGCCGGTTGCCGAGAACACCGCTGCCCATGCAGGATCCTCCTGAACATACTGGCCGGCTACGATCGACAGAATCAGCAGCGTAAATCCGATCAGCGATATTTCAGCAATCGCACACGGCCGGAAGTAACGCGAATAAATTCCCATGAACATTGCGATAGGAATCGTCGCCGCAACGGTGAATGTTCCCCATGGTGATTCAGCCAGTGCCTTGACGACAATCAAGGCCAACACGGCGAGCAAAATCAGCATAATGAAAAACGTACCAAACAGTGCGATCATTCCGGGAACATGCCCCAGCTCGGATTTGATCAGATCACCGAGTGATCGGGCATTACGCCGCATCGATATGAACAGCACGATGAAATCCTGCACTGCACCGGCGAATACGACGCCGGCAAGCAGCCACAGCATACTCGGCAAATACCCCATCTGTGCCGCCAGAATCGGACCAACTAATGGCCCGGCTCCTGCAATTGCAGCAAAATGATGTCCGAACAATACATATTTATTGGTTGGAACATGATCCAATCCATCGTTATGCTTGTATGCTGGGGTCATACGCGTTGCATCCAGCTTTAATACTCGCCTGGCAATGAACTGACTGTAGAAACGAAAAGCAATCAAATACACACACACTGCCGCAATGACAATCCAGATTGCACTGATCGATTCACCCCGGTTAAGGGCAATGACACCGAAAGCTGCCGCACCCAGCAGGGAAAACAGTGACCAACCTACCCACTTGCTTAACTGATTCATGACTACCTCTGATAAAAAACCTGACACTCATTAAATTTCTAAAAACTTTACATGCAGATTCACAACACTATCAATCAGTGTGAAGTTTTGGCTGTTCTACCGCGCTAATTCAACAACATATTTTGTAACATGCAGCCTTTGTTTAGTATCGGCAGCAACATTTTTCCGCTATATCACTCTTCCAGATTCTGATTTTATATTTCTCACTACGGAGAAACTTTTCTTTTTCTCTAAAGATAACGCTGTTGATGTTGTTCCCTCAAAAATTTTCGTATTGAATTTATCAGCGACAAGCCTCTCACCTGATTAAGTGTGCTGAGACATTCAGCACTTCAGGAGTACAAGAATCAACACACGGATATGCATTAAAAGACTAACCCGATCATTAAATGCGATTTATCGAATTATGCAGGGTAAGCAGGTATAGAAGATCGATACAGACTGCCAGATGTCATGAACTGTAATAACCCAGTAATTTTCTGCCCAGTATCCCAGTATTATTGAGCTGTATTTGCTGTACAGCTAAAAAACTGGTGGGTGCGCAAGTGGATACTTGACTACAAGGCAGCGTATCAAGGCACTACATCGGTGACGAGCCAGTCTGATCACTGCTGGATGCCGGTCTGTATCGTGCATCGGGAAACTAGCTGATGTTCAGGCTGAAGCAGAAGTTCATCACGCAACACTATTCACAGCGGAGCAGTATGGTAGAGCAGATTATCTGGATATTGAAGGAGTATGTGTGTGTACCGGCATCGCTTCGAAAGTTTGCAGCATGCCGGTCGAGCAATTAGAAACTGGATCTGATCTAACAGACACATCGTCAAATCGAGTAGCTATCAGACCAGATCTCAACTACTACACTTGATCACCCAGTCGTTTAAGTATTCCAGCTCCTATACCTTTTACGTTAGCCAGTTCTTCCACTGACTTGAACATTCCATGCTTGTTTCGATATTCAATTATTGCTTTGGCTTTAACTGGACCTAACCCTTTTACTGATTCAAGGTCAGCCTGACTAGCTGTATTGATATCTACCCCAGCTAATACCGACAAATTAAATCCAAAAAATACGACAAGAATCAGAAAAATCTTTTTCATTTCAGAATCTCCTTAAAAATTTAAAAATAAAGCTTGGGGATTTCTCAACTTGAGCCTTTTTGGCCAGATGTAATACACACTAACCAAAAAACTGGCATCGGCATTTTTTCTACTGACTTTAGCCTGACGTATAAAGATTATCGGTAAGAGAGAACTATGAAAGTGGGAAAGAGGTAACCAAGAAAATTCACCTCGGCAAACCGGCGAGAGTAATTTTAGATAAATAGTCGGTCTTGAATAATTCCTAATTGATTGATTTATAGCCTACGTCACATAAAATGATTTTATTTTAAAGAGTTGCTCAACGGTTTGGTTTTGTTGTTTTCTGATTGTTTTAGTTTGAGCCCATTTGTGCTTAATGGGATTAAGGTCTGGTGAATAGGCA
>Ga0206106_100599_pt1 | contig 16634 bp, 16 predicted proteins | sample 1B1ome_FD_148677 | JGI IMG/M metagenome (GOLD analysis project Ga0206106, IMG submission 148677) | Enriched microbial communities from leaf-cutter ant dump, University of Wisconsin, Madison, United States - 1B110A | ecosystem: Environmental > Terrestrial > Nest > Insects nest > Nest dump | place... | reverse complement strand
CGCTGGGGAAAAGACTGGTTGTATGTCTACCTGCTGATTGAATTTCAATCTTCCGTGGACTGGTTCATGGCAGTGCGCGTCATGACCTATGTCGGTCTGCTGTATCAGGATCTGATTCGCAGTGAAGCCATCGGAGCAGGTAAACGGTTGCCGCCTGTGCTGCCGATCGTACTATACAATGGCAACACCCGCTGGCGGGCACCGGTGGACATCAGAGTGAACTGATCATCCCGATTCCGGGTGGACTGGAACGCTACCGGCCACAGCTGCATTACCTGCTGGTGGATGAAGGCAGCTACCATGATCATGAACTGGCCACCCTGCGTAATCTGACCGCAGCATTGTTTCGGCTGGAGAACAGCCGTACACCGGAAGATGTCCAACACGTGTTGCAGGCACTGATCGCCTGGCTGCAATCACCGCAACAAAGTGGGCTGCGACGGACATTTACCACCTGGTTGAAAGAGGTATTCCTACCGGGCAGAATGCCGAAGGTCAAGTTTGATGAGATTCAGGATTTACAGGAGGTACACAGCATGTTGGCAGAACGCATCAAGGAATGGACTAAAAGCTGGGAACAACAGGGGGAGGCCGGGCTTCTGTTGCGCCTGCTGGAACGGCGTTTTGGTCCGGTCGATGAGGTCATACGTATCCGAGTCAGGTCTGCGGATTTGCAGACTTTGCTGACTTGGGGAGAACGGATACTGACGGCACAGACGATTGAAGAAGTGTTTGAAGTATAAGCAGTGCGGCAGGATGCGGCTCACCTTCACCGCATCCTGCTGCGCTGATAACTACTGAGGTATATTAGTAGCTTCAGTAACTATACCGCATACTCAGCAAAAAATGATGTGGTTACCATACCAATTATCACCCCAAGAATCTCCCACGGTTTGGTAATACTGAAAGACCAGCCTTATTCCAATTCCAAATCAAAAATGACACGAAGGCGAGCCGCAGACAGTATGAAAAATACGGCAAGGCGAAGCCGACAAAGTCAGTCTTGATTTAGAAATGGAATTATATCGGCAACATATCGGGCAGTTGCTGTGCAGCCATATCGAAGGTATAGATGCCGATCAGCGGTGTCGATCTGGTTTTTGCCATTAGCCTGGCTTTCCTGGCAATCAGGGCATCTGAAAAGTCAGCCTGTTTGCCATTGATGGTATTGGTTTTCCGGTAATCATTCAATGCCTGCCAAACAGCCTGGTTGTTTTCAAAGCAAATACCGGGCTCTTTAAGCAACGCTTGCACGACACGGATCAATTCAGATTTTCCAAGCTGATATTTTTTTACCTTTCAGCGTTCAGATCGTCTCAACCAGGACCACGTCGGAAATAAGGATGATTACGTGTGAGGCAATCAATTGTGCAGCTTTAGCGGATTGATCCGGATCGTCCTGCAATAAATACCGCAACAGGACATTGGTATCGAGCGCAATCATACGATAGTGCTCTGCCGGGACTCCCCATCACTGATATAAGACTTCGGTTTAACGTTGCGCAATAGATCGTACGCACTGCCCGGTATTTTTTTCACAAGCGTTAAATGCCCCTCGTAAATAAAAATCTCAACCTCGTCACCGGGGCGAATACCCAATGCCTGACATTGATCAACCGGTAAAGTAATCTGACGTTTTGCACTGACTTTGCTCATTTTTCTTTACGAATTAATAAAAGTAAAGACTGCGATGATGGTAAAAAATTGTCAATCCCATTTGCTTTTTCAGAATCGTTTCGATAGACCAGCTACGAAAAACGGCATGTACCCGACTCCATGCACTTGCCGGTATCACACCTTCTGCCGGAAGAAAGCACTCATGCCGAACAGAAACACAAGAAACACCACCCGGCTGGGGAGCAGATACTGACGGCACAGACGATCGAGGAAGTGTTTGAAGTATAAGCAGTGCGGCAGGATGTGGTGAGGCACAAACCACATCCTGCCGCGCTCAATCAGCCTCAGTAACTATACCTCATACTCAGCAGGAAATTACGCGGTGTACCATACCAGTTGTTGGCATTTGCCCTGGAGTTCATGTTTCCTGTCCCAATTTGGTAATACTTTTTGTCGAAAACATTGTTGACATTGAGGGTTGCAGACCAGTGCTTGTTGAGGCGGTATTGGGCAAACAGATCGACTAGTACATGCCCCGGTTCGGTAAATTTATAGTTGACTGACGGGCCATCATATAATCCAGTGATTGCGTTAAAAGTACGCGTTATACCATCTATGTAAGCGCTACTTTGTGCAGTCAAGCCACCGCCCAGTTTCAAGCCACTCAACATGCCTTTCAGCTCATAACTCGACCACAATTTGAACAGATGCCTGGGCGTCACTGTGCTGCCGTAGAGGGGGTTGCCTGCCTTGCTCTCATTGTCGTTGAAGGTGTAGCCAGCCAGAATCTGCCAACCTGGCACGATTTCACCGCTGACCTCGGTGTCTACACCTTTGCTGGTAATACGACCATCATCCAGATAACAGCAGCTGCTACCCAGTTCACCACCAAAAGTGGGTGGGTAAGCCGGATCTTCCATCGCCTGACCATTGCGCTTGATGGAATAGAAAGCAAGCGCTGTATTCAACCGTCCATCGAAGAGATTGCCCTTGACACCGATTTCGTAACTGCGCCCAGTGACAGGAGCGAGCGGTGTGCCAGGCAGAGGTCCCTTGCGATTGTTTGCCTGTGGTTTATAGGTTTCAGCGATGCTGCCATAGGTCGACCATTGCTCTGTTAAATCGAAAACCACGCCCAGATAAGGCGTAAAAACTACGTTGTCTTGATACTTTGTTAAAGACGTAGAAGTGACAGCGCCTGTAGTCGAACTGAAGTTATTCGAGACATTGTTGTAGCTGTACCAGCTCATCCGTCCACCGACGATAAGTGTAAGCGGGTCCGCAATTTTTGCTGCCAGGGACCCGTAAAGCCCCTTTTGCGTGATTGTAGTTCTGTCTCTAAAGGCTAAAAAGTAGGAGTCATCGAATCGATAATCTTCCGGATCAAACTCAAAAAAATTAGGTATTTGTATGACAAAGAAGTTAGGTCTCCCTATGTCATTCATGTGCCTATAAGTTTTTACACCACTCTTGTATTGATTTATATTCGCACCTAGAATCACCTTATGCTCTCTGCTCAGCAGGTGGAATGAGCCTTTCAGTACGGCATCCAGCGTTTTCTGGGTTTCATCGCGATCAAATTGCCTGCCGTGTCCTATAGCGCTGTTAAAGCCAGAAAAAGTAATCGGATCAATTGCACCCCACCAAAAAATACTACTTTGATCAACCTCGCTTTGTGCTCGTGATGCTTCAATGCCCAAGGTCCAATCCGTTCCAATCGCCTGATCAAGGCGAATAAACTGCCTGTTGTTATTTCTTTTCCAGCGATCATCGTCCGTGACGAAAGATGTACTGCGCGGCAAACCGATATCAGCGCCATTCGAGTAGCGCGGTAAACCGAAGCGCCAATACGTGCTGTCCTGACGCATAAGATCGCCACCGAAGGTGAGCAGGGTGCTGTTGGTGATATCCGCTTCGACAATGCCATAAAACAGATATTTGTCGCTCTTGGCGACATCGTAGAAAAATTTTCGATTCTCATAAACACCGACAAGGCGCCCGCGAATACGTCCATTTTCCATGATCGATCCGCCAACGTCCAGTTCACTGCGATAATTGTTCCAACTGCCGGCATGAGCCAGCGCCTTCACCTGAAACTGCCTGGTTGGTTTCTTGCGTACCAGGTTGATTGCGCCACCTGGCTCACCTGAGGTGCCATAGAGCGCATCAGAACCACGCAGAACTTCGACACTGTCGAACATGGCAAGATCTAGTTGTGATGTGTTGAGATCTCCAGCAAAAGTCTGTGTGGACGATAGTGACAACAATGGACTATTGCCGTCGATCTGGAAACTGGTGATTTGAAAACCTCGGGAATAAAAGAGTGAATCCACGCTAGTGTTTTGCTGGACTGTGACGCCAGGCGTGCGTTCCAGCACATCATCCAGCGTTTTCAATCCCTGATCCTGAATGCTCTCATACGTCATTACCGTGACGGTCTGGGGCAACTCCTTCAGCGTTTGCCCCTTGCCGTAAGAGGATTGGCTCGTCGTGTAGGAGCCAGTGCCTTCGGTCACCCCAGGATTGATCGCAGCGCCTGTCACCGTCATCAGGGGAAGCGTTCCGACTGCGCTTGCAGCCGGTTGTAGAACGTATTGCCCCTGCGCATTACGTTGTGTTTCCAGACCGGTGCCTGTCAGCAACACATCCAGCGCTTTTTGTACACTGAATGTACCGCGGATGCCGGGGCTGTGCTTGCCTTGTGCAAGATCGTTGGCACCCACCAGGAAAATACCGGATTCAGTGGAGAAACGCGTCAACACTGTGTTCAGCGGCCCGGCCGGGATATCGTAGTAGTGCGTGGCGACAGTCTGAACCTGTTCGACTACGGGGGCTGCAGCAGTTTGTGCCCAGGTATCGGTTGATCCGCTCACGACGATGAGCAGACTGCCCGCAAAGATCAGTTGTACGACCAACGACAGCAGATGCAGAAAAACACTTGCTGGATGGCCCGCTATACAGCTCGATATACAAACGGAGTAAAGCTGAAGGGAGAATGGGTTGAATGACAAGCGATGCGTCGTAGCGGCAGCGCGGAGCGAGCAACTGCAAAACATGATATTTTTTCCTCAGACAGGGTTAATGTGACGTTGCGGACGCCTTTACCATCAGAATTGCGTGGCTGCCTGAGCAAAATCGATCGAATAGATCGACCCCGCTGTTTGGGGCGGCTGATTGATCGCTGATGTGTAATTGCGCTTTCACCCTGTAAATCAATCGAGCGGGCAAAAAGCGGAACCATTTTCAAAAAATTTTGTATGGTCTGTGAGATATTGCTGCAAGAAAGAAGAGGTGATACCTTGGGAAATCACAGGGTAGAGCGGTTTTTACTGTCCCGGAGAAAGGTTTGAAATACGATTAATATGCATTGCATGGATACGAAAAGTCGCCGCATTGCTCATCTGGATATGGATGCTTTTTATGCATCGGTAGAACTTCTGCGTTATCCGGAATTGCGGGGATTGCCGGTTGTGATAGGGGGCCGATCGGTTCATCGGCCGATTACCGGGCCGGATGGAAAGCGTTCATACGCAAAGTTGCGTGAATACACGGGTCGAGGGGTGGTCACGACATCGACTTACGAAGCACGTGCGTATGGCGTTTTTTCAGCGATGGGGATCATGAGGGCCGCGCAGTTGGCGCCTGATGCCATACTGTTACCGGCAGATTTCGATAGCTATCGTCACTATTCGCGGCTGTTTAAAAGCGCAATTGTAAGGATTGCGCCTCATATAGAAGATCGTGGCATCGATGAGATTTATATCGATCTGAGTGAGCATCCTGATGAGACAGCTGCACTCGCATCGAGTATCAAGCAGGCAGTGCGTGATGCCACAGGATTATCCTGTTCAATCGGAATAGCACCCAACAAGCTTCTGGCAAAAATCAGTTCCGATCTCGAAAAACCTGATGGACTGACTGTCTTGACCCATACTGATATCCCGAATCGAATCTGGCCTTTATCCGTTCGCAAGATTAACGGGATCGGGCCAAAAGCAGAAGAAAAGTTGGCCAGGCTGGGTATTCAGAAAATCGGGGAGTTGGCTAAAGCCGAACTCGGTTTACTCCAGGCGCATTTTGGCCGCGGTTATGCCATCTGGCTACATGATTCGGCCCATGGTCGCGATAATCGCCCCGTGGTAGTCAGTTCAGAATCCAAATCAATCAGTCGTGAATCAACTTTCGAGCGAGACCTCGATGTACGGGAGGATCGGGAAATATTGTCGGGTATCTTCACTGAATTATGTACGCACGTTGCAGAAGATTTGCAACGCAAAGGCTATGTCGGGCGAACGATTGGTATCAAACTGCGGTACGAAAATTTTCAAACGATTACACGTGATCTGACGGTACGGAATCCGACCGCCGATGCATCAACTATTCGCAAGGCTGCGAGAGATTGTCTTCGGCGTGTTCCTTTCGAGCAAAAGCTGAGATTGCTCGGTGTTCGTATCAGCGGGTTGTCCAGGATCAGTACGTTATCGAAGGAAAGCTATTATTTTCAGGAAGAATTATTCTGATTAATGGAGAAGACTATGGATATCAAACCAATCAGAACAGACACTGATTATCGTACAGCATTAAAAGAAGTCGAAACGCTCATGACTGCAGAATCCAATACACCGGAAGGCGATAAACTGGATATTCTGGTCACTCTGATTGAGGCTTACGAACGGCAGCACTACTTGCTCGATCTGCCCGACCCCGTTGAAGCTATAAAATTTGAAATGGAGCAAAAGGGTTTAACAGTCAAGGATCTGGAGCCCATGATTGGAAAAAGTAATCGTGTATATGAAATTCTGAATCGCAAACGTTCTCTGACGCTCAGAATGATTCAAAGACTTCACCATGATCTGGGTATCCCTGCTGAATCTTTGATAAAACAGCCTTCACAGACATATAGTGCGTAAAAAACCTGTCTTATGGGATAGGTCATTGTCGCCCCTGATAGACTGATTCGGTTAATGATCGGATTGCTGCTTCTTAAACAGATGGAGAATCTGAGCGATGAAGTGCTGGCTCTGCAATGGCATTGAAGTTCGAGCCATTTGTGCTCATTTCTTCACGCCAGAATGGTTGCGAGTTTCGCTAATACTTCATCGACGATTACCGCCGGCAAACTTTCTACCTTACGCCCGTTGCGTGATCCAATGTCCAGCGCGCGCGGCTGGTCGCAGCGAATCACTCCCGTTATTTGGGTGCCAGTTCCCATGAGCGATACGGTAAACCCGGCCGTTCGGGCAAAGCTGCGGTCGGTCGTGATCGGCAGTACTACGGGTGTTTTTATCAGTCGGTTGAACGCACCGGGTGAAATAACCAGCACCGGGCGCATTCCCTGTTGCTCATGGCCGGAAGCGGGATCGAGCGAAACGAAATAGATATCTCCTCGTTCCATTAAAGCAACTCATGACCCACAGCAGGAGCATCCAGCCATTTCCGATCTTCGGCAGTCAGCTCGGCCGAGGGATCACATTGCGCCAGCAGCTCATCAAGCGTGTAATGCGGTCGTGTCTTCGGCTCTACCACAAGCCGGCCATTATCGACGGTAAGACTGACTTTAGCCCCGGCCGACAGATGCAGGACATCGAGTAATGCAGGTGGAACAGCCAGCATGATCGAGCCGCCGACCTTGCGAAGATTGGTAGTATGCATGGAATCTCCTGTAAATTATATTAAAGTATAATATTAATAGCCATCTTTCTTCAATATCGTATTTTGGATTGCGCAGTAAACGGATGAGAATTCATCGAACTGAATTGAGCTATGGCCTTCGCCATGCTTCTTGCAATCATCATGATTTTGCCTGCAATGCGGATCATGGAAGATTTAATTAGAGATTCCTTAACTGGTAATACTGCTTTCAAGCGCCTGTGCATTATCGTATTCTGTAACGCGCCCGGCTTCTATATCGGCATCTCCTTCGGCAACCAATGCTCGCAAGCGTTTAATTTTTTCGTTGTTCTCATAGTCTTCTAAAAGGCGTAAGCCAGCTCGTACAACTTCTGTTCGATTCCCAAAGCGACCTTTCTCTACCATATTTGCAAGAAACTCAATATCACGTTCAACAAATGTAAAACTTACTGGTTTGGTTGTTCTGGCCATTGTCATAGTCCTTCTTTAATTACTGCTCAGCGGTCGGAATCAGTGCCGGTTCGTGCTTCGATGCTGACCCACCAGGGCAGTGTACGCTGGATGTGGATCGGAAGGGCAGATGCCAGCATATTCAGGGTATTGTCTGTATCTCGTAGCGGGAAGCTGCCAAACACGCGAAGGTTGGCCACTTCAGGGGCTATACCCAGATATCCATTGCGATAACGGCGCAGTTCCTTAACGACATCACCCAGTGACATATCCCAGGCCACCAGTACACCACGACTCCAGGCCTCGCGCGCCATATCGGCTGGCTCGACAGCCGCTAAGATATCTGTTGTGAAATGGGTTTGCTGTCCCGCCTGGATGAGGGAGGAGGCACCTGCTGCAGATGTTATTTCGACGCTACCCTGATAGACTCCCAGGAACGTTTTGTCACCTTCCAATCGCACAGTAAAACGGGTGCCCAATGCTCTTAATTGTCCCTGCGGTGTATCGACGATGAAAGGCCGCTGTGGATCGGTAGCGGTATCGATCAGAATTTCACCTGTGATCAGACACAAGCGGCGGAGATTGGTGCGATACGCTTCATTGAGCGCGGTGGCGGTATTGAACCAGACATGCGTGCCATCCGACAGGATGACTTCGCGTAACTCCCCGGTAGCAGTGCGATGATCGGCTATCTGTGCCAGAACGATGCCGGGTAGCGGTGTATGACGCCAGGTTGCCCAGCCGAATAGTCCGGTTCCAGCCAGAGCGATGATCCCGGTCAGTATCCTGCGGCGCTGTATCACCCGTGTATTGGCAGCCCACAAACCATCGGCAGTTTGTCGGGGGTCAGGCGTGGCATGGATAGGTTCGAAGCTGCGGCTGATGGTTTCGACATATTGCCAGGCGAGGTGATGATCTGCGTTGTGTTCCAGCCAGGACTGCCAACGGGCATGATCATCATCAGTAGCTTCGCCGGAGCGCAGTAGTGCATACCACTCGGCAGCCTGCTCCATTGCCTGATGCGAGGGTTCGGTCCGGGTAGAATCAGACGTAGAATCGGGCGGTGGAGTCGTAGTGGACATGTGAATCAGGTCATGTCGGGATCGAGGGAATCGACCACGGTTTGTCTGGCCTGTAATTGCATGCAACGTAACATGGCCTGAGCGACATACTTGCGTACTATGCGAGAGGAAACACCCAATACTTCAGCTACTTCTTTGTCTGTCATCTGGCAGCCGGCAGCCATGAGGAAGGCTCGGGCAGCCTTGGGCGGAAGATCGAGCAGCATGGTGCCGATTTCATGCAGTGCTTCCAGTACCATCGCTTGCCGTTCAGGAGAGGGAGCATATGTTTCCGGCCAGGCAGCCAGGGTATCCAGCCAGGCTTGTTCGATCTCACGGCGGTGCCACAGGTTGATGCACATGCCTTGAGCCATGGTACGCAGGTAGGCGCGTGCCTCACCAAAACTGGCGAAACCATGAGGAGCCGGTTTGATAATGAGGCGCAGAAAAGCATCGTGTGCCAGATCGGCTGCGTCAGCAGCGTTACCCAACCGGTGGCGTAACCAGCTGTACAGCCAGTCATGATGATCGCTGTACAGGAAATGAATCTGCTGCATCGCAGAATCGGCAGCTGGCGCGATACCTTTTTGGGGGTCAGTCGAACACATACGCAAGTCGAACAGGAAAATGAGAACGATTTACATTCTACAAGATACAACATAAATTTTGCAATCAAGCCCTGATTGATTACTGTTGGCGGCAATGTATATTCCTCAACCAATCAGTGCTTCATGTTTGCATACAGGATGCGGTAGAAGATCTGGTGATCGTATGGTAACTGACAGATTTACTGATGATCATTCCCCGTCTTGGCCAGGATTTTATCCAGCATGGAAACCGGGAGGATGCGTTTGAGAAAGCCGAACAGGTGTGTCGGGAGGGTGACGTAGTAGCGTGCCCTGGGCGTATCGGCTTCCAGTGCATGGATCACTTTCTTCAGCACGGCTTCGGGGGGCAGGGTGAAGGGAACGGCTGGACCCGGTTTATTGAGCCGGTTGCGGATGGCAAGATATTTTTCGCGATGAACGCTTCGTTCGACATCGATATAACGTTCGAATGCTTTCATTGCATTGGCGCGGAATTGGGTGAGGATCGGCCCTGGTTCGATCAGGCAGACAAAAATACCGCTTCCTCTCAGTTCCAGCCGCAGCGTATCGCTCCAGCCTTCGACTGCATATTTGGAAGCATTGTATGCGCCACGAAATGGCATGGCAGCAAAACCCAATACCGAGCTGTTCTGAATGATACGGCCGTATCCTTGTCTGCGCATGGTGGGCAGGACTAGATTGGTCAGCTCCACCCAGCCGAAGAGATTGGTTTCGAATTGCGCACGTAATGCTTCCCGATTGAGGTCTTCAACGGCACCGGGCTGGCCGTAGCCGCCGTTGTTGAACAGGGCGTACAACTTGCCGTCTCCGCGCCGCAGGGTTTCTTCGACAGCATGCCGGATCGAACTGGAATCATTCAGATCGAGCTGAAAACTCTCCAGCCCTTCCGCGAGCAGCATTTTCACGCTTTCCTGCCGCCGTGCGGTAGCAAAGACACGGTAGCCGTGTGTATGCAGATCATGAGCAGCGTAGTAGCCGATACCGCTGGAACAGCCGGTAATCAATATGGATTTTTTCATTGCTTCGCTTTATGTGAGGGATTGGAATTCAATTTCATCCGTGCAGTCTTATTCCATTTCTAAATCAAGACTGACTTTGTCGGCTTCGTCTTGCCGTATTATTCATAATGTCTGCGGCTCGCCTTCGTGTCATTTTTGATTTGGAATTGGAATTACTGCTCAGCAGTGGGTATCAGATCTCATGGGCCAGCCTGTTTGCCAGCGGCCGGAATTGTAAATGATAGAACATGTTGAGATAGCGATCCGTTTCTTCCCGCTCGAGCCCGCTGACGAATTTCCAGAAACCATAGATACGCGATAGTGTCATCATGCGTTCAGCATACAGTTTCCAGGTGTAGCGGCTGGCGACACGGTCGAGTGCCCCTTGGGAAATACGTTCCCATTCCTGTGGGTTTTCCTGGGTTTTTTCGAAAAAATCCACGATCAGATCAGCCGTATCAGCACCTTGGTTAGGGTCGATATGGAAGCCGGAACGGTTGTGCTGGATGATTTCCAGTGGGCCGCCGTAGCGGGTGGCAAAGGTCGGCAGACCGGATGCCATAGCCTCGATGATGGTCAGGCCGAATGCTTCGAACAGGGCCGGTTGTACGAATACACCGCGTTTATCGGCAATGTAGCGGTAGAGTTCTCCCGCCAGATTTTTGTCCAAGCGCATTCCCAGCCAGCGCATCTGTTGATCGAGTTTGTGTTCATCCATCAGCTGGTGCATCCGGTGAATCTGTTCCTGCTCTTCATGGTCGCTTGAATGCTGTGGATCGATCTTGCCGCCAACGATGATCAGATTGGCAAGCGAACGCAAACGTGGTGAGTTGGCGTACAGCTCTACCAGTCCGGTGATGTTCTTGATCCGATCCAGGCGTGCCATGGTGAAAATCAGGGGTTTGTCCGGATCCTGAAGATGTCCGCGGGCCGGGAGACTGCTTGCGTCATCGAAGATCAGGGATTCAATTTCCGGTATCAGGCCGTGCAGACGCCGGTGCGGATCAGTATAGGGGAAATAGATATCCGCATTCGCACCCGGAGAAACGATATTGAATTTCGGATCGAACAGATCGATACCATGGACTACCCGGTAAAGATCAGGCATGGAAAAAGCCTGATAGCTCTCGTACTGGCCTTCTGCTTCCCGTGTTCCGGCAATTTCCTGATACGTGCTGGTAACGATGAAATCGGCGGAATTCATTGCCAGTAGATCTGCTGTGTACTGGCAGGAAAAATGATATTTATCCTCGTTTTCCTGCCAGTAGATATCCGAATGCAGGTATTTTGTTTTTTCGAGTGCATGTGCAATATTGCATTGAGTGACGCCCAATCTTCTGCTGAGCAGGGTCGCTACCAGATTACCATCCGAATAGTTGCCGATGATCAGATCGGGATGTCCACCCAGTTCTGCCAGTGCTTCCCGTTCGACATCACCGGCAAAAATTTCGAGATGAGGCCATATTTCGAAACGCGAGATCCAGTGGGGAATGATTTCTCCGTTGTGCTTGCGAAACGGGACGCGCAGAATCCAGGTGTTGGTACAGCCGCTGACTTTTTCCAGCCGCTGGTTACAGGTGGTGTCCCCCGCATCGGGTATCAGGCGGGTAACGATCAGTATTTTCGGTTCGACCTGAACCCCTTGTAATTGCAGCCGGTCGTGCATTTCCTTTTCCAGGGCACGCACCTGGTCGAGAATATAAACGACCTGGCCGCCGGTATCGGGCAATCCGAGCACGTTATCCTGACCGAAATAGCCGTGAGGAGAAAGAATCAGCAGGCGGGAAATCATGGGAATGCGGGCCAGGAATTCTTCCAGTGCGGAAGGAGAGGGGGCTTCGAGGATATCCATCAGCATATTCATGGTTTCAGCCACCCGGTTGGCGTTATGTCCCCAGCCGGGCGCGAAACCGAGCTGGTTCATTTTCGGGGTCAGCTCACTCCATGGTGTCGTTCCGTCCAGCGTCTCCAGCATTTCCAGCGCCTGTCGCAACTGGTTGCGCACGGCATGGATATCATGCGAATTGCTGCTGAACATCAGTTGTTGACCCTCGATGGCGTGTACACCCAGAAAATGCAGCAAACTGGTATGGCCTGCCTCGATGCGGGAAAACATTTCACTGGACAGTTTGCGATTGAGGAAAATGACACCCTGACCGATCGAGCGGGATTCCTTCAATCTGGGAAATCCCCGGTTGAACGGCCCGAAATCGACTTCGAGCATTGATTCGGTTGCCTCGCCTTTGACCACGGTTTCCTTGAATTTCAGAAATTCGCTGATAGTTACTTTTTCCGGAATGAGGTGTTCCTGATGAATGCGTATGAGTTCCCATTTGGCAATTTCGGGCCGCAGTGCCAGATAGGCCCAGGGAGAGCTGAAAACACCTTCCTGCAAACGGAATATGAATGCGCGAAGCATGTCGGACTGGCCGCAATCCTGTTCTGTCTGCAGCAATCCCTCCCGCAGATCGGATTGGAGGAGCAGGGTGCGATTTGTCGTGAAATAGCGCCGTAACAGGGTATAGACGGCATCTCTGTTTTGCAGGGTACAGGTGGCGAGCGTATCAATCGTGGTCATGAATACCTCCGGTATAACGGTTGCAATACTGCCTCATAGGGTGCAGCAGGTACAATCAATGTATGATCATTGGTCGAAGTGGTAGTGTTTCATCCCTTCGAGTATGCCCAGCGCATAGGTGTTTTTTGCAAAATAGATCTGTTCCCGGTCGCGTAGTGATTCCAGCTCAGGGCTGTGATTTCCCACTACTACCCCCAGTGTATCGCCTACCAGCATTTCTTCATCGTTACCCGAATCCCCGGCAATCAGAAAACTTTGCAGCGGTAGTCCCCATTTATAGGCGAGGTAACGTACTGCCAGCCCTTTGGAAGCTCGCACCGGCAGTACATCCAGAAATGCTTCATGAGAATAGATCAGTTTTGCATGCAGATTCTGTTTGTGCAGATGCTGATAAAGCTGTTTGAGTGAAGGCATCTGTTCAGGTGTGACCAGATAACTCAACTTGAATTCACGTTGATTTTCCGGGGCCTGGAGCACCAGTCCGGGTATTTCTTTCAGTGCTTCAGCCAGTGCTTCCCGCCGCCATCGGTGGCGGATGTGATTACTCCAGCCCTTATCCGGTCGCAGTGATGGCCAGTAGTTGATTTCACTGCCGACCGAAGTGATCAGGATATCGGGCATCGGTACGCGCCATCTTTTAAGGATTTTGACTGTACTTTCGATAGTTCTTCCGGTGGCAACACCGAATGAGATATTTCTGGCATGCATACGTAACCATTGCAGAAACTCTGCCAGTCCCTGTTCATCTCCGAGCAGGGTATTGTCGATGTCGCTGATGATCACTTTACGTGCCAGCGGCATGGGTGATCGGCCTGCATGCAGGGTGGCTGCAAGCTGACGGCGCAGACGTTTGCGTTCCCGGTAGAGCAGTTTGTCGGCTTCCTTGAGATATTTGCTGACGTGTGCATCCCAGGTGTAATGGCGCCTGACGTTGGTAATCCCGTTTCTGGACCAGTTTCGCCAGCGTTTTCTGTCGGATAGTGCATCCTTCAGTGCGCTGGCGATATCGAAATGGTTCAGCGTATTGACAAGCAATCCATTGCGGCAATTGGTGATGATGTCGCGCGGACCGCCATCTTCCGGTGCGATGATGGGCAGGCCACTGGCGGCAGCCTCGATCAGGGTGAGCCCAAAGGGCTCGGTCAGGGCCGAATTGACGAATATGCCACGCCTGCGTACTGCCAGGCGGTACACTTCCGGTATATCTTCCACCATGAAATGTTTAGGAATCGCTATTTTCCCCCACAGGTCATAGCGATCGATGTCGAGCAGTACATCATTCATGACCTTGCGCTGTGATTCTTCCATCGCGCGGATATCTTCACGTGAGCCGGCTATGATCACCAGGTTGGCCATATCCTGCAGTGACGAATCCGAGCCGTATGCCTGAATCAGTCCGTGAAGATTTTTGCGTGTGTCGGGTCGGCAGATGGTGAGAATCACTGGTTTATCCGGCACATTCAGGAACCGGTCGATACCGGCCTGTATCGCTGGATCGATGGATTTGCGCCCAGGGGGCGAGAACCGTGAGGTATCGGTTCCTGGAGGAATGACCCGGCAACGGCGCGGATCAGTATTTTTATACATACCGTACTGATCTTCAATTTCCTGCGAGGTACTGGTGATGATCAGCGAGGCATGCACCAGTACCTCTTCTTCTACAGCGATTCGCCGGGACAGGTTGAATTGTCGTTCGATGGCTTGTTCCTTGCGGCCGGAAGCAAGCAGACGCGCCCATTTGGGGCGGCCGAGCGAGTGGCCTGTATGTATTTGCGGGATACCCAGCAAGTTGGACAGATGCTGGCCGACATAGCCGGCATCAGCGTAATGTGTATGAATCAGATCGGGCAGACGCCCCTGCTGGCGCAGGTAATGTAAACAGCGGTCCACCATGTAATCCAGATGCGGCCACAACAGCTCCTTGCGCAGATATTTGCGAGGGCCGCAGGGTAACCGGACGATACGGGCATTCGGCCCGAGTTCTTCGATTTCGGTTGCATAATCGGGTGAGATGTTAGGGTCCTCGATCTGGCGGGTCAGCAGATCGATCTGGGCGATATGACTGTTGCGGCCCAGGGCACGTGCCAGTTCAACGACATAGGTGATCTGTCCGCCCGTATCTGCGTCACGCCCCAGCTCCATGTCATGTCCACGGACCAGGCCATGTACGCTTATCATCAAAATATAAAGTTTCTGATCTGTCATCGTTCGGCAATCAGTTGATCATTCCCCACTCTTTGAGAAAGGGAGAATAAAATTCCGAGGATTGGGGAATAGCGCCACGAATACCGCACAAGGCTGCAGCAAACCGGTTGGCGCGCTCCAGTGTCAGTATCTCCGGCCAGCTCAGCAGCATGCCGAGAATGAATACAGCAGAAAATCCGTCTCCTGCGCCGACGGTATCGATAATGGTGATATCGGTGATGCCGGGTGTTTCAGCTTCATTACCGGACTGGTCGCGCAACCACGCACCATCGGCGCCACAGGTCACCAGCAGAGTGTTCAGATGAAATTCTTCTATTAGGTGCGATGCAATATCCTGAGGATCCCGGGTGTGTAAATCCAGTAAACCAGACAATTCGATCAGCTCATCTTCATTGACTTTCACGTGATCGGCCCGGGTGAGTGAATAGTGGACAGTGTCCCGTGTATACCAGGGTTTTCTCAGATTGATATCCAGCAGACGCGGAACTTGGGGTGTGTATCGGAATACCGTTTCCAGTGCACTGCCGGACAGACGGTTGCGTTGTGCCAGTGTTCCGAAATACACCAGATCAGGCTCTATGGATGAAGCAGCGGTAGCGGCCGTCACCGGGTCGATAAAATCGTAGGCCTGGTTTGCGAGGATTTCAAACTGGTGTCCGTAGCCGTTTTCACCGGGTTTGATCAATACCTGGCCGGTCGGATAGTGTGGATCGCTTTGAACACCGGCGACAGTCATACCGGCATCATCCATCAGTCTGATCAGTTTCCGATGGAGTTCATCGGTACCGGTACGTGTAATCAGCATGGGGTGCAGACCGAAAGCCTGAAGATGGAAGCTTACATTCAGGGGGGCACCCCCCATTATCGGGCCATCAGGGAAAATATCGGCCAGTGCTTCGCCGAACAGAATTACATTTCGTCTTGTAAGTGTGTTGTAAGAATCAGTTGACATGGTTACAGAGATTCCTGCCGATCACTGCTATTCATTTCATGAAATATCATGATAGCCGTCCGTATGAAGAAGGACCCGGGCGGCTGCAGAAGACAGGCAGAAAACAAGCGCCGGAAATCACATTTCCGGCCGGGTGTTTTTTTATTCTGGCATGGATGGCGGATATGTGCAAAGAACTGGCAGAAAAAAGATTCCTCGGAGAATCTCTAAAAAACCTCAATGAGGCAGTCAGTTAAAGGCAGAAGTCGGCAAAAAGAGCGGTGTTTATAAGGGATAAATGAGCATTTCGAGCCGACTTCTAACGTGGAAATAGCGACACAGGTAATTCTTCAGGGGTTCTCTATATCGCTAGGCTCAATATAAAAATTAGAAAATTACCGGCTTTACCCAATTCATGCTGTGTGATTTACAACAAATAAAGTGTAGTAGTTGAGATCTGGTCTGACAGTTACCCGATTTGACGAGTGCCTGTTAGATCAGATTCAGTTATTCAATTCGGTAATTTTATCGTCCCATATCTTCTTTGCATCAATT
>Ga0206106_100597_pt1 | contig 16699 bp, 14 predicted proteins | sample 1B1ome_FD_148677 | JGI IMG/M metagenome (GOLD analysis project Ga0206106, IMG submission 148677) | Enriched microbial communities from leaf-cutter ant dump, University of Wisconsin, Madison, United States - 1B110A | ecosystem: Environmental > Terrestrial > Nest > Insects nest > Nest dump | place... | reverse complement strand
CAGTCCGTTGGAAACACGAACCTGACCAAAAGCCGGTTGCTCCAGAGCAAAGGCCAGGATCGCTGCTTCCGTCGCTTCTTCTACACGGTTCTTGATATTGGGCTTACGTCGGTTTGCATCTATCAGAGCTTCAACACATCCTGTTTCCACAGCTGCCTGATAGCGATAGAAAGTATCGCGAGAAAAACCCATCACCTTACAGACACGGGATACATTGCCAAGCTCAGCTGCCAGATTAAGCAAGCCAATCTTGTGTTTAATGATTTTATGATGAACACTGCTCATGGGATTACTCCTTTACGCTTTCGCGTGCGGTTGATAAAGATTCGCACCTCTATCAAACCGGGTAATCCCACCTCTTGGCAAGACCTGCTGTCAGATCAAATATGAACTACTACAGCTGATATTTGTACAGTTTTAATATTCAATTCTGCACAGGCTAGAAATAGGGCAGTAGGGCTCTTTCATGAATTGAAAAAAAGTTGCTGTATCCGTCTCTCGTATAATTCCTACAGCATTTATAACTATATCTATGCCGGTAAGTCTGGATTCCCATATATTCACATCGAAATCCTGGGTATAGTCCACCTTAATATAATGAAACCGCCTATCAAAAGCTTCTGCTAAGGGGTTTCTTACTCCGCATACAATATTATGCCCTTTGGCTGCCAACGCTACCGACAAGTGTCTCCCAATAAATCCTGTTGCACCTGTAATTAATATAGTTGACATTAGAAACTCTACTCAACAGATCAGTTAGATTCAGTGAATAATTCTATAAAATCACTTTGCATTCTTACTCTCTTAAGTTAGAGGCTTATAAGCTGAATCAATCTTTATTTAATTTATTGATTTCCAGGCAATTTCTATTTATATAACTTCCTCCCGTCAATCCCAGTGCGAAGATGCCATACACTACAAATAAAGCTCCTTTTGATAGACGTCGTTCAAATCCTGGAGAGAAGCGTTTCGGAACCACATAAAAATCAACTATATAAGCTACTACACTAACCATAAGAGTCGGAATAACTATTCCCTGACAGTTTTCCCAGGATTTATCTTTTCATAAAAAAGAGCCCAGAATATAGATGCTGCATGATGAATGACATATCCCACCCCTGTATACCGCCAACTAAAATAGTTTAAGAAAGAAGCATATTTTCCCCAAACCCACTGACTAGGGCCATTAATAGGCGCAGCGGTTTTTCCTAGCTCACCCTTTCCTAAGATTGCCAGAGAAATAGCGGATAAAAGGCTTGCAATAGAACCCGATATCATCGCTTTCGTCAGTAATTTATTCTCTGAAAGCTTAACAGGGAGCATAAGTTCTCATTCCTTCCTGAAAAAGGTTAATTATCAGGCAGTCATTACTACTTAGTATGACTGCCCGATAACTTTTAATTTTCAGAATAAGTAATTTCATTAAGAACAATACTTCTTTTTCTAATGCTTACCATTGAAGACTTTAAGGGTATTTTTCATTTCATCAAGCTGATCTCAGATTATTTGTTGTCATTCTTGTGGCTTTGCTGCCCAGCTCTTACATGCTGTTCATGGCTGCCACCTCTGCGGTTGTCGTGGTTATCATCATTACTACCGCTACGTTTATCATCATTTTTATGGCTTTGACGTCCGGCTTCTCTGGCTTCTTCTGAATCAAATTCATGGGCATTACCACTTTCATGAGCTGCCTTGCCACCTTTGCGACCCGCTTCTCGAGCTTCCTCTGAATCGAATTCATGAGCATTACCACTTTCATGAGCCGCTCTTCCACCTTCACTTGCGATTTCTCGTTGACGTTTAGGGTCCATTCCAACAAAACCTTGACCTTCATTATGATCTGAATCTCGATTCTGTTTATGGGTAGCCATCGTTATCTCCTTAACTTTTGTCATCATTAACAATAAAAAATGAATAAAAACATCTGGAACTTTGATGCTTTAAAGTCCGAGAGATGAGTTTTAAAAAAGTTCATAAATAATATATTTAGTAAAAATAAATATTTTCAATAAATAATAATAATTCTATACAATCATTTATAAATACGATTTAAATATAAGTTTCGATGATGAATTTGATTCAAATTTAATTATTCTTTAATATTTTATTTAACAGGTTATACCAAAAGGTGTAATCTTATTTTGCTGGCATATGCCGGTAATAACCATGGCCAGATGTTTACAGTTTGGGAATGGCTATCCGCTTTGGACGACCTGCATGGGTAATTGAAGCGCTATGACTCCTGAAGAATAATTAAGATATTGAGAAGAATGTGTGGTCTCCAGCAGACAGCTTTCATGGAACAAGATCACATATGGAGTTAATTCATATCGGGGCAGGAAAGGCCGTCTGATAACAATATTTGTATCTAAAAAGGAGACTCGCATGAGAAAGAGAGATATTGTGTGGTTGAGCTTGGGATTGAGTAGCCTGGCGGGAGTAATAAACCCTGCTTTCAGTCAAACGAGTTACGAATTGCTCGCTCAATCATCAGATGCGATATTTGAGGCACAAACACCCCGACATCCCCCTACCACCGGTACAGAACAGAAGAAAACCGAGCATGACCGGTCTGATATTTTTGCTGCCTCTAATGCATCGCCCTCTTCATCTGCATTCCAGAATCAGCCAGATGAGGGCAAAGTAAAAGGATTCGATTTTTATCGCGACCCGCTCAATGCAAAAGAACCAATGCAGACTTTTGAAGAGGCGATGAAAGCTGACGAAAAGCAACGCCCTGCGGTCATGAAAACGCAGCGTGATCTACTGCTCAAACGCTACAATCTGACCCCGCGTTTGGATCCAAAAGCAACCATGACTCGCGGCAAACCGCTGGCAGTGGGCCCTACCGCTAGATTACAAGATGGAATAAGCTGGCAGAAATTGGCAGAGTTGTCACCCAAAGAAATACGCAACAAGGACCTCTTCCCATACCCTGCGTTACCCCATCCGAAGCAAGTAACCGGTGGGCAGGTTTTCCCGCCAGTACAAACTAAGATGTTCCCAAGATTGGAGCGCTTCGACGTAGAGTTCGATTTACCTGAAGCATTCTTGCCAGAATTTCCTCCGGCAATTTTCCTTCAAAACAGGCCCGAACTGGGGGATGTGTCACGTGGAGAAGTAGTATCAATCAACAATTTTTATCGCTTATTCAAGGATATCTTGACTCCGGTTCAGCTTAACGGGCTTCAGATGTTACTTACTCCTCTACCGCAGGAAGAATTCAACCCGACCGATGATCGTAAAAGTGCACAGCCCAGCCTGGGTGTTACATGTTTGGATTGCCATGTGAATGGTCATACAACAGGACAGTTTCACTTGAACCCCGATACACGGCCCGAGGAACGAAGATTCCGGCTGGACACGGTAAGTCTGCGCGGACTCTATGCGCAACAGATACATGGCTCAAAACGTAGCTTGCGCTCTGTCGAAGATTTCACAGAGTTTGAATTTCGTACGGCTTATTTTAACGGAGATCCTATCCATGCAATGAAAAAGGGATTTCCAGTCCTCGATCGGATCCATGTCAGCCATATGGCACAGTTTCAGAACATGCTGGATTTCCCCCCGGCGCCTAAACTGGATGGTCAGGGGCGGTTAGATCGTTCAAAAGCTACTAAAGAAGAACTTCGAGGAGAGGCTATCTTCTTTGGTAAGGGTCAATGTTCAAGTTGTCATCAACCCCCCGCATTTCTCGATAATCAAATGCACGACCTCAAACTCGAGCGCTTTCTGAACGAGCCAGGTGATGGGCCGATGAAAACTTTTACACTTCGCGGCATCAAAGACAGCCCTCCCTATCTGCACGATGGCCGTTTGCCCACTCTTGAAGACACAGTGGAATTTTTCAATCTGATCCTACAACTCAAACTGACAGAGGAGGAGAAGTCTGATCTTGTTGCTTATATGAGGCAATTATAAGTAATTAAATGAAATAATCAGAAGTGAACTTATTGAAACTTTTCTATATTTTTCATATCGATCTAGATCAGGCTCCCCTGATTTAGATCGGTAAATTATTTTTAAAGCAGAAATGTCTTTTGCCAAAAATGACCTGAACAAATTTTATGATTCCCTTTCTTTAAGGAGAACCACTCATGACACAGGATAAATTTGAATCGATTGACGAACAAGTAAAGCCACAAGAGCAGTCAAGACAGCCAGGTTTCGAAAATGAGATGTCTCCAGAACCGATTTATGATGACAAAAGCTATAAAGGATCTGGAAAATTAAAAGGTAAAGTGGCATTGATTACAGGTGGCGACAGTGGTATTGGACGTGCAGTAGCTGTTGGGTTCGCAAAAGAAGGCGCCAATGTTGCCATTATTTATCTGGATGAACAGGAAGATGCTGAGGATACTCTTAAAGCGATTGAACCTTATGGAGTAAAAAGTTTAAAGCTGGCCACAGATGTTAGTAAAGTAGAAAATTGTTATCAGCTGATTAGTGAGGTGGTAGAAAAATTTGGTCAATTAAACGTACTCGTCAATAATGCAGGTAAGCAATTTCCACAAGAGAATTTCTTAAATATCACTCCTGGTCAATTATTAGAAACTTTCGAAACGAATATCTTCAGTATGTTTTATATGACACAAGCAGCCTTACCGCACATGCAAAAAGGCGATAGCATCATCAATACCTCTTCTATTACAGCTTATCGCGGTTCTCCTACACTTATCGATTATTCTTCAACCAAAGGGGCCATCAGTACTTTTACGCGATCTTTATCCATAAATCTAAGCAGCAAAGGAATTCGAGTAAATTCGGTAGCACCCGGGCCAATCTGGACCCCGCTAATTCCCGCCTCATTTGATGCCAGAAAAGTTAAGAAACATGGAGAAGAAACACCGATGGAGCGCCGCGGACAGCCATCTGAACTGGCACCTGCCTATATTTATTTGGCTTCTAAAGATTCAACATATGTAACAGGTCAGGCAATTCATGTGAATGGTGGAGATTTTATCAGCTCATAACTGTAATACTTAACTTAGGCTCTTTGAAAAATTAGCAAGATGACAGCTGGATCATTACAGATTGGTCATGAATTTTCTTACACCCGCTTGAATTACCACTTCATCAGGAAATACATTTCTCTGTTAATTAATAGTCATTAGAAGTGGCATAAAAAGATTTTATTTTTTCTTGCCACTGAGGATCAGCCATATCTGGCCAATCATCTTTATCAAATCCTGGAGCATTTTCTAATCTACCTTTCTCAACATTTAAAATAAAACGTTTATTTTCCGTATCAAGAGTAAGTGCTCCCTACGGAACAGAAAATAACTTATCCGCAATTCCTAAAAATCCACCATAAGACAAGACGACATAACTTATTTTCCCAGTACTCATTTCAATCATGATTTATTTAATATCACCAAGATCTTCTTCTTGAGAGTTGTAAACATCATTACCAATTAATGTATTGGCTCCCATTAATGCTGGGCCCGGGCCTCTTCCATCTTTATCTTTATAAATACCGAGAGGATCTCTATTTTCGTAATTCATATCATGCTCCTTGGTTAACTTAGAATCGAAAGTATTTATTACATAGTGAACATTAGCAGTTGTTCAGTATTTTTAGAAATACTTTCTTATAAAAGATTCCCAGAAAATTTTTATTCATAAGAATTTATCAGTATCTATTCTATTACTATCCCATAGCTCCAAAATCAAGGAATTAATCAGCAACATTCTTGTCTGTAATTTTTAAAGGTGTTATAAATTAGCTTATTTCTTACTATCTGTCGTTTCTACTCTACTTAAAGAAGGAGATAAGCAGTTGAAATCGCGATAGCTAGCAATAGGAAATAAGGTAGATAACTCTTTTATGAACAAAAAATTTTATACTGGAACAATAATGTGTTGTAACGGCGAAGGAGGTTAAATGGGTAAATACATACTGGCGTGGCTACTTGGTGTCCCAGCAATCCTCCTGGTCATTATTTATATATTTTTTAACTGAGAACCACCGATACGGTCTTCGTAGCATAAGAGCAAGTAAAGTCAATTGGGTAGTTTTTAACAATCTGAAGGAGATATCAAAATGACCCACACCACAAATTCTGAAATGCAATCATGTATCGACGCATGTAATCGATGTCATCAAACGTGCTTGCACGAAGCAATGACTCACTGCCTGCATTCAGGTGGTAAACATGTTTCTCCGGAACATATGCGGCTCATGTTGAACTGTGCCGAAATTTGTCAGACTTCAGCCAACTTCATGTTGAGCAACTCCACTTTAAGCCACCAGCTCTGTGAAGTCTGCGCTGAGGTCTGTGATGCCTGTGCCAGGAGTTGTGAAGAAGTGGGTGACATGGATGAGTGTGTCAAAGCCTGTCGCGAATGTGCCGAAAGTTGCCGCCAAATGGCTGGCACCTATGCCCATTAAAATTTGGTATCCCCGAGTATTTCTGGCAGATGGTTTGCGGGGTAATCCCCCCACAAAGTAGCAGGATCCAAAAGTAAATTTTCTCGTAATCTATACGCAGGAGATTTTGCACGAAGAAATGAGGTTATACCGATAGCCAGATTATGGCGATCCTCAAACAGACGAAAGCGGTATTCCGGTACTGGAGTTTTGCCGGGAACATACCACGAGTAATGCGACGTTCTACAAGTAGGGTCCCGGTAGGTGGCATAGACGTGTCTCTGATGACCTGACTCAAGGAACTGGAGGATGAGAACCGGCCTCCGAAAAAGAGGTACGCTGAAGAGCACTTAAAATCCGAGCTACGGCAGGAAGCTCTTGCAAAAAGTTGGGGAAGCCGGCTTACCAGTGGGAAACTGCCTCAGAAAACGATCAGCTAGCGTGGGATCAGTTATTGTTATCAGGCCGGCTAGCCGATAAAGCCATCAAGATAGCCAACTGGCTCAGCCGGCTCACGCACAACCAGCGGAACTGGGAATTCAGGCTGTGCGTTTTATACCTGTGCGACGCCAAGGGGTACTGTCGGAATCACAAGCAGGTATACCGGATCTATTGCGAACTGAAGCTGAACTGCGCATCCGGCCGAAAAAGCAGCTGATCAGGGAAAAGCCAGACCACTAGCTGTGTGCCACAAGCCATCAACGACTGCTGGTCGATGGATTTCATGCATGATTAGCTGAACGATGGCCGTAGCTTTCGCCTCTTCAACATCATCGGCCACTTCAATCGTGGCGCCTTGGGTATCGAAGTAGATTTCTCGCTCCCGTTACTAAGGGTGAGCAGAATCGCGCAGTCATATTTTGGCAATCGCAGGATCAAAAAGTACTGAATGCGCCGGGTTATCCGGTGGTCACTGGAAGATTTGAAGCCTGAAACAGGTATGCAAATAACCAGGAAAAATCACAGGAATCAGATAGAAACAAGGAAAAATCATGGATAAGACTCCTTCAATCACTCTGCTGTGGCGTGGCCAGGAAACCATCCAGTCGATCCCCCAACTGCTGGATCACGCCCAGCAAATCGAAATCGTCCTGCCCGACAGCTATAATCATACCTTGTTCACCGCGCTGCATCCGGACGCACCTCCCGGCCAGTTCGAGGATATGAACTCATCAGGCGGGCCCGAGCTGCTGGCAGCCATCGCGGGCGTGAAAGGCCTCGAAAGCTTCCAGCAGCTCGTCGATGCGACTACCGCCGCCAATGCCATTGTGGAGGTATCGACACCAGCAACGATCTTCATCAGGCACAACGGCGGCAACCCCACGCCAACACCAAGCCAATGAGCTGCGTCCCCGTTCTGAAACCAGGCGCCAACTGCTGGCGTGTGAAGCGCGCCGACCGCGTCTCATTTCTCGTGGACGGTGCCGATTATTTCTATGCCTTCCGCGAAGCAGTGAAACAGGCCCAGCATTCCGTGCTGATCATGGCTTGGGACATCGACAGCCGCGTGAAGATCGTCGTGGTCGACGACCGAGTAGCATTCGCGGGCGGGCTGGATCTGACCCTGGGCCGGTGGGATACGCCCGAACACCGGTCAGATGATCCCATCCGGCGTGAACTGGATGGTGAACCCATACCCCAGCCCTACCACGACGTGCAGATCATGGTTTCGGGCCCCGCTGCGGCTGCGCTGGGCGATCTTGCACGCGAGCGCTGGTTCCGAGCCACCGGTCGCAGGCTGAAAACACCACGAGCCCAAGGTATTCAAAATAACTCATATCCCTGGCCCGCTCATGTCCGGCCGGAAATCGAGAACGTGGAACTCGGCATTTCCCGCACGGAACCGGAATACGGAAAACAAGCCGAAGTACGCGAAGTAGAGCAGTTGCTGCTGGATTCCATCGCTTCCGCGCGTGAATCGATCTATATCGAGGCTCAGTATTTTTCCGCACACAAGGTGGGCGAAGCGCTGCATAAGCGGCTGCAACAGGAAAAAGGGCCGGAAATAGTCGTACTGCTGCCTGAGCACACCGTCGGCTGGCTTTCTCAGAAAACCATGGATGTCCTGCGCGAGCGCGTATTCAGACAACTCATCAATGCAGACCAGGAAAACCGTCTGCGCCTGTATGAACCTTATGTGCTTGGGCTGGGCGATCAATGCGTCAATGTCCATTCCAAGGTCACCATCATCGATGATGAGCTTGTGCGCGTCGGATCCGCCAATCTTAACAATCGCTCCATGGGTCTCGATACCGAGTGCGACATTACGGTTGAAGCGAACGGACGAGAGGATGTGCGTCGTGCCATCGCTGCTTTCCGCAACCACTTGCTGGGCGAACATCTGGGTATGGAGCCGACACGAATCGAGAAGGCGCTGGCACGGGAAGGTTCGCTGATCCGCGCCATCGAATCGCTACGCGGGCCGGGCCGCAGTATGCGTCCCCTAGCCCTGCAGGTGACGGTGGACATGGACGCCCTGGTACCGGATGAAGAAATCGTCGATCCAGCGCGACCTTTCGAAACGAACGAGCTGGTGAAGGAGTTCGTTCCGGAATCAGAACAGGAGCCCACGCGCCACCATCTCTACATGGTCGGCTCGATCCTGGCGGCCATCGTGGTGCTTGCCGCCGCCTGGCACTGGTCGCCCTTGCGCGAGCTGGTGGACGTGCCCCTGCTGGTAAGCGCCGCCAACGAGTTAGGACGCCATCCGGCGGCACCTCTGTTGGTACTGGGCATTTTCGTGGCGGCCGGCCTGATCTCGTTCCCACTCTCTGTACTGATCATTGTGTGCGCCTTGGTGTTCGGCCCATGACAGGGATTTCTCTACGCACTGGCCGGTGCCCTGCTGAGTGCCGCCTGCAGCTATGCCCTTGGCCACCTGCTGGGTCGCAGAGCCGTGCGCCGCGTGGCCGGCAGGAAGCTGCGGGAACTGGACAAACGCCTCGCTCGCCGCGGCCTTCTCACCATTATCATCGTCCGCATCGTCCCCCTTGCGCCATTCAGCGTCATCAACCTGGTCGCAGGCACATCCCGAATCCGCTTCCGGGATTTCATGCTGGGGAGCATCATCGGCCTGCTGCCGGGGCTCATCGTCATTTCCGTGTTCACAGATCAACTTGCCGCCACCCTCCGCAAGTCCGACCTGCCCACCTTTGCTCTCTTGGCGGCGGTTCTGGCCAGCCTCATCGTCGGCGCCTGGCGATTCTGGCAGTGGAAGGAAAAGAAACGGGATTCCGCACTGCGGACTCCATCCGATTGAGCCGGACCCGAAGCATGCGTAGAATCAGGCGATGCGTCTCACCTTGGCAACCTACAACATTCATGCCTGCATTGGCACAGATCAGCGTTTCGCGCCCCACCGTACCGCCGGTGTCCTGCGGGAACTCGATGCAGACGTGATCGCGCTCCAGGAAGTGGTGCACCACGACATGGAAGGCCGCGACCTGCTCGATTACCTCGCGTTCGAGACCGGACTCCAGGCAATCCCCGGCCCTACCCTGCTACGCGAAACCCGGCAGTATGGAAACGCGATCCTGACGAAGCTACCCGTCCTCAACGTCAACCGCGTCGACCTCACCCTGCCCGGGCAGGAAGCACGCGGCGCCATTGATGTAACCTTGGAGGGCAACGGCGAGCGCCTACAGGTGGTAGCCACTAATCTCGGGCTCAAGCCCTGGGAACGCAGACAGCAAGTGCAACGCCTGCTCAGGCTGTTCGACATAGGACTCACGAACACATACGTGCTGATGGGCGATATGAACGAATGGTTCCTGTGGGGCCGACCCTTGCGCTGGTTGCACGCGTACTTCAAGCATTCGCCTCACTGCGCCACTTTTCCCTCTCGCCGCCCCTTCATGTCATTGGATCGCCTATGGGTGCACCCGCGCCACCGCCTTACCCGGCTGGAGGCGCACACCAGCCAACTGGCGCGCATCGCCTCCGATCACCTGCCTCTCAAGGCCGTGATCGACATCTGACCCGTTCAATCCAAATAAAATGAGAGATGGAGATTCAGACTCATCTGAAAATTAAAAACTGAATTGTGCTGGATTTTGAGAGGCTCCAAACCTTGAGAAGATAGAGAGCGATGAACAAATCAAATGAAATTTTTCTCCGAAATGCGTGAGTGTGCGGTACATCTGGTGCAGGAGCACTGTGATGAATACCCGCCGCTGTGGGCTGTCGCGCAGTCCATTACCCCGAGAATCTCGGTGTTCCATGTATACCGCTGACGAAACGGGTTCGCAACTATGAAGTCGATCATGGCCTTTGTCCTAGGGCTTGTTAACACTATTTTTGTTAGAATTCCCGAATGGAAATATCCGCCTCGCAATTCAAACTCATCGAAAATCTAACCGCCTATACAACGAGGTAACGTTACTCTCTCGAATTTGGAAGTACTCAATGCGATTTTGTATGTCGCTGAGCACGGCTGTAAGTAGCGTGGTCTGCCCGTAAAATTCGGTAATTGGCACAACATTTACACGTGAGCCAATCGTTGGGCCAAGAATGGCAAGAGATTCACAGGATAAAATATTTGGATCTATCGGTCAGGTATTGAGTGTTGCTTAATGATATATCACAGATCACGAATATATTTGATATTAGTTCTAAACGCATTCCAGACCTCATCCATCCTCCCTCCCAATGCCAGCTTAGCCTGTGATTGTATATAACGGGATATTACACCGACTGAAGTGTGTGGTGGCAAAGTCGGCACATGTGGGTTAGTGAATACATCGACCAATACCGGATCGTTATATGACAATGCTTCCTGACAGATCTCCTCCAGGTTAGCAGGATGAGTGACCGAATAGCCTCGGATACCACAGGCCTGTGCAATCCTTGCAAAATCAGGATTGATCATTTTAGTTTGCCAGTCAGGCAATCCAGCCACCTGCATTTCTAGTTCAACCATGCCAAGACTGCGATTATTAAAGACGACCAGCTTTATTGGCAGTTTATATTGGGCAATGGTCATCAGATCTCCCATGAGCATCGATATACCCCCATCACCACAAAGTGCGATAACCTGGCGTTCGGGTGAGTATAGTGCAGCACCAATAGCTTGAGGCATGGCATTGGCCATCGATCCATGCGAGAAACTGCCCATCAGTGTACGCTTCCCGGTACCGTGCAAATAGCGTGCAGCCCATACTGTAGTCATGCCGGTATCTGCAGTGAAAACAGCATCTTCGTCGGCCAGACGATCAATTGTTTCGGTAACGAATTCAGGTTGGATTAGATTTTCCTCGCCCGGATCCGTGGCATGGGCCCGATAATCTTCTTTCACTTCTGCATAGTCAGCCAGGCAGGCGTTGAGAAATTGGTTATCGGCTTTAGAATCGATTAAGGGCAATAACATCTGTAGCGTGGAGCCGATGTCGCCGCATAGACCCATGTGCAGCGGAACTCGTCGACCCAGGCGTTCTGGTTTGGTATCAATCTGGACAATTTTGACCGATTTGTCGAGAAATTCCTTCCATGGAAAATCACTGCCGAGCATGAGCAATAGCTTGCCGCCAGTGATGGCGCGGGCGGCAGCCTTATTACCGAGCATACCTGTCAATCCGACAGCATATGGATTATCGTATTCCAGAGCCATCTTTGCCTTGAGAGTATAGGCCATGGGAGCATTAAGCTGCTGGGCAAGGCTGATAACCTCAGTGCGCGCATTAGCACAACCTATGCCAGCGTAGATACCGATATCTTCTGAACTATTGATCAACTCTGCCAATAACCGGATTTCATCATCGGAAGGGCGCAGGATCGACTGAGGCCGGTACAAATCGGCACACAACGCATCCTCATCAGCATTACACGTCATCAGATCACCAGGGAAAGCGCACACCCCCACCCCTTCACGATTCCATGCGTGCTGAAGCGCCTGTTGCAGCATGCGCGGGAATTGCTGTGGGGTGATCGCTACCTCATTGTAATAACTGCATCCATCGAACATATGCAGGTCAGTGGATTGAAAGCTTTCAGTGCCATAATCTTCTGAGGTTATGGTCGAGGCTAATGCCAGTACGGGTGCTCCCCAGCGGTGAGCATCATAAAGACCATTGATCAAATGAACATGGCCGGGTCCAGAGCTGCCAGCACAGCAACCGATTCCGCCCAGCACGCCCTCAGCCATCGCAGCATAAGCACCGACTTCTTCATGACGTACATGAATCCAGTCGATGCTGCCATCGCGGCGCAGCGCATCATTGAAAAAATTCAGACTGTCACCGGTAACGCCATAAACACGATGAATATCAGCAGCTTTGAGCATTTCTACCAATTGTTCTGCGACTATGTGGCCCATGCGATTCTCCTGACAATTTACTTATGATAATTGGATAGAGCACGATTCAAATAGGGTAGTTCCAGAGAAATGGCAGAATGCTTTATATCTCTTCGTCGCCTCCTTCCTTAGCAGATCAATGAGTTATATATACTAATAAAATATTTTAGAAGTACTTCAGCACGCGAAGGCATATATAAAGTTGCAATTTCAACTACCAATACCAATCCGCCGGGTTCAGAACGAGAAGAGAGAAGATGAGCGCCAGTCTTTCACAAGATCATGTTTCCATAGAGGAATCAAGCGTATTAAGAATCATTCACAAACAGTTAAACTGAATTTCCGTGCTGCGTAGTTGTTTCCTGCTACCACCTTGGTCAAGCTTGACAGGAGAGGTTTTCGCGCAGGACGTACCTAAATCTCTGGGTAACATTGCTTCAATATATGGATGCTTAAGCAATTTGTTGTACGGAATTAATAATCCCGTATCTCACTATGATATCTTGGCCAGATCGTTGCTACTTTTCTTCTTCAGCTTGCATCCCGTGCCAGTCTGATACCGGTAAATTGCCAGCAGGTCCTGGCTGGGAAGAAATTGCGGAAGCTACTGCGTATCCATTCTTGCGAAGTAACACATGAGCCGCCGCGCAGCACGTTCTGGTTGACCATCGAGCGGCTGTTGTATTCTCCTACGGCTTCTTCCCATACCATTGACATGGGTTCATCCGGGTTCGGTTTTGCGGGGTTATAGCCCGTGTATGCGCCATAGCTGGAGGTTGTCCATTCCCATGCGTCACCATAAAGTTGACTGAGCTGCCCCGCCGATGCCACTTCAACTTGCGCAGGATCAGGATGAAAACGGTTGTTATCCGCGAACGAGCCACGGATTTCCTGTTGTGAGGCAACATTTTCCCACTCCACTTCGGTCGGCAGGCGCGCATCGGCCCAGCGTGCGAAGGCATGAGCCTCATAGTATGAGACATGGATAACGGGCAGATTAGGGTCAAGTGGCATTGCACCATTCAAGGTGAATTCCTGCCAGTCGCTGCCATTATTACTGCGCCAGTAGAGCGGGTGAGAAGGCGCCGTGGTTTTCCAGGCCCATCCCTCGGTAAGCCACAATTCCGGCCTGTCATAGCCGCCCGCCTCCATGAATTTCAGATATTCACCATTAGTAATGAGACGCGATGCAAGCTGATAGGGCTCCAAGTAGCACTTATGCCGGGGTGATTCATTATCATAACTGAATCCATTGCCCTGGTAGCCAATCTCCACCAGCCCGCCGGAGTATAGGTGCCATTCAAGTGGTGAAATTTCCCCGGCAGGAGGCAACTTGGCTGATCTGTAAGCGGGAGAGAGCGGATTACACGAAAAAAGATGTTTGATATCGACGAGCATGAGTTCCTGGTGCTGCCGTTCATGATGCATTCCCAATACAACCAGCATGTACAACATTTCATCCTCTTCACGCTCGCCGAGTAAACGTTTCAGACGATCACTGACATTTGTTCCGTACTCGCGCACAGTGGACAGAGAGGGGCGCGTAAACAGTCCCCGCCGGGGATCGGGATGCGTCTGCCCGGAACGGTTGTAGGAACTGAACATCGTAAGATAGAAAGGATGGAATGGCCTGAACGGGCTTTCATAGTGCCGCAGAATGAAGTTCTCGAAAAACCAGGAAACATGGCCCAGATGCCACTTTACCGGGCTGGTCTCGGGCATTGATTGGACGCAGCAATCCTCATCGTTCAGGCGGTTAACAAGGGTAAGTGTTCGATCGCGAATCGAAACGTACTCGGAAAATAGCGGAGAAGACATGAGAATACAGGTGCTTTTTAAAACATTAGCATATTCATAAGTAGTGTAACCATCAATATAAATTTAAATTGCAGGCAAACTATAATTTACAGAATATATTTGTTCATTAATAAAAATACTAATTTCAGGTCATTTCCACTATGAATGGAAAAGTGTCAGCAATAAAAAGTCAACTCACTCATAAAAACAATCGTAAAAACAGAATTAGCTCAGCCTGAATCAAAATCTGTTTACCTCATCCGTTTATACACATGCTATTGCTGTCTTTAAGGATTAACGGTGACGATAGTTAGGATTCACCAGAATTTCTTTGCCGTTTAATAAATAAGATGGCAGCGGCGGGAAGATGAGCAGCTCCAAAAGTACTAAGAAAGATGAGTACTTCCATTATTCCCGTCTCCATATAACGTTGAGTAACTACCCAGCCAAAAACACAGCCAGCGATAACCAATATCGAATGAGCAAAGCCGCGATGTTGGCGAACGGTGTGATAAGGAATCCTGTAGTGTGTATACACAGCAGCAGCCAGTGTCATACTGGTTAGTATCAGCATAAGTATGATTTGCATAAAACCTCCTTTATCTAACAAGTGGTTTCTATTATGAATATTAGACAGTGCAAATCGTTCTACCTGATTAATGAAAATTATTTAGGTGGCTAAAGTAACCAAACTCCAGGCTCGTTAAAAGTAGAAAAGCTATGATATACAAACGAAGAGCAGGCTAATGCGCCGGTTATCCCTTTTTAATAAAGGCTGAGAAGATCAGGCTGGTTGATCAAATCAATAGGCTAAAGCATGAACAGCTACGGATCTTATTTAACAGCGCAAAGAATCTTTCTACGAATGCTGATCGATTATGCATGTTTCGACGCAAGATCAACGCCTAGAGCTGAAACACATCGGCCTCAGCCAAGGAAAGTTGTCAAAATATCTATAAGGGATAAAGCAAAAGAGCAACGCGTAAGCAAGTTTCCTTAGCCTGGCAGATCGAAATACTGCCTGAGGGCAATATTCTTGTTGTTTAGAAGCTCAATGGCTGGGGATTTAGCATCTAATTGATAGTGCTTCACGAATAAGATATCCGGTTCAGGAATCTTAGACGATGGAATTAATATCGGCATGCTGTAGGGCCATTTCTTTTTAGGGAACTCTATTTTCCATTTTATTAGACAACTGCTAACGCATGCCCAGGAGATTTCATCAATCAGCCGATCTCACAAATTTGCGTCGAATAAGAGATTAGAGATGAAGGCCGGGCCGCAACAACGAAAAATCGTTTACTGCATCCTTGCAATATGGGACTACATTATTTCTGTAAATCACAATGCCAGTAATGTCGTTGTTACGAAAATTGAATTGAATATCTCCCTCTGCCTGAAGAGTTGGCCACTGGGGAAGATGGCAAAGCAAACACGGCTAGTGTCAATGTTCTTGATCTCCAAGCCGAGCGTGGCCCGCAATTTACTGTTTGGTTTGCTACCCCCAAGAGTTGGGCTGATCGCGGATGGCTGAAATGTGAACTCAAATTGGCCAGATTTAATTACTGCAGCATCACCTGAAGAATTCGGGTCTTTCCGATTCACACCGAGTAAAGTATTTATGCCATCTAGCTATTTGTTTTTAACTTTAACAAAGATATTGACATCCCCTGCGACTATGATGCCACTGTTCGAAACAGAGAGGAAAAACCTCGTCAAGAAAAACATTACGAGAGCTACGACGGTTATACGTCTGGTAACAGCCGTGATGATTGCTGTGGGCGACTAATAAAGTTGGTTACAAATTGCATCCATAGACCACATTTTAGTGAGTTTCCTTTATCTGTAGTAGTTCAGATTTGATCTGACAGCAGGTCTTGCCAAGAGGTGGGATTACCCGGTTTGATAGAGGTGCGAATCTTTATCAACCGCACGCGAAAGCGTAAAGGAGTAATCTCATGAGCAGTGTTCATCATAAAATCATTAAACACAAGATTGGCTTGCTTAATCTGGCAGCTGAGCTTGGCAATGTATCCCGTGCCTGTAAGGTGATGGGTTTTTCTCGCGATACTTTCTATCGCTATCAGGCAGCTGTGGAAACAGGATGTGTTGAAGCTCTGATAGATGCAAACCGACGTAAGCCCAATATCAAGAACCGTGTAGAAGAAGCGACGGAAGCAGCGATCCTGGCCTTTGCTCTGGAGCAACCGGCTTTTGGTCAGGTTCGTGTTTCCAACGGACTG
>Ga0206106_100591_pt1 | contig 17382 bp, 10 predicted proteins | sample 1B1ome_FD_148677 | JGI IMG/M metagenome (GOLD analysis project Ga0206106, IMG submission 148677) | Enriched microbial communities from leaf-cutter ant dump, University of Wisconsin, Madison, United States - 1B110A | ecosystem: Environmental > Terrestrial > Nest > Insects nest > Nest dump | place... | reverse complement strand
AAATGGGGAGATACCTGACTCCGACGCTTACGAAGACAGGCTGCATTTTCTTTTACTAATAGTTGTACGGGTAATGCCATAAACAATATACAACAAATATCATGCCAAATAGATGATGAGACAGTATCACACAATATCTGCCCACGTTTCATTTTTGCATTTTGCATTTTGACTTTATTGCCCTGTATCGGCGGGGATGTCCTGAACTGTTTCCGTATGAGCTTTCTTTTTCTTCTTTCTCTTTACATAGCCCAGCGTATAGCTATAGCCTACACTGATTCTTAGCATATGTTGGCCATCTTCTCTGTCGTAGAACCAATTTCCTTCCAAGTTGAAATCATGTCTTTTTTTACGCTCATAGTTAATACCTGCTCCGCTTTTTTGCGTAGCATGATACCAGGTTCCCCGCTCATAATCGGTATAAAATTCCGTAAAGGCGTATAATTCCGTTCTCTTGTTACAGGTATAATCCAGCTCCAGCATATTGCGTACAGCATATTCCACCGGGTTGGCAACAAGGTATTCCGGTTGTAAATATTCAAATTGCTGCTGCAGCATCGGACGGTATTTTACCTTCCATTTTTTATTGATGATATCCCGGTCAAATGTGAGGGAGTATCTGAATTCATGCTGATCTTTCCGGTAATTGGTTTCAAAACGATATTCTACTTCAGCTTTTAACCAGGAAAGCGGTTTGTATTTGATCTCTGCGCCTGGTACACTTTTGTCAAAGCCAATCATATTATCATTAGTTTGCAGGAAGTATTTTACTGCAACACTCCATCGCTTATCAATATTGTATTTAAGCGCAAGCTGCTGCCTCAGTTCCAGGTCATTGTTCTGAGCATGCAACTTCATGCCGGTCATGCAGCAGATTATGATAAGGATGGGCAATATTTTTTTCAGCAACTTAATCATCATCATCACCCGTGGAGCCGGAGGAGCCTTCATTTTCTTTACTGAAATAATGCGCGCTGATCACGGCAATGTCCTTTAGAAAGTCAATGCTGATCACTTCTACTTTATGAATAGGCAGACCGGTTCGGATTCGGAGATCCTCAATCATCTCCGTCCTCAGATCAGGCTTAATTAAATCAATCCTTTCGTAAACGATCTGTTTTACATTTTCATGTGTAATAGAGGTACGGTCTAAGAATAAAGCCAGCAACAGGATAAAGGCGTTGCAGGCAATAAGAAGTATGTAATGGTCATTTACAGCGGCCAGCGCATTGATAATTCCCGTGGCTACGCAAATAAAGAAATAGCCCATTTCTTTTACCGGTACCATAACGGTACGGTAGCGCATAATGGAAAATATGGCAAACAGACCAAAGGCAAAACCGGTTTTTAATTTGGTATCGCTTAGCAGGAAGCAGATCAGGAAATTAAGGCAATTGAAGAGAATAAAGGTGAAGAGAAAATCTTTGTTGCGATGCCGGGGATAATAAATGAAGCGTACCAGCAGGATAATGGAAACGATATTGACCAAAAAGCGGTAAGACAATTCATTGATATTGATACTGCCTATGGCCTCGCCAAAGATGCTGTCGATGCCGTCGGCAAAAACGGCAATAGGAAAGGCTAACAAAAGAAATAAGAGGATGATGATGTTTTTTTTCATTCTGGTTGTGTGTAAATTATGCAGTTAATGGTAGTGATTTTATTTTATCGATTTTATGTAAAAGACTTTTAAAGGCATTTTGTTTGATTTGATCATGGGTCAGTATCAGCCCCAATACGTATTTGCTGATAGAAGAAGGGTAGAAGCGCATCTGCCTCAACAGTTGCACCACAGGACTGATAAATGCTTTAGATTGCTTCACCTCAATGATGGCAATATCATCTACGGCAATTTGCCGGTCGTTTTCAGCAGATGCAAAATAAAGTCCGAAATCTATCGTGCAGCGTTCCGTAAGCTGCTTATTCACTAAGGTAATCCTGCTGAAGCGGTTGAACAGCGCTACCTTCAGCTTATCGAAAGGATATTTTACATATTGTTCCCGGATTTTTTCATAGCAGCCTTCATCCATTTCAAAGGACGTGCCCTGGATCAGTTGCCGGTATTTATCTGTCCGGTATCCTTTGCTTTTTCGCTTAATTTCAAAAAAAGTGAGCTTGCTTTCCCGGTACTCCCGGCAGCGCACTTTTACCCGGTTCACCAACCCGTTATGATGGTCTTTGTAAAACTGGTAGTCTTCCGTATCATAGTAGGTAGTATGATAATTAAAAGCCCGGTGATCTTCGATCTCTAAGGCGAAATAATGTGGTGCCAGTTGTTCCAGCACTTCGGGCAGGCGACAAAGCGGCAATACATACTTCCGGTCAATCCTGTTCAGCAACTGCACCTGGTCCATTTGGTGTAAGCCGATAGCAGCAAAATGCCGCATCAGGCTGTTAATATCCTGTTCGTTCATTTTGTGTTTATAATTTAATTTCAAAGTCAGGCATTACTAAGCGTTGTTTTCGCTCTGTAATGCTGGCATCCTGCACAACTGGCAACAAATCATTCAGGCAACTGTCACATTGGGTATAAACCCAAATCTTGTAATTGCCTTTTCTCAAAAAAGGAAATTCATAGGAGCCGTCATATTGTGTGCGCACATCATCTAATAACTCCGAGCTGCCTTCCACACCAATATAAACCCTTATTTCGCCTACATAACCTTCTGCTTTCAAATTGCCCTGCTTGTCGTAATCATGAGCATATACCTTACCTGAAATACTGGCAAGGCCGCCCTCGCCGGCCTGCTTGGTACAGGAAAAAATGCTTAGGGAAAAACAGAGCATCAGCAATAAATACCGTTGTGTTTTGTTGAAATTGATATGCATAGTCTGAGAATCGTTTCGCTGTTTTTACTTGTTATCGGATTAAAATAATTTCTCCCGTCCGGGTTCTGGTGTCTTCATAATGCCCGTTGCCGAATACCGCTTTCAGCATATAAAAATAGGTGCTGATATCGCAGGGTTTGCCGTTTTGGGTACCATCCCACATGTCACTTGTGGTGGCATTGCTCCAGATCAATTCGCCCCAGCGGTTGTATATCCTCATTTCCAGGCCGGTCAGATCTTTACCGTATTTAATTTCAAAAAAATCATTCAAGCCGTCTCCGTTGGGAGAAAAGGCATTAGGAATAATAAGAAAAGAATCCGGCGGTGGTGGTGGTGGTGGCGATATACTGTCGAAATAGGCAATAATAGTATCGGCAATTCGATAATTGAAGGTAATGTACCGGGACAGGCTGTCCGGGGAGAATATGGTACTGTCTGGCTGTTGCTTACTCCAATGCAGGAAAGCATTGGTAGCACCTGAACTCCAGTCGGGTTGGGGATTGGCTGCAAGATCATAAGTATTTCTGCGATCCAGTGTTGTGGTGTAAGGATAGGTCGGCAGTGCGGCATTATTTAAGGAAATAGTGCCGAATGCATCAGAAGGCCGCACATCAAATGTAACCGTTACCGAATCGGGATTGAAATATTTGAATACCGCCACTAAAGTATCTTCTGTTTCAAATGTAAAATTGATCTGGGTGTCTGTCGGAGCTGCGGTAATCACATTCTGGATATTGCCGTTTTCCCAGTGGTCAAAAGTCCAGTAGGGCTGTGCTGGCGTAGCATTGAAAATATAAGTACTGTCTGCAAGCACCATCTGGCTCCAGGGATAAGGTGACAAGGTATTGTCATTCATACGGACGGTTCCTGTTCCCGCAGGGCTGACCAATACGGTCAGGCGTTGAGGATAAATATCCATACAACTGTCAAGTGCTTCGGCAATGAAGCCGCATCTGCCCAATATCTGGCTTTTGAGATATTCGACATTATTCAACCAGGAATTATAATTGCCACCCCATCGGGCACAATGCATGGGCATTTCAGGTTCTATCAGCGCTAATAAGGAATCCAGGTGCATAATCATATTATCGCAGTTGAAAGGCCCGTTTAGCATATCAATAAACTCATTGGTATATTGATTCTGAAATTCCTCATTGTCCATCAAATGTACCAGCATATCGGTATGCTTGATATTGCTGTTATTTTGAAAGAGGTCGAAAGGTGCGCAGGGGGAAGTGGTGAAGTCGGTTCCTGGCATGTCGGTATAATTTTGACCTAAATCCAATACATTATCACAGTCCCATAAGGCATAGCGCCATTTTACCGTCGGATTATTACGGCCGCGCCACCACATGGTGTTCCAGTTAAGCCAATCGGTATTGACTAAATAAGTATTGAAGATAAAATACTGAATAAAGCTTTTTACATTCAGTACACTTTTTACATATTCGTAATTAGCCTGGGTGGCCATGCTGTTGTTCATGATGTAATTGTAGAGGTTCACCCATCCGGTATCGCTGCCGTCTTCAATATTAATGCCGCCCCAGTATTTCAGAATATCGACTTTCTTTTTGGATTTATCATAATAATACTCGGTATAATCATTATCCACGCGTTCCCTGATCTCGTATATACCCCAATATTGGCCGTTGACATACACTACAGTAGGTTCATATTTCCGCGAATCCATTTCCAATCCGTATTTCTGCGCTAAGGTTTGCACAAATGCATCCCGGATATGACAGGAGTTGGCCGGGCCGTCGGGGAAATTGTCACTCGCACCTGCCTTCAAAATAATCACCTTAAAGCTGTCGCGAAGAGAATTGCTGAAAAATTTATAGGGCATTTCATTTTTATAACCCAATTCATCTCTGGCATAAAACCGGAAGCCTTTTTGATCATTAGACCAGGAATCGTTGCCATGCGGGCGGCTTTGCCCCTGCAATTCAAATTGGAAATCACGATTCTTATCAAAAAATTCCAGCGTATTATAAATGCCGTTGCTACCGGGCCATCCGCTGAACAGGGTATTGAATGGCCCTGCAACGGAAATGACATTCATCGTGGATGACACGCTTTCGTTGATAAAATAGGTGTTGGTTTCGTCAAAGCCTCTCAGGTAGTCGGTGCCGGAAGGAAATGCTGCTGCCCGTAATACAGTAGTAGCAGTAACATCAATAGGGGTATTGTTGTATAAATTGCTGGTCGCTATCGGATCGGAGCCGTCGGTCGTATAACGGATTTCTGCAGTAGGATCGGAACAGCTCAGGCTTACGCTCTGTGCCGCTGCATAAAAACCAGGAGGTACGGACATGATCACATCCGGCATGTAATTGATAAAAGCGCCGGTGTTGGACGCGTTGGGTGTAGGTGTGCTGAATACAGCCCAGGTAGCTGCACCGTCTGTTGTTCGCCCCCGGGAATGATTCAGCCGGGTAAGTTGCAGATGAACGGAATCAATGATCATCCCTGATGCATCAGACAAAATAAACCATTCTCCGTGTGTCTGTGTAAGTTTGAAATCGGGGCATAATACCTGGCCGATCTGAAGCCCGTCATCATTGCAAAAGATCATTGTCCGTGCACCTGCATTGATAGTTACGCCCACCGGGATTTCCCACTTTTGAAGATTGCCCGGATTGTCGCTAAGATACATGCCGCCCAATATTACTGCAGCAGAGGAATTATTATAAAGTTCTATCCAGTCGGAATAGTCTCCGTCCGGGTCGGTAACCGTACTCAGATTTGATGCGGAGTATTCGTTAATCATCACCTGCGCATGCAAACAAACCGGGGCAGACAGCAGCAGCGCTATAATCAGATAGGAAAGGAACCTGAAAAGATTTCTTTGTATTTGCATACTTGTCAGTAGTTAACAAATAATATATTAGTTTTTCGGTATGGTGTTTGGTATTGTGTTTTTGCTTTTTGCACTATAATCTCGTTTACTGTTAATAATTAACAAAAAGGTAATTATTCGATAAAGGTAATGTAATATTTCGTATTTTTACTTTTTATTTTTCAAATCAGATATTTTATTGCCTTTTTTATAAGAAAAACAAACTAAGCCTATATAGCTGATGTATATCAGAAGCCTTAATGGCCAAAATGGTTGGGCTTGTATCAAAAAAATGTATTGCTAATCATAACCAATAATTAAATGAAAAAAAACCTACTTATTTTACTGTGCGGTCTTCTTCCTGTAATAAGCAGCGCACAATTGACCGAAACCAATCTCCCTATTATAAAAATCAATACGAACGGAACGCCGGTCAGCGATACACAATCCCTCGCATCCATGAGTATTATTAAAAATACTTCAGGCAATAATTCGCCCGGTGATGCTCCGGTATTCACCGGGAATATCGGTATTAAACTTCGTGGCAGCACCTCTGCCGTGAAGCCTAATTATACTGTGGAAACCTGGACGACTTTTAAAGAAGAAATTGATACAGCATTGCTGGGTATGCCCAGCGAAAATGACTGGGCATTGCTGGGCATGTATGTGGATCGCTCGCTCCTGCGGAATCTGTTGGCTAATAATATCTATACCGGTATGGGATATTGGGCGCCACGTCTTCAGCTTTGCGAAATTATGGTGGACAATATCTATCAGGGGGTGTATCTTTTCGGTGAAACCATCAAGCGGGATTCTCTAAGGCTTGATATAGCCAAACTGAAGAATACGGATTCCTACTACCCGGTAATTACCGGAGGGTATATTCTTAAAATAGATAATGATAACGATGATTATATCGCCAGTGATTTTCCGCCGCCATACGGTACGATGGGGCAGGATATCAAATTACACTTCGACTATCCTGAAGACGATGAAATAACCAATGCGCAAAAAGCCTGGATACAAAGCTATGTGGACAGCTTTGAAACGGCTTTAGATGGCAGCAATTTTGAAGATGAACTTACGGGATGGCGGGCATTTGCCTCCCATAAATCTTTCCGGGATTATCTGATTTTGAATGAAGTTGTCGGCAATGAAGAAGCCTACAGAAAAAACACTTACGTGTGGAAAGATAAATCTAAAAAGCTTAGAGTAGGGCCTTTATGGAATGCAGACAATATTCTGTACAATACTACCGATTGTAATACAGATGCCGCAGATACCTGGATGTATCTTCATGGACAGTCCTGCCCGGAAGATACTTACCTGCCTGCGTTCTGGTGGGAAAAGCTGCTCAGTGATACTGCATTCGTTTCTGAAGTAAAATGCGGTTATTCTAATCTGAGGGAACCCGGAAATGCTTTAGATACCGCTGTGCTGTTTTCTTTTATTGATGCCACAGCCACTACCCTGAATCAGCAAAATGCTCAACAACGCAATTTTACTTTATATCCCATATTCGGTACGCCGGTTAATGACGAACCCCTGCCGCTGTCTGCAAATTATGATGAGGAAATTGCCAAAATAAAACAATACCTGCGGGATCGCCTGGTATTCTTAGACAGCCAGTGGCTGACTGACGCGGAGTGTGAGGATGTAGGTATCGTAAGTGTTGGTAAAGGTATCGGAAACATCATCATGATGCCTAATCCGGCTACAGATAAATTAACGATAAAATTTGAATTAAATCATAAAGCCGCTGTCAGCATAACAGCTTACAATATCCTGGGGCAAAAAGTCCTGGAACAGGATGCCGGTAAGCTGCCCGGTGGTATGCATACCTTCCAAATCAACTGTGCTGCATGGGCACCGGGCATGTATTCGGTGATATTGCGCACTACAGAAGGTGCAAGCTGGTCTGGTAAGCTGATTAAAAAATAACCTGTAAAAAATAAGTACTGTCCGTCAAAAATTCATGAGTTTTTGACGGACAGTGTTGTTAAACCTATAAGGTTTCTGCTCTCACCCTCCATCGTAAGGGTAAAACCTATAAGGTTTCTGCTCGTGACGTTATCATCTCTAAGCCTAAGCGTAAAACCTTATAGGTTTCTGCTCGTGACGTTATCATCCTCAATTGAAAGGATAAAACCTTATAGGTTTTCTTGACATCCACCCTCTGACAAGCTCAGGCGGTATTAGTAATAGCTAATAACTAATAACTAACGGCTAACACCAACGACGGTGCAAGATTTTTACTGTTCTCTCAAAACCTTATAGGTTTCAACACTATGAGGACATGATTGTTTGTGAGATATCCACATGCTGCGGTGAGCACCTTCAGCAGCCGGTGTGATAAGAACCGGCAGCGATATAAGTATTGTAAAAAATAACAGGAGCGGACTACTCATCTGCTCCTGTTATTTTCCGGTGTTACCGAATTATACCTGCTGAATGCGGAGGCTTATTCCTTCACAACTTTCAGCATATCGCCATGTGCTAATTGGAGCAAATAATTTCCCGAAGCTATGCCGGATAAAGAAATCTCCTGTAGGGTGCCGGTTATTTTTATAGATTGTATAATGGTGCCCTTCATATCCGTGAGGAGCACCTGCGTGCCCAGCAGGCTCTTGTCGCCTATGCTGAGCGTAAAGTTTTCTTTCGCCGGGTTGGGATAAATAATGCTGTAGCCTTTTGTTATGCCGGTACTGATTGTTACCACATTGCTGTATGTATATTTTCCGTCATTGTCGGTCATCTTCAGTCGGTAAAAGTTATCTCCCGCTAAAGGCTTACGATCGGTGAAGGTATATATATGCCGTCCGCCGGTATTATCCGCAGCAACAAATCCTGCCTTGTCAAATGTTTTGCCGTCAGTGCTACGTGTTATCTCAAATCCGGCAAGATTTTCCTCATCGGCGGTTTGCCATTCCAGCAGGTTGGCATCGTCCTGTACGCTACCGTTAAAAGCAATAAGCCGCAGCGGAAGGAGTACGTCCGGTTCGAGCTTGACGATCCAATAATCAAAACCTCCATGGCTGTTACTGATATCACCATTATTGGATGTAGCATATCCGGCTACAATATAACCATCGTCTGTAGTCTGTTGTACAGCATAAGCGACATCGGCACCTGATCCGCCTAATGATTTTTCCCATTGCAATATGCCGGTATTATCTAATTTGACTATCCAGTAATCGTTGCCTCCCTGGTTGCTACTAACGTCATCATCATTTGAATTAGAAGATCCGGTAACAATATACCCGCCATCGGTGGTTTGTTGTATAGCACGAGCGACATCGTTACCTGATCCGCCTAATGATTTTTGCCATTGCAAGGTGCCCGTATTGTCTAACTTGACCACCCAGTAATCGTTGGATCCATGATTTCCTGTTACATCGCCATTATTTGATGTAGTATATCCGGCAACTATATAACCGCCGTCTGTAGTTTGTTGTATTGTCTGACCGGTTTCAGTGCTCGATCCGCCTAATGATTTCTGCCATTCCATAGTACCTGTATTGTCTAATTTAACTACCCAGCAGTCACCGGTTCCGTGGTAGCCGGTGATATCACCATCGGTTGATTGAGTATATCCGGCAACAATATACCCGCCTTCTGAAGTTTGTTGTATGGCGTAAGCTTCATCAATATTTGATCCGCCCAATGATTTTTGCCATTGCAATGTACCTGCATTGTCTAACCGGGCTATCCAGAAATCACGGGATCCATGGTTACCGCTTACATTGCCATTATTTGATTCTGTATATCCGGCAATAACATATCCTCCATCAGTGGTTTGTTGTATAGCATAAGCGGCATCAGCACCTGAGCCGCCTAATGATTTTTGCCATTGTAATGTACCGGTATTGTCTAATTTAACCACCCAGTAATCATAATTTCCGTGATTGCCTGTTACATTCCCGTCATTTGAATTAGTTTCTCCGGCGACAATATATCCTCCGTCACTTGTTTGTCGTATAGCACGAGCAATATTGGAATTTGATCCGCCTAATGATTTCTGCCATTGCAATGTACCCGTATTATCTGCCTTGACTACCCAATAATCAGAGGATCCGTGAGGAAATGTGATATCACCATCATCTGAAGAAGATCGTCCGGCAACAATATACCCGCCATCTGCGGTTTGTTGTATAGCATGAGCTTCATCATAGCCCGAGCCTCCATAAGATTTCTCCCATTGAATGGCAGGTGCCTGGGCATGGGTCATGCCCGCAGCACAGATCAATGCAAGGGATAGTAATTGCTTTTTCATTTTATTTGAATTTATGCGCGTTAAAAAATAATTTTACGTTTTATGCCGGACAGGTAGCGGCTTCCTGACCTGGTGTTATTACCGACAAGCGTACAATGTATTGTTGGGGAATAACGCCAACAATAGTGGAAAAGCTTGCGATCTTAATTCAACCTGTTATTGTTTATTGACCTTGCCGCCGCATAATTGCAAGATGCTGTTATTCCCTGTTAAAATATAGGGTGTAGTTAATGGTATAGTTAATTTGGTCGTCTTCAAATTCAAATGAAGATTTTAGTGCCATTTTTTTATCGGTTAATTCCACAATGTCCATTATATTTGATTCGTTCTCACTATTAGTAAGTTTAATTTTATTATTTTCCAGAAGCTCATAAGTACCTTCTTCATCACCATCACTTTCTGCTATAATAACTTTTCCGTCTGAGCGAAAGTTATACACTAGCGCTCCGGGATTAATCAGTTCTGTTTGTTCTGGTTCATTATCAATTTGGCTGATCGCTTTATATGCATCCCAGACACCCACTATTGATGGTTCTGATGTGTCGGGTTTCGGATCTTTGTCTTTATTACTACAGGAGGAGAAGGCCGGCAGCACAACAAAAAGTGATAATAATGCACAAAGCGACCATAAAGATTTTTTTTGCATGTCGTGTGATTTTTTAATGTTTAAAAATAGATTTGTTTAAAGTTTAAAAATAAAAGGCTCTTCGTCATTTTGTGTGAATTTGAAAAAACAACTTTCGCCGTTGTTGGTGAAAACACCAATGACGGCGCGAAACCGTTACTCTGAGCCTTCTGTCATGCTGAGCCTGTCGAAGCATGCAGCCGGGCTTCGACAAGCTCAGCATGACACAATTTTGACTTTTTCATTTTTCATTTTTACTTTACCACAAACTGCTTCACCACCACGCGTTTTCCTTCTATTGCTATTTCCAAAAAATAAATACCCGGTGTTAAGCTACCGGCAGCTATCTCCACCCGCAGCTTATTACCATTTACCTGCTCCGTTTGGGTATACACTTTTTGCCCTAATACATTGCTGATGCTCAGATTGTAGCTTCCTCTGCCGGAGGCCGGACCTTCAATGATGAAACGGCCATTGTTGGGATTGGGGTAGAGAGAGAACAATGCGGAGGCATCCTTATTTACATTGTCAATACTGACACCGCTTATTTCCATAACCAATTCATTGCTCCATGCAGTATCTGACAAAGCGCATGTAGCATCTGAAATCAAGCAGGCGGAAATAGTATCTCCATCCATGAAGTCCGTTCCTGCCAATGCGATATAAGTAACGGAATTAATACCCGGTATATTCGTTCCGTTTCTGAACCACGTATATTGAGGATTATCTCCTTCATCAATAACCGTAGCGGTAAAGGTTACATTGGTTTCATTCGGAGCTTCGGTTTCCGGATCGGCGCTGATGCTGATAGTTGGTGATGCCATCGGATTAACCGTTAAGGTAATTGCTGAAGATGTTACTGCTCCCGGATCAGCACAGGCGGCATTGCTCGTCAATACGCAGGTAATCACATCGCCGTCAGACAGATCAGAAGTGATATAGCTTGCATCATCATCCCCTACATTCGTGCCATTCTTTTTCCACTGATATACAGGACTACTACCGCCATTCGTGGCCGTAGCGGTAAAGATTACTTCCGTACCGGCACATATATCTTCATTATCCGCAGCAATACTGATGATTGGTATTACCGTTGGGTTAACCGTCATCGTAATGCCGGATGAAGTTACACTTGCCGGGGAAGTACAGGTAGCATTACTTGTCAATACGCAGGTAATCACATCATCATCGGCTAATGCGGTACTGCTGTATGTGGCGCTGTTGACACCCACATTCGTGCCGTTCTTTTTCCATTGATAAACAGGATTGCCGCCCCCGTTGGTGGCAGTAGCCGTGAAGGTAACTACAGTACCGGCACATATTTCCGTGTTGTTTGCAGCAATGCTGATAGCCGGAGTCAATACAGGATTTACCGTCATCGTAATGCCGGATGAAGTTGCACTTGCCGGGGATACGCATGCAGCATTACTCGTAAGCATACAGGTAATCACATCATCATCGACTAATGTGGTGCTGCTGTATGTGGCGCTGTTGCTGCCCACATTCGTACCGTTCTTTTTCCATTGATAAACAGGATTGCCGCCCCCGTTGGTGGCAGTAGCCGTGAAAGTTACTGCTGTACCGGCACATATTTCTGTGTTGTTTGCAGCAATACTGATAGCTGGAGTTAATACAGGATTTACCGTCATCGTAATGCCGGATGAAGTTACACTTGCCGGGGATACGCATGTGGCATTGCTCGTAAGCACACAGGTAATCACATCATCATTGGCTAATGTGGTGCTGCTGTATGTGGCGCTGTTGCTGCCAACATTCGTGCCGTTCTTTTTCCATTGATAAACGGGATTGCCGCCTCCGTTGGTGGCAGTAGCCGTGAAGGTAACTGCCGTGCCGGCGCAAATTTCCGTATTGTTTGCAGCTATGCTTATAGCCGGAGTTACGGAAGGATTTACCACCATGGTGATGCCGGAAGAGGTTACAACATTTGTTGATAAAATACAGTTGGCATTGCTGGTAAGCGTACAGGTAATTACATCGCCGTTGGCTAAAGTGCTGCTGCTATACGTTGCGCTGTTGGTACCCACATTCGTGCCGTTCTTTTTCCATTGATATGCGGGGCTGCTGCCGCCATTGGTGTCCGTGGCTGTAAAGGTTACTGCCATTCCCGAGCATATTTCCGTATTGTCTGCATTTATACTTATTGATGGTGGTGATAGCAAGGGGAGCAGGGTCATTGTGATACCGGCAGAAGTTATGGTATCCTGTGTAGTGCATTCTGCATTGCTGGTGAGCATACAAGTGATTACATCACCATTGGTTAGAAGAGCTGTAGTAAATGTATTACTGTTCGTCCCTACATTCATTCCGTTCTTTTTCCATTGAAAAACGGGGTCGGTACCGCCATCGGTTATTGTAGCGGTAAAGGTTACATCCGAAACGCCACATATCACCGTATCATCAGCAACAATGCTGATAGCCGGGGTCACCACAGGATTGACCGTCATAGTAATACCGGAAGACGTTACATTTTCCGGTAAAGGGCAGTTGGCATTGCTGGTAAGCGTACAGGTAATCACATCATCATCGGCTAAAGCGGAACTGCTGTAGGTATCGCTGTTGGTACCCACATTCGTGTCGTTCTTTTTCCATTGATACGTTGGACTACTGCCTTCATTGGTTGCCGTAGCGTTGAAACTTACTTCCGTACCGGCGCATATTTCCGTATTGTCTGCAGTAATGCTGACAGTTGGCGTCACCGCAGGTATAACGGTCATGGTAATAGTATTAGAAGTATCACTTGGCGGAGTGGCACAGGGATCGGTATTGGTGAGTACGCAACGTATTATATCGCCATCGGTCAAAGTATCCGTAGAAAAAGTTGTGCTGTTGCTACCGACAGGGTTATCATTCAGCAGCCATTGAATTAGCGGATTGCTGCCCCCGTTAGCCGTATCGGCGGTAAAAGTAACCATGCTGCCTTCACAAACAGAATTGGTATCAGTCGCAATGATAACATGAGGCGTAACTATCGGCAGTACCGTTACCATTACCGAAACAGAAGTTTCCACATCCGACTCATCATCAATATTACTTACAATCACACGATAGCTACCGCTTTCGGTAGCCGTGAAGGAACTGGCATCATCGCCAATATCGAAGCCGTCCTTTTGCCATTGGTAGCTATAGCAACTCTGAGCATTTGCATGGAACTGTACGCTCTCTCCTTCACAGATGGTTGTATCGGTCTGCGGGCTGATAACAGCCTCTACTATACATTCCGTCTCCTCGTGTATCCGCATCAGTCCGCTGCCGGAGCTGCACCAGATATCATGCAGTTCGTCCACAACAGCAATTCCCGTTATATTATTTCCGGACAAACCATCATCCATTGTTAAGAGGGTATAGGAGGCCGGATCTGTAATGTCGCCACCATTGAAAATCAGCAGTCCGTTGGTTGTTCCGATATAAACCCTGCCGTTGCCGGTACACATCGCGTTGGCGCTGATAGCTGTTCCGGCAGGAAGCAGAGCGCTTAAATCCGGCACAGTCCAGTATCCGGTATCATAATCATAATTATAAACAGCGATTAAGCCATTGCTCATACCAACCCAAACCCGTTGATTCAGATTCGGATTCGCATCTGCTATCATAGCCCTTACCGTTGGTGAGCCGGCAGCATTAACAAAGGGCAATACCGGGTTTCCGTTTTCGTCAAACGAATTGGTTTCATCAAATGCATCAACCTGGGCATTATTCATATCAAAACGCATAATCATGGGCGAATAGCAAGATCCTCCGGTATGGCAGTTTCGTCCGGCTGCAAGCCATATATGTGCGCTGTCTTCAGCCAGCGGCACACCGGCAATTGCCGTCATCTGGGCGCCATCTACATTGTATGGATTTTCTTCCACATCAGAAAAACTGTTTGCCGCTTTACGGACAACAGTATAAGAAGATTCGGAAATACCGTCAATGATGCTCATTCCGCCCATTCGGGTATTGCCTGCCGTTAAATCATCAGAGTTGGACACATACACCTTGTCGTTGAATGGGTATAATGCCCTCACATAGCGGGTTTGCAGCGGGTTAGGCTGCGCATATAAAGCATCAAAATGGATATGGCCGGAAAAACCCGTATCCGGAAAATAATCTACTCCGCCGTTTATAGCCTGGGCGCCGCTTGATCCGCTCTGTCCAACAAAAATGCCACCATCGTTGTCGGCCATAATATGCCGGATACCATGGTTAGTCAGATAAGGGGCCTTGACGAAATCCGAATTGCCGTAATAGCTGAAACGGTACAGCCCCTGATTAAGTGTTCCGATCCAGATAGTATGCTCGCTCCCCACAGCAACCGTAGTTAAAAAATCGGTGGTTAATACCGGCGTATTGGACATATTAAAGGTATCCACCGTGTAGGAGGATTGAGCCTTTGCTGCGGGCATATTCCAAAGCATGATTGCCATTAATAGGGTCAGTAGCTTTTTGGGGAGGAAACATGTGTTTGTTTTGATGCTTTTACTCATTTTTTTTGTTTTATGCAGACTCACCGGAGCGTTCTGCCGTGATGTGTAAATATTATTGAGCAATGTAAATCTGGTATAGCGTTTAGAAAATTTAACCATCTCCTGCCTAGTGATTATTATGATTATTGTGATTATTATTACGGGAAATAACTCCGTAAACAATCATGTTATTACATAAATCACATCAATCATAGTTCAGACTTTTTTCTGTCAAACACCGTGCTGTCAAACGCACTGCGTTTGACCTACAACGTTTCGTCAAAAACATTCAGGCTCAGGCTGACACCGCTTTTTTCATTTTTCATTTTTAATTTATCACAAACTGCTTTACCGCCACTTTTTTTCCTTCCCTTGCTATTTCCAAAAAATACATACCCGGTATTAAACTACCGGCGGCTATCTCCACACGCAGCTTATTACCATTTACCTGTTCCGTTTGGCTATACACTTTTTGCCCTAATACATTGCTGATGCTCAGGTTGTAGCTACCTCTGCCCGATGCTGGCCCCTCAATAATGAAACGACCATTGTTGGGGTTGGGGTAGAGGGAGAAGAGGTTGTTTACGGATGGCTTATGATCATCAATTTCCGTGTTATCCTGATTGGAAATTGTAACAAGCATCGAATCTCTTTTAGCAGGATTGACAATTGATACAGCTTTTACATATACTGTTCCATTTGCAAATGCCGTTACTAATCCGTTTTGGGAAACGTATGCATCACCGGTAACCAACACAATGCTCCAGCTTACCTGTTGGGCAAATATATCAGGCGTTACGATTGCCGTCATTGGCAAGGTACCCTGGTTTACGGTAATTTCAGCCGGTACATTATCTTGCGTAGCTACCGAAACGGTTATTTCCTCATTTGCCGGGCAGTCGTCTTCCGAAAAGCTCGCCGTTGCATCCACATTTCCTGACCAGTTGCTCTGTGCATAGACCGCATCGTCCACTTCAATACATCCCAGATAATTATTCTCTTTCGCATCAAAAAATGACAGGAGCGTATTGTTCCCGTTCTTCATATTGAGTGCCATTAAATAAGGCGTTTCAGAGTAAGTATATCCATCATTATCATTTAGCTCATAAGTGCTGTAATTCCCTGAGCAATCTAAATGTATCAAAGCAGCATTGGTGCTGACATCCAAAGTCTGCAAACGGTTTCCGGAACAGTTTAAATAAGTCAGTGATGTTAACCCGTTCAGGTTGATGGACGCAAGATGGGGGTCATACGAGTGATACTCAGTATCTTGTGTTCCAATTTGTTCAGCCATATTAAAGACATCGGTAAAAGAGGCATTATCACTACAGTCTAAATAAACCAGTGCTGTATTAGCGCTCAGATCTAATGATGTCAGTGAATTTCCGGAACATATTAACGTGTCAAGAACAGCACAGTTGCTGACATTTAAGAAAGTACAAGATAGACCATTAGAAGAACTACCACCATAATCAATATATTCTACAGGACTACGACTACAATTTAAATAAGTCAGCGCTGTATTGGCGCTCAGGTCTAATTCGCTAAGATAGTTATGCGGCACTTTAAGTCGGGTTAAGGCCGTAAACGCTTCAATGCCGGTAAGGTCATTGATTGGTGTCGAACTCCCGTTATAATAAATCGTGCCGGTAAATGCCGCCGCCTCGCTTTCCTGTATCTCGTCATCACCATTGGTATTAATTTCAGGATTATTGATCAGGTAATTTTTAAATACAGGGTCGGGGATATTTACGTTTTGTGCCACAGCGCTCATGCCAACTGCTAAGGCTAATGCGGTCATCAGTAGCATTCTTTTCATTTTAAAAAGTATTTATGGTTAAAAAATAATTATTAATTGTTAATGATTAGTTTTTCTGCCCTGATAACACCCTAAAACACCGGAAACAATCATATCCCCGCAGTTGCCTGAACTGTGATTATTATGATTATTATGACGGGCGGAATAACTTCGTAAGCAATCATTAAATCACATCAATCATAGTTCAGACTTTTTGTTGTTGGTGTTATCACCACTGCGGCGGAAGTGGTGGGTGAGGACACCCACCACAGCGAACAATCATTAAATCCTATAAATCATATCAATCATAGTTCAGACTTTTTTCTGTCAAACGTGGTGCTGTCAAATGCAGTACTGTCAAACGCACTGCGTTTGACCTACAACGTTGCGTCAAAAACATTCAAACTCAGGCTGACACCGCTTTTTGTGTGTGCCTAAAATAGATTGACGGATTTTATAAATTTTGGAATAGTTCTAATTGTATTGTTGTTGGCTTATTTTCATTCAAATTTCGGGTATAAATTTTCAATTTTTCTCTTTTCTCTTTTGGTA
>Ga0206106_100590_pt1 | contig 17446 bp, 14 predicted proteins | sample 1B1ome_FD_148677 | JGI IMG/M metagenome (GOLD analysis project Ga0206106, IMG submission 148677) | Enriched microbial communities from leaf-cutter ant dump, University of Wisconsin, Madison, United States - 1B110A | ecosystem: Environmental > Terrestrial > Nest > Insects nest > Nest dump | place... | reverse complement strand
TAATACAATGAATTTTGTGGTGAAAAAATAAAGGATTCTTTTCAGCAGCCTTTTCTCATGGTTTTATACAGCATTATCCGGACAAATGCAGATATGCTTAAGTACTATTGTGGCTTTGGAAAAGAAAACTAAAGGCAGGCTTTCCTACGTTACAGCATCATCTGATTGATGTGCTTAGTCAGAGATCAGATTGCTGCCATTAGCTCCTGTTTTAATGAAATCAAAGATATGAGTCAGAGACTACATCGAACGACCGTCCGGATACTACATCGAACGACCGTTCGGATATTACGGCGATCGGGGTTGCCCTGATAGTTGGAAATGCATTGATACGGATATGCATTTTTTATACAAATAAGAAAAACCCGTAAATTTGTAGAGGCAAAAAAAGAAAACAATGAAAATCTTATTGGATATAAAGGAAAATAAAGTCGAGTTTCTGTTGGAGCTACTGCGCAATTTTAAATTTGTAAACAAAGTAGAAACGCTTGATGATGACGGTCTTTCTAAAAAACAAATTTTGGACAACATCAGGGAGGCGGTAGAAGAACTCAATCTTATCAAAGAGAAAAAATTAACAGCGCGTAACGCGGAAGAAATTTTCAATGAATTATAGTGTTAAAGCAATTGCTGTTTTGAAAGAGATTTGAAAAGATTGGTCAAAAAATATCCTTCACTCAAATCCGAATACATTAATTTGGTGGAAAGCCTCAAACAACAACCACAACAAGGAACTCCCTTAGGAAAAGATTGTTATAAAATCCGCTTGCCTATTGCATCTAAAGGGAAATCGGGCGGAGCAAGAGTAATTACAAACATTTATGTAGCTGAAGAAGCGGTCTATCTACTCTCTGTTTATGACAAAGGCGATAAGTCAACACTTACGGATAAAGAAATACAAGCGCTCTTATCACATATTAAATGATATTGAACTTGCCCCTCGTAATACCACTCGCTGGCTGTTGCCAGACTTATGCGGTCAGCAACCGCTGCTGTTGAGATATAGTATGGCGCAATGCCAAATACCTGCTGTTTGAACACTACGGCAATCCGTAGAGACACACGGCCGTATGTCTCTACCCGGCGGTCATGTCATACAATCGGCTTACCTTTGCGGAAATTAAAATCTCAGCTAACCATTCATGGCGCATAAACAATATAAGGCAGCTACAAAGTTTGTCCACGCAGGAGTGCAGCCGGATCCTTCCACCGGCGCTATCATGACTCCTATTTTCCAGACTTCCACTTATGTGCAGTCTGCTCCCAACGAACATAAAGGCTACGACTATTCCCGTGCCGGCAATCCCACACGCGATGCATTGGAAGCTGCTTTTGCAGCAACGGAAAACGCTCGTCACGGATTGGCGTTCAGCAGCGGAGTGGCAGCCACCGATGCCATCATGCATCTGCTGAAACCCGGTGATGAAGTGATTGCTGCCAGCGATATGTATGGTGGTACCTATCGTTTGTTTTCAAAAATCTATGAGAAAATCGGCATCAGATTTCATTATATTGATTTCGGCAATTTAGATCAGGTTGCGGCTTGTGTCAATGAAAATACCCGCCTGATCTGGGCGGAAACGCCTACTAACCCGCTGATGAATATCTGCGATATCGAAGGATTGGTAGCCATCAGGGGCAATAAAAACATCTTACTTTGTGTGGACAATACCTTCGCTTCCTGCTACCTTCAGAATCCGCTTGATATGGGTGCGGACATAGTGATGCACAGCGCTACAAAGTATTATGGCGGCCACTCGGATGTTATCATGGGCGCATTGATGATGAATGATGATGTGCTGAGAGAAGAATTGTATTATATTCAGAAATCCTGCGGCGCCGTTCCCGGCCCCCAGGATTGTTTTTTAGTGTTGCGCGGTATGAAAACCCTCCATCTCCGTATGCAAAAGCATTGCGAAAACGGAGAGCGTATTGCGTATTATCTCTATAATCATCATAAAGTTGATAAAGTATATTGGCCGGGTTTTGAATCCCATCCCGGACATGAAATTGCGAAAAAGCAAATGCGTGGATTCGGCGGTATGGTCAGTTTCGAGCTAAAAGACGATAGCTATGCCGCCCTGAGAAAACTGACTACATCATTAAAGATCTTTTCTCTTGCGGAAAGTCTGGGTGGGGTAGAGAGCTTGGTGAATCATCCGGCTTCCATGACACATGCTTCCATTCCTAAAGCGGAGCGGGAGAAAAACGGTCTGAAGGACAGTTTGATCCGGCTGAGCGTGGGTATAGAAGATGCGGATGATTTGATTGCTGACCTGGAACAGGCATTAGTCTGAAATTCCTATCTTCATAGCTTTTTTAAACGGATGTTTCGGAGCCGTAAAATTATAATAGCGCTGCTTGCCTGTGTGTTCATGGTTTTGCTATGGCCTGCCGGAGCTGCTTTGGCTCAGGCTCAGCAACCGGCAAAAGACACTATGATCATCCTGGATAATGATTATGCGGAATTTATTCAGCAGGGGGATGTTCGCGTGCATAAATTGCTGCATCATGTAAAGCTGCGGCACGGTTCGGATACGCTATACTGTGACAGTGCGTTTTTTTATATTGACCAAAATAGTATTGAGGCATTCGGAGATGCCCGAATCTTCCAGGCGGACGGCACCATGGCCTTTGCCGACTATATGCGTTATACCGGAAATAACAAAACGGCTTATATGCGCGGTAATGCATCGGTATTCAGCGGCAATGATAATCTGTGGTCTGAAGAACTGGAATATAATCTGAATACCAAAATCGGGAAATATCGTAACGGCGGAACACTGCAAACCCGCACAACGCTTGTTACCAGTGAGCAGGCGGTATATAATACACAAACCAAAGATGCGCAGTTTACGGGAAATGTAATTGTTGACGATGCAGACTACAAAGCAGGATCGGAAGCCTTAGGCTATAATACCAATACGGAAGTGGTTACTTTCCTGGCGCCTTCCATCATTGTAAATGACCAGTCGGTGCTGCATACTTCGGGAGGAACTTATGATGCAAAAAACAAGATTGCTCATTTTACCGAACGCCCGAATATCCAGGATAACGCTTATTATATCGAAGGCGATTTTATTGATTATAATAAGGCATCCGGTCAGGCAAAAGCACGTGGGAATGTGATTGCTATTGATACGGCAAATAAAAGAACGCTGTATGCCGCATTTGTGGACTACAATGAGATTTCCGATGTGTTTTGGGCTTACGGCGCTCCCATTATGAAGCTTCTGAACGGAGCAGACAGTTTCTATATCCGTGCGGAATATTTTTTTGCAGAACCTGAAGCTAATTTAGCTAAAGCGCCCCTGACCGCCCAGGACAGCCTGCAGCAAACGCTTGAGGAGCTGAACCGCGCCGCCGCAAGCGGAGCTTTTGCTGACAGCAGTATGCTGAGCGATAGGATTGCGGATACTGCGGATACGGCAGCAATAATTTTATCCGACGAGTGGAATGATAGCCTGATCGGGAATAATACTTTAATGATGAGTGATGATTTGCCCGGCTTTACAGATAGTGCAATGGCTATTGATGCTGTTTTGCCGGAAAATCATGTGGACACACTCATGAGCAGGGAGGCCGATACGGATTCGCCACAAACGCCATGGCAGGTGTCCTCATCCGATACATCCGGACAGCAAACGCCGTGGTGGGTGTCCTCACCCACCACATCAGGGAGCACGGATTCCAATACGATTTTGTTGCAAACGGATACCGCCGTAGCCGATACTCCGGTTAATCTTGTTCCTTACCATCCCATGTTAGATACATCCTTATATTATATCAAAAAGCCGCAGCAGACCGATACCTCTAAACCCCGTTATTTCATCGCCTATCATCATGTGCTGATCTATTCCGATTCTTTACAGGGCCGTTGCGACAGTCTCAGCTATACCCAGACGGACAGCCTGATGCGCATGTTCTATAACCCTGTTTTATGGTCGGGGCAAAGGCAGATATCCGGGGATACGGTTATTGCCACGATGGACAGCAGCCAGATCGAACAGGTATATCTTCCGCGTAATGGCATCATGATTTCCAGGAGCGGGCCGGAACAGGCCGATATGTATGACCAGATTCAGGGTAATAAGATGTGGGCTTATTTTACCCATAATAATATTGATTCCGTAACCGCATATCCGAATGCGGCGACCATTTATTTTGCTACCGATGATAAAGATGCCTATGTTGGCGTTAGCGAAGTGAATAGTGAAAAAGTTGCCGTTATTTTTGATACCGTAGCAGGAAGTGCTGATCAGGAAATCAAAAAAATAATTTATTATAAAGGTATTGACTCTAAGATGACTCCTATGAAGGATGCAGATCCTCCGAAGTTCCGGTTGAGCCGTTTTAAATGGCAGGTCGAAAAACGTCCGCAGTCATTAGAAGCATTCATGAATGAAAGTTATCCTTTTGATGAAAAAACAATTCCCGGAACCGGTGTTGACACTACCGAAACAATGCTCCCGGCATCCGATACAACATCTGCAATGCAACAAGATACTGATTCCACTTTAGCGCCGGCAACTCCTGTAACGGAACCGCAGGAAAGAGATGAAGAATATGTGCCTTCTTTTGAGGAAATCTTACAGCAAACCCGCCAAAAAGCTGCTGAGGCAGACACGCTCAAACAAGAATAATTCTGCATTGCAGGTTGTTTTAATCACACGTTGATTTTGCATTTTGACTTTTGCATTGAAGTTGTTTAAACTTTTTTATTTTCATCGTCATCTCGAGTTTACCATTTGGCTCGCTAAAAAATATCTCGCATGGGGCGGGACAGGTGATGTCAATGACAAAGAAAACGTTCTGCACGTCATCTTCGATCTATCGCTCACCGTCATTTAGACCGGAATAAATTTTTCGAAATGCAATGGAGAAAAAATTTATGGAGTGGAGAAATCTCCCCATGGAACGCCGTTATTTCGAGCGAAACGTAGTGTAGCCGAGAAATCTCGTTAAAGAATGATGAGATTCCTCCACTCGAAAATCCTTATCAAATTACTGCGTAATTTGGGATTTTCTTCGGTCGGAATGACGATATTGTAAAGGCGTATAATAAGTTTAAACAGGTTCATTTTGCATTTTGACTTCAATCAGCATTACTTTGAAAAAACACAGAATCCTCGAAAGCAGCCTTTATAAGATATGATGCCGATCAGTACATCGGATGATTACCGTCATTGTTCCTGCTTCTCAACCGGTTTAAGTTTGCATTTGTTTTGCCTGAACAGGAATTGCTCTTCCGGCATGTCTGTTTAGTTGTTTTTTAACCGGTATATCATTGGCCTTATTATTAAACGACAGCTTTCCACATGATGCATGAAGAAGCAGTATCGCCCTCCCGGCAACCTTATCAGCCGGCTTCCTGTTACCACTGCGGCGAAGCCTGCCCCGATAAAAGTCTGCATGATGGTGACAAATACTTTTGCTGTAACGGCTGCTTTGCGGTTTATCGTTTATTAAACAAAGCCGGCTTGTGCGATTATTACACCTGGAATACCTTTGCCGGTAAAAATTTAAGTACTACAGTTCGTGCCAACAAATTCGCTTTTCTTGACGATGCCGAGGTGCAGCGCAGCCTGATACAGTTCAAAAACGGATCGGAAGTTCATACCGGTTTTTATATTCCTTATATTCATTGCAGCTCCTGTGTTTATTTGCTGGAACATCTCCATCGGCTGCACCCCGGTGTGATTCGTTGCGATATACAGTTTCTGAAAAAAGAAGTCAGTATTATTTTTGATGAAAGGAAAACTACGTTGCGTGCAGTTGTGGAAACGCTGGCCAACATTGGCTATGAACCGCATATCAGCCTGCAGCATTTTAATAAGAAATCAGTAAAAACAGATCGTTCGTTGCTGTATCGTCTGGGTGTTGCAGGGTTTTGTTTCGGAAATATTATGCTATTGAGCTTCCCGGAATATTTTTCAGAGCAGGTACAAATTGACCATGTATCCGGGAATGTTTTCCGTTATCTAAGTGCTGTTTTGTCCCTGCCCGTATTTTTTTACAGCGCTTCCGTTTTTTTTACCTCAGCATGGAAAGGGCTGCGTCATCGCCATCTGAATGTGGATTTTCCGGTTGCGATTGCCATCTTAGCCACATTTGTCCGGAGTATTATAGATGTACTATTGAATAACGGCAGCGGGTATTTTGATTCTTTGAGCGGCATCGTATTCTTTATGCTGGCGGGTAGGGTGTTACAGGATAAAACCTATTCCTCTTTATCCTTTGAACGGGATTATACCGACTATTTCCCCATGGCGGCAACGGTTTTGCAGGATGAAAAAGAAGTGGCTACGCCTTTACCGTCAATCCAGGTCGGTGATACGCTGCGGATTCATAACAACGAAATTATTCCTGCCGACGGTATTTTACTCAGAGGTAAGGCAGAGATTGATTATGGCTTTGTAACCGGAGAGTCCGTGCCGGTACCGCGTCAGACGGGAGAGCTGATTTATGCAGGCGGCAAACAGCTTGGCGGCGCCATTGAAATATTAACCGTAAAAGCCGTAGCACAAAGTTATCTGACCGGACTTTGGAATAAACATCGTGGTAACCAGGGAGAGAGAACTGCGGCCGGGCGCAATTCTTTTGTACATAAACTGGCTGCAAACTTTACGATAGTCGTATTGTTCATTGCACTCGGAGCCGGTGTGTACTGGTCCTTACATGATCCTTCCCGCATCTGGCCCGCCGTTACCGCTATTTTAATTATTGCCTGTCCCTGTGCACTTTTACTGACGGCTACTTTTACCCAAGGCTATCTGCTGCGTATTTTAGGCCGGAACGGTTTATTCCTGCGTAATGCACATATCATTGAACCCTTCGGGAAAATCAACCATATTGTATTTGATAAAACGGGAACGCTTACATCGGCAGCCACCATTACGGCCATTTATTATAGTAAACCTTTATTACCTGAGGAAGAAGATTGGGTAAATGCGCTGACCGTTCCTACGGTTCATGCATTCAGTAAACCTTTACGGGATATGCTCAACCGAAAAGCCTTGTATCCTGTACACGACTTTAAGGAACATCCCGGTTTGGGTGTGGAGGGAATCGTAAACGGTCATCATATCCTGATCGGAACAGCATCATTTACCGGTATAACTATACTTCCGGAAGGTATAAAAGGAACGCTTTTGTTCGTCATGATTGACGGTGAGCATAAAGGTTGTTTTGAATTGTGCCAGGCTGCACGAACCGGCATACGGGAAATGCTGCAAAGCGTACAGCATAAAATACATTGCAGTATGTTGTCCGGTGATCATCCTTACCAGGAAGCCTACTTTAAAACCATATTCGGTGACAGTGCTAATCTCCTTTTTCGGCAACAGCCGGAAGACAAGCTGAATTATATTGTGCGCCGGCAGGCAAAAGGTGAGATTGTTGCTATGGTTGGTGACGGGCTGAATGATGCCGGCGCATTGAAGCAAAGCCATGTTGGTATTTGTGTGGCAGAAGACAGCAATACTTTTACGCCGGCAGGCGATGCTATTTTAGAAGGTAGCAAAGTGCCGGTTTTAGATAAATTAATCCGGCTATGCGCTCAAAGTAAAAATATCATCCGTTTTTGTTTTGCATTTTCATTTCTATACAACCTAGCCGGCTTGTACTTTGCAGTACAGGGATTATTGTCTCCCCTTATGGCAGCGATTTTAATGCCATCCAGCACACTTACCATCATTTTAATTACCTATATATTCAGCAACTTGCTTGCAAAGCAATCAGGCTTGCGATGAGCTGGCATGGAAAATAGAATAGGCTTCCCGCTCTAATTGTTCCTGCTGATCGGGATGAGCAATTGCAATGAGCGCTTTAGCACGTTGCTGTAAAGTTTTTCCGTGCAAATAGGCGGTACCGTATTCCGTAACCACATAATGCACATGGGAGCGGGTGGTAACCACAGAGGCGCCCGGACGCAGTTGGGAAACAATTCGGGAAATACCTTTAGATGTGGTGGAAGGCAATGCGATAATGGGTTTGCCTCCACGGGATAATGCCGCACCACGCATATAATCCACCTGACCGCCAACACCGCTGTACTGCCGGCAACCTATGGAATCTGCACAGACCTGTCCGAACAGGTCAATTTCAATCGCACTGTTAATAGCAATAACCTTGTCATTTTTACGAATAACCGTAGGATTGTTGACATATTCAATATCCAAAAGCCGGATGGAAGGATTATCATCCATGAAGTCATATAATCTCCTGGAGCCGATTGCAAAACCGGAAACAATTAATCCCCGGTGAATGGATTTCATCTTGTTGTTGATTACTCCGCTTTGCACCAAATCAATAATACCGTCTGAAAACATCTCCGTGTGAATACCCAGGTCTTTATGATTTTTCAGCTCATGCAAAACTGCATTCGGTATGCCGCCGATACCCATTTGCAGGGTGGCGCCATTCGGAACTAATGCTGCTACATGTGTGCCGATTTGTTGTTCCCGTTCGGAAATCGGTTTTACCGGAACTTCATAAACAGGGTAGGATACATGGAAGGCGGCGGTGATATCGGAACAATGAATAATCCCGTCACCTGCAACGCGAGGCATGTTAGGGTTAATTTCTGCAATGATCACCTTCGCATTGTCTATCGCGGCTTTGGTGATATCGCAACTTACGCCTAAGGTACAGTAGCCGTTTTTGTCGGGTGGTGATACGGAGATTAAAGCCACATCAAGATGAATGGCCCCGGATCGGATAGCGACAGGGATTTCACTGAGAAACATCGGGATATAGCTGGCCTCCCCTGCATTGACGGCTTTCCGCACATTGCTCCCTACAAAAAATGTATTCAGATGAAAGGCTCTGGCATGTTCCGGTTTCAAATAGGTAGCTTCCCATTCGGTATGGATGCTGTATAATTTAACGTCTGACAGTTCCTGACTGCGCATACTCATGGCTTGTACAAGCTCTTTGGGTGTAGCTGCTGCGGAATGAATAAAAACGTGCTGGCCGGATTGGATACCGGCTACTGCTTCGGCGGCTGAACCGTATTGCTGCATATCTTGTTTTTTTGGTGGGCAAAGGTAGGCCGCTTTATATTGAATAAGGATACTGTTTTTATAAATGACAGAAAAACAACCTTCCTGACCGATATCATATCAGCTTATGACGTTTGTCATGAAATTGCAATGCCACCCATAATACTTTTGTGAAAATTCTTTAAACTATCAGGTATGAGTGTGATGATCATTTTGCTTGGAGCCAGCCTGACGGTAGGACTGATTTTTCTGGCAGCATTTATCTGGTCGGTAAAGACCGGGCAATATGATGACGATTTTTCCCCCGCTCATAAAATTCTTTTTGAAAATACTACCGCTGCAGGCGGAACGAATGAAATCAGTAAAATCGAAACCAAAAAAACAAAAACAAGCCATAAGAAATGAGTACATCCCATGCTGGCTCTGCTTTGCAGTTAGAAACATTTTATTACGATAATAAATCGGTAAAATGGTTTGCCTATGCTACCTTATTCTGGGGGTTAATAGGTATGCTTGCCGGAATCATGATTGCTTTCCAATTGTATTTTCCTGCACTGAACTTTAACTGGGGGCCGACTACCTTCGGACGAATGCGGCCGGTACATACCAATGCTGTGGTTTTTGCATTTGTAGGAAATGCCATTTTCTGCGGTGTGTATTATTCCCTGCAGCGACTGTGTAAAACGCGCATGTATTCCGATTGGCTTACGAAGATTCACTTCTGGGGCTGGCAACTGATTATCTTGTTCGGCGCCCTGACCCTCTGGATGGGCTTTACCAGTGGTAAGGAATATGCGGAACTGGAATGGCCTTTGGATATTGCCATTACCCTGATCTGGATCGTATTCGGCGCCAATATGCTAGGCACTATTCTGAAAAGAAGAGAACGCCATTTATATGTAGCCATCTGGTTTTATATTGGTACCTGGGTAGCCGTTGCCATGCTGCATATTGTCAATTCCATAGCCCTGCCGGAGTCGTTCATGAAAAGCTATTCCTGGTATGCCGGTGTGCAGGACGCTTTGGTACAATGGTGGTATGGACATAATGCCGTAGCCTTTTTCCTTACTACGCCTTTCTTAGGGCTGATGTATTATTTTGTTCCGAAAGCTGCTGAGCGGCCGGTATATTCGTACCGTTGGTCTATCATTCACTTTTGGGCGCTGATCTTTATTTATATCTGGGCAGGGCCACACCATTTGCTTTATACCGCTCTGCCGGAATGGGCGCAAAGCTTAGGAACCGTATTTTCCATTATGCTGATTGCACCTTCCTGGGGCGGTATGCTGAACGGATTATTAACCCTTCGCGGCGCCTGGGACAGGGTGCGGGACAGTGCGATTCTTAAATTCTTTGTAGTGGCGCTCACCTGCTATGGTATGTCCACCTTTGAAGGGCCGATGTTGTCACTGAAAAATGTAAATGCCATCAGCCACTATACCGACTGGACCATCGCCCACGTTCATATCGGAGCATTGGGATGGAACGGCTTCTTAGCTTTTGGTATGTTGTATTGGTTGTTTCCCCGTATTTTTCAAACAAAACTGCATTCCAATAAAATGGCCAATACCCATTTCTGGATTGGCACACTCGGCATTTTATTCTATGCCATACCGTTGTATTGGGCGGCATTTACCCAAAGCCTCATGTGGAAACAATTTACCCCGGAAGGCATTCTTAAATTCCAGTTCATGGAAACGGTTTCCGTTATTAAATCCATGTACTTCCTCAGAGGCGTAGGAGGCTTACTTTATATAACCGGTGTGGTTATGATGATTGTGAATTTATACAAAACCGTAAAATCCGGCACATTCTTAGCCAATGAACAATCAGAGGCAGCGCCGCTTCCTAAAAAATATGTGATCAAAGGTAAAAGCTATTGGCATAACTGGATTGAGCGCCGTCCCGTGCAGATGTTTGTCTTTGCTCTTATTGCCGTAGCCATCGGAGGTATTATAGAAATGGTGCCCACTTTCTTAGTGAAATCCAATGTGCCTACCTTGTCTTATGTAAAGCCATATACACCACTTGAGCTGCATGGCCGGAATATTTACGTGCGGGAAGGGTGCTATACCTGTCACTCCCAGATGATCCGTCCTTTCCGGGATGAGGTAGCCCGCTATGGCGATTATTCCAAAGCCGGAGAATTTGTTTATGATCATCCTTTTCAGTGGGGCAGTAAAAGAACAGGACCGGATTTAGCGCGTATCGGTGGAAAATACAGTGACAGCTGGCATTTCAACCACATGTATGATCCTGCCCGCGTAACGGACGGCTCTATAATGCCGCGCTATCCCTGGCTGTTTACCGACCGAATTGACAAGATGAAAACACCCGATATGATTCGTGCTATGCGCAGATTGGGCGTACCCTACGAAGCCGGTTATGAACATACGGCTAATGATGATCTGAATGCACAGGCCAAGATGATTCAGGAAAGCTTAGCAAATGACAAACTGCATATTAATGAGAACATGGAAATTATTGCCCTGATCGCCTATCTGCAACGCTTGGGCACAGATGCTAAAAACAGTGTGAAGACCGGAGGAAATTCATCCATTACGCAACACTAAACACTTAAAAAAACGACGATGAAATTCATCAATTATCTGACAGACATTAAGGGTGTGGACATTTATCCGCTGATTACCCTGCTGCTCTTTTTCTTCATATTTATACTGGCTTTGGTTATGGTATTTTCCAAAAGCAAGGAAACTATTAATGAAATTAAAAACATCCCGTTAAACGATTAATTCAAGATGAGCAATCCATTTCCCCGTTTGATGCTTACGCTTACCGGTCTCATCGGTTCCGGTTGGGTTTATGCCCAGGAGGCTGCTCCCGGAGCTGTTTCAGCATCGCGCTCTGATTCGTTCTGGAATAATTCGGAGCTGATGCAGCCATTGGCACTTGTGATGATTTCCATAATCCTCCTGTTGCTTTCTGTCATGCTTGTTATGGGTAGAATCATACAAATAGCCTCCGAAAAATACGTGCAGAACATGCGGAAAGACCGTGCCGGTAAAAAAGTTGCGACTACTTCTATAGTATTGCTGCTGTCTCTGCTTGCACCGCAGCTTTTATTTGCCGAAGGCAATGAAGAAGCCATCGCGACTACAGCGCCACAGCTCATCGGCGGCCTTTCGCAGTTTTCTTTCTACCTGTTATTTTCCATAATTCTTATTGAAATAGCCGCTATCCTGATTATGCTTCGCTTATTCCGTATTACCATGCGTTTGGAAAAACCCATGAAAGCTGCCCGGGAAAAAGAACATACGAAACATTGGTTGGAACGCTTCAATAAAACCAAAAGTGTTGCCGGTATCAGTGAAGAGGAGGTCAGTACGGGACATAATTATGACGGCATTAAAGAATTGGATAATCCCATTCCGCCGTGGTGGAAGTGGGGGTTTTACCTCAGTATGGTTTTTGCAGTGGTTTATATGTACCGGTTCCATATTGCCAAATCAGCTCCTTTGCAACTTGAAGAATTTGCCATTGCCAATGAGGAAGCGGATAAAAAAGTCAAAGCTTACCTTGCCGCTTCATCGGACAATGTAGATGAAAATACGGTTACATTACTTTCCGATGCCGCAGACATTGCAGCCGGCCAGGTGATCTTTACGGAGAAATGTGCCTCTTGTCATGCTCCCGATGGCGGCGGTATCATAGGGCCTAATCTTACAGATGCTTACTGGTTGCATGGATGCAGTGTACAGGATATTTTTAAGACAATTAAATATGGTGTGCCGGAAAAAGGTATGATTTCATGGAAAGATCAGCTTTCTCCAAAACAAATCGCAATGGTAACCAGCTATGTCCATGGACTGAAAGGCAAAACATCGGCATCCCCGAAAGAACAACAGGGTGAGCTTTGCTCCGATACCGGCGCTGATGAGGCTGCACCTGCTACAGATACGGCCGCAGTAATTCCGGATGTTGTGGCGAGACAATAAGCTTTTATAGTATAGTATCAGATCAAAAAGATAGCATCGGTATTTTTATGAAATTGATCACCAACTTCCGGGTATTTTGCATTTTGACTTTTGCATTTTGACTTAATATTGGTTTATACAGCAGACAACATATTTACGAGGAATTATTAAAATGGCGATATCATTAACCGACCCGAATCCTGATGACTTCAGAGATCATTTGACCACAATTGAAAGCGATGGCCGGCAAAGATGGATCATACCTAAAATGCCTAAGGGGAAAATTTATAGTATCCGCAAATGGCTGAGTTATTTTTATTATCTGCTCTTTTTTGCCACACCATTTATTAAGGTTAACGGAAGGCCATTAATGCTGTTCGATGTAACCAGCAGCAAGTTTATTCTCTTCGGTTATATCTTCGGCCCGCAGGATTTTTTCATCCTGGGTTTGGTAACGCTTGCCGGACTCTTATTCATTTATTTTTTTACGCTTGCCTACGGAAGAGTGTTTTGCGGATGGATGTGCCCGCAGACATTTTTCATGGAAATGCTTTTCCGTCGTATTGACTATTGGATTTTAGGCGATGCCCCCCGGCAGAAAGTACTCCGGAAAAAATCATGGGATGGAGAAAAAATCAGGAAATACGGTTTGCGTTATGGCCTGTATTTTTTCATTTCATTTTTAATTTCCAATACCTTCTTAGCTTATATTATTGGTACGGATGCCTTGATGCAGATGATCTCCGAACCGCCGTCACAGCATTGGGGTGAATTAATTTCTTTATTAATCTTCACCTTCGTTTTTTTCAGCGTATTCGCATTTATCCGGGAGCAGGTTTGTACCAATATTTGTCCTTACGGCAGGTTGCAAAGCGTACTCCTGAATAAGAAAAGTATTGTGGTAGCCTACGACTACGGCAGGGGAGAGCCGCGTGGAAAGTTTACCAAAAAGGAAGACTCCGGCCTGGGCGATTGTATAGATTGTTTCCAGTGCGTGCAGGTATGCCCTACCGGAATTGACATTCGTAACGGTACGCAGTTGGAATGTGTGAATTGTACGGCCTGTATTGATGCCTGTGATAATATCATGGAGGCAGTTAAACGCCCTAAAGGTTTGATCCGCTATGCTTCTGAAGAAAATATTGCGGCAGGTAAAAAGGATGTATTCAATTTCCGACTTAAGGTTTATACCACGCTTCTTTCCGCATTAATCATCGTAATTGCTTTGTTGATTGTAACCCGTAAAGATATGAACGGAGTAATTCTCCGGACAAAAGGCTCATTATACCAGGAGCGCGGAACCGACAGCTTAGTCAATATGTATAATATTAAGTTTACGAACAAAACGGACAAGCATCAAACCGTGTCGTTGAAACTGCTCAACACGGAAGGGCATATAGAAATGCCGGGAATCACACAGATAGATGTACACCCTGATGATGTCACCAATATGCCATTCTTTATCGTATTGCCACGCAGTGTCATGCACGATACCAAAAAGAATCTTAAAGTAGGTGTATTTAAAAACGGGAAAAAAATCAATACGCTTCAGGCTACTTTTTCAGGACCTATACCAGGATTTCAATAAATGTTTTTCAATAAAAAGATAAAATGCAACATACACATTCAGCACAAAAAAGAGCTTACGGTTTTTGGAACTGGGGAACAGGAATTGCTCTCGCAATTATTGCCGGGGCAATAGCCATGTTGTTTTTAGTGTATAAAAGTATGGGTGTACATTATGATATGGCTGAGGAAGATTATTATGCTGCGGAGTTGAAACAAAATGATAAAGTAATAGCCATTCAAAATGCCAATAAATTATCCGCAGCATTAAAAGTTGATATTGCAGAAGGTGTGGTCGTGTTACAGTTCCCTCCTGAATTGGTTACTGCAAAACCGGAAGGAACGGTAAAGTTTTACCGGCCATCAGATATCAGCTTGGATATGGTGGTGCCTGTTCAGCTTGGTGATCAGGCTCGCATGGTTATTCCTGATGATAAACTGCAAACGGGGAATTACCAATTGCAGATATCCTGGAATATGGATGGGAAAGATTTTTATGTGGAACGGTCATTTTATATGCCTTAAATAATTCGGATATGGATTTGCATGCGCTGATTTTTTCAGCCTGGCTTTTAGGGATATTGGGAAGCTTTCACTGTGTAGGTATGTGTGGTCCCATTGCCTTAACACTTCCGGTGCAGCATCTGCAGGGTTGGGGTAGGGCGGCAGGGATCGTACTATATAATATAGGACGTATGCTCACCTATTCCATTTTAGGTTTTCTGTTGGGCTGGATAGGTAGCAGGTTTATCTTATTTGGATGGCAACAGGTTTTTTCTATTATAATGGGCAGCCTGTTTCTCCTGGTTTTTATTTTGACTTTATTCAGGAAGCGCATCATAAAAAATTCATTCATTACGATATATTGGAATAAGTTTATTGTTAATACGCTTGCCTTGCTCTTCCGCAGAAAAGGACTGACTACACTTTTATTAATCGGAATACTGAATGGCTTGCTGCCATGTGGAATGGTGTATATGGCCGTGGCCGGCGCTGCCGCTACAGGTCATGCCTGGAGCGGTGCAATTTTTATGGCAGCATTCGGATTCGGCACACTGCCGGCAATGATGGCGATGAGCTTTGCCGGGAATTTATTTTCTATGCGTTTCCGGCAGCAGATACGAAATGCCACACCTTATGTTGTCGGCATCATGGGACTGATCTTTGTTTTACGTGGTATGAACTTAGATATCCCTTACCTCAGCCCCGCAATGCAACAGCATGGTGTAAGTTGCTGTCATCAGTAAATCATTAAAAGAACTGGGTTTGTAAAAATGACAAATGCTATGATTGAAATAGCATATTGACGAATAATGCTGCCATCATTCTACGTCAATATGCCTAATAATATGCACTGGCAAGAAATTGATTACTTAAAACAGCTTGCTCGTTTTTGACAAATTTACTATTCCGAAAAACGATATTACTACAGTAAACTATTATCATTATAATTTCGACAATACGTTTTTTGAATGTGCCTAAATTTTCATAAAACGGCAATTTCATAAAACCGGTATTTTCTGATACCGATTATTATTGCCAAAATGCAGGTAAGTGCAAAAAACGATTATTGAAGAATAATTGAAATATCTCTTTAGCGGCAGCAATGTCTGAAAAATGATTACATCAGCGTATTGAAAATTGTCTTTAACTTGTCAACTGTCAAAATTAATTATCGCTTAGACAATCTGTGTTTTTTATGAATGATATGCCTGTTCAGGCGGGACTATTCAGGTGTTCTAAAATATGTCGTTTAGAAATGAATATTAAAATAGGAACATAGTCAAAACCACTGCCTGATTTTGACCATAAGTTGCATTAAAATTCAATATCATTGAAACAGGCAAATACTGTCAGATAAGAAAAGTTATTTGGAGAATATATTGCCGGGAGAAAGTTTTAATTTTCATCAAACGACAGTTTCATAAAACTGGTATTTTCTGATACCGGTTATTATTGTCAAAATGGAGATAAGTGCAAAAAAGGGTTATTGAAAAATAACCAAAATATCACCTTAGCGGCAGCAGTATCTGAAAAATGATTGCATCAGCGTATTAAAGCTGCCTTTAATTTGTCAATTATCAAAATCAACTATCCTGTAAAACGTCAATGCTATTTTTAAATTAAATAATGCATATCCATATTCCATTGGATAGTTTAAAATGCTCTGCATGAAAATGAATGCAAAAGCTGATGTATTCCTAAACGGCTACTTTGATTTTTAATAACAACAGATATTGAAATACATTGTCATTACAATACACTCTTATGATCAGAGGGAGAAAGCTATTTGAGCGGTATCTTTTTGAGTGTAAATTAATTGCTGTAAAGTAGTATTGTGATCATAACTGACACAATATGTCATGTAATACTATTCTTATAGAATCAGGGGTAAGTTCAAATTCAGGTTATTGATTGTCGGCAAATGTTTTAGAGAAGTAAATACATTTTTATCATTGGTCGTATCGGATGCTTAGTATTTATTCTAAAATGACAAACGATCGAAACGAAGCTTTCAAAAGACAATTTCATTTTTCATAAATCCGGCAGGGGTATAATTGAACGTGCTGATTTGATATTCGAAATAATGCATGAATTGAAAGGAATCTAAGGAGGCATTTTCAATGTTATTTGACAATTCTATTGGAATGGTTTATGTTGAAGTGAATCTGTATTGGAATATACCGTTCTTGTCATTGTACAAAACAAGCTGTACTATTCCTGATAATGAAAAAACGCCGGCAAATAGCCGGCGCTTTTTTTACTTGTGATACTTTCTGCTTATTTCACAGAAACTTTTTGGGTCTGGTATTTGCTACCATTACCCTCAATAGAAAGCAACACGATACCTGATGAAACAGAGAGGCTTACCGGCACCACATTCTGGCCGGGTACGGCCTGTATGCTTTGCTGATGTAATACTCTTCCGGTTACATCGGTGAT
>Ga0206106_100584_pt1 | contig 17820 bp, 17 predicted proteins | sample 1B1ome_FD_148677 | JGI IMG/M metagenome (GOLD analysis project Ga0206106, IMG submission 148677) | Enriched microbial communities from leaf-cutter ant dump, University of Wisconsin, Madison, United States - 1B110A | ecosystem: Environmental > Terrestrial > Nest > Insects nest > Nest dump | place... | reverse complement strand
CAGGACGCTGCAGAACGGCATTCTGCGGGCGGTCGGGCTCTCGCTCAGGCAATTGGTGGCGATGCTGGCGCTGGAGCAGTTGCTCACTTCCGGCGCAGCCGTGCTGATCGGCATCGGGGTCGGCAATATCGCCAGCCGGCTCTACGTGCCGAATTTCCAGATCGCCTTCAACCCGGGCAGCCTGGTGCCGCCGTTCCACGTCATATTCGACCCGACCGATTTCGTCCGCCTGTATGCCGTGGTCGGGTTCATGCTGCTCGTCGGCATCGGCATTCTGACGTATATGCTGTCCCGCATTCGTATCCATCAAGCGCTGAAGCTGGGGGAGGACTAAGCCGTGATCCATTGCGAAGGACTCGTCAAAATTTACAAGGCTGCCGACCTCGAAGTGTTCGCGCTGCAAGGTCTCGACCTGAACGTGGAGGCCGGGGAGCTGATGGCGATTATCGGCAACAGCGGCAGCGGGAAGTCGACATTGCTGAACATGCTGGGCGGGCTCGACCGGCCAACGGCGGGGACGCTGACGGTAGACGGTCGGAATATGCTGAAAATGTCGGAAAAAGATCTGGTGCGCTACAAGCGGGAAAGCGTCGGATTCGTGTGGCAGAATAACGCGCGCAATCTGATCCCGTACTTGACGGCGCTGGAGAATGTCGAGCTGCCGATCCTGCTGCAGGGCCGGCGCAAGCGGATGCGCGCCCTGGAGCTGCTTGAAGCGGTCGGCTTGACGCATCGCAAGAACAACAAGCTGCATCAACTGTCGGGCGGCGAGCAGCAGCGCGTGGCGATCGCCATCGCACTGGCGAACCAGCCGAAGCTGCTGCTCGCGGACGAACCGACCGGGTCGGTCGATTCGAAGATGGCGGACCAGATTCTCGACTTGTTCCGCGAATTGAACCGTTCGATCGGCATCACGATCGTCATCGTCACGCACGACCCGCATTTGGCTCGCAAGGTCGACCGCGTCGTCGCCATCCGCGACGGCAAAATTTCCTCGGAAATGCTGCGCAAGCGCTCATACGCCGAGGAACTGGAGGAGCTGGAACGCGGCATTGCGGCGAGCGAGGAAGAGTCGCATGTGGAGTATGCGGTGCTCGACAAAGCCGGGCGTCTGCAAGTGCCCGCGGGCTATCTGGAGTCGATCGGCATGAAGGACAAGAACAAGATGATCGTCGAGCTCGTCGACGGCAAGATCGTGCTGACGCCGCCGGAGGAAGCTTCTTAGCGTGCGTGCTTGTGCTTGATGCCTGCCGGGCAGGGACGAACGAATCCCGATTGATGCTGCGAACATGTCGCAGGGTTCAGAACCCCGCATCTGCAGGCGGGATCCCAATCAGGTGGAGCAGTCCCCGATGCAAAAGCGAAGCTGAGCGAGTTCGATGGCTGTTGAAAATCCCCCCTTTCCTTAGGAAAGCGGGGATTTTCAACATTCCGGGACCATGCGGAAGGTGCAGCCGCGGGCAATGTGCCGGGGGGCTTTACCTGAATCGGTTCGACCGCGAAATTAAAGCCGATCGTTCTACGAATTCGCCGCAGTCCATATAGATATTGGAATGGATACGCGCGAAAAGGAGTGGGGAGGAGTGGCCGACCTGAAGCTTTCCTTATGCATGATCGTCAAAGACGAGGAAGCTTGCATCAGGCGATGCCTGGACAGCGTGAAGGATGTTGCGGACGAGATCGTCGTCGTCGACACGGGCTCCAGCGACCGGACGATCGGAATTTGCCGCTCGTATGGTGCGGCTATTTATCCTTACAAGTGGAATGACAGCTTCGCGGATGCCCGCAACGAAAGCCTTGCGCATGCGTCCGGGGACTTTATTTTATGGATGGATGCGGACGAGGCGCTCGATCCGGTTCAGGGCAAGCGGTTGAAGGCGCATCTTGCCGACCGGACAGCTTCCCTGTTCTACCTGCACCTCATTAATTATCTGGGCGATCATGAAGACCCGGACAACACTTATCATATCGCTCACGCTCGGCTGTTCCGCAACGGCATCGGCTTTCGCTTCCAATTCAATATTCACGAGACGCTCAACCTGGGCGAGACGCTGCCGGAGATGACGTGGAGCGAAATCCCCGTGCTTCCCGTGCAAATTCACCATTATGGCTATTTAAGCGACTATACGGAGCGAAAGCACAAGTCCGAACGCAACCTGCGCTTGCTCTTGAAGGAATGGAATCAGGAAGATCATTCTCCCTGGGTCGAATATCATATCGCCAGCGAGTATGCCCGAATCGGACGATATGAGGAATCGTTCGCCATGGTAAATGCGGCAATCGCCGCCTTCCTTCAAGCGGGCAGGATGCCGCCTTCCCTTCTATACAAGCTGAAGTATTCGAACCTGATCGCACTGGGCAGCATTGACGGCGCATGGCCTGCCATCGATAAGGCGATCAAGCTTTATCCGGACTATGTTGACCTGCACTTCTACAAAGGGGTCATCTTCTATTTGAAGCAATGGTATGCAAGAGCGCTGGCGGTGTTCGATCGCTGCCTTGAGATGGGAGAGGGTAATATTCGCCATCTGGTGCTCAAGGGGACCGGCAGTTTTCATGCCTGGTATTACAAAGGGCTTTGTTACGAACGGTTGGGCAGCCTGGATCAGGCGGAGCAAGCTTATGCCGCGGCGCTGCGCTTGGCCCCGGGCTATACGATCGCCAGCGACGCATTGTTCAGATTGCGCGGGGAGGACAATCGCGGAAGCAAGAGCGAATCGACATTGCGCTGAAAAGCGTTCACTTGGAAAGGCGTAGCTGCATACACTTTACAGCATATGGGAGAGGGAGGGTGAGGCCCCGGCAACAGCCCTTGAAACGATAAGCGTTGCATTATGGCGAAGTGTAGAACAAAGCAGGAATGAAAAAATCCAAGAGAGGTGAGAGCATGTCACAACCGACCATACCGAACATAAACCCTGTCATCTCGATTACTGCGGGGGAAACGGTCACATTATTGCTGGCTTCGATCGCGATGGAGGAACTTGGTCTTGCGCATATTATCAACGCCGAGGCGGAAAAAATCCAATACGTGCTGGGTACGCTGGGGCCGGGCCTGACGCCGCCGGCGACGCTTTCGAATATTTTGCAGATTAACGATAGCGTCCGGCAATCGCTGCAGGATGTCATCAAGACGGAGATGCTGCTGCAGTTCAAGCTGGAAAATATTCTGAATCACATCCCGCCCCTTACTCCGACCTGATAACCCAAGGGGCGGCTTGTCGGGCAGGAAAATAAGAAAGCTTCCTGAAAGAGGATCGCAAACCATGTGGTGCAACAGCCATTTGCGGGTGCGATCTTCTTGCATGAAGAGGCTAAAACATAATGGCCGAGCTTGAAACATATGTTTACAAAGAATGAGCTTAAGCGGGCGTCAATAGCGAACGGGAACAGGGGTTGATGGATAATGAGCATGCCGAACGTGCCGGATATTAAACCTGAAATTATTTTGAAGCGGGAAGAAGTAGTCAATTTGCTGCTGACCTCGATTGCGCTGGAGGAGATCGGTCTTTCCCATATTATTAATGCCGAGGGCGAGAAGATCCAGAAGGTGGTCAAGGAACATTGCTTGTCTTTGGCGGATGCGCTCAGCATTAACGACAGTGTCGAACGGATGCTGCGGAGTGTCATCAAGACGGAGATGCTGCTGCAATTCAAGCTGGAAGATATTCGCAAGCTGGATAGGCATGAGCATGAAGAATGCTGCTTCGAGGAGTGATGATGTAATGAAGGAAGGGTGATCCGCATGAGCTCGAGTGACTCCGCCTCTTCCGGCAGTGTTCCAGGTCTTCCCGATACGGTAACCCATTTGCTCAAATCGATCGCTCTTGAAGAAGAAGCTCTGTCTAAAATCATGCAGGCCGAAGCGAATAAAACGATGGCGTTCGTAGGCCAGGATCTCGATTTTCCCCAAAAACCGTCCACGGCCGACATTATCCGGTTTAATCAATCCGTCATCCAGATTATGGATTCCTTGCTTATGGCGGAATGGCTGCTGCTCAAGAAGCTGGATACCGTCTCCTATATGCATCCTTCCCTCGGAGAATCCAGGGAACCGGAGGATGCTCCCCGGCAATCATCCGAAGAGGATGCCGGGGACGACTATGAAGATTTGGATCTCGACTACTAAATCATGGAAGATGGGGTCATCCAGATGGAGAGGTTGGCAGTTCGGACCCATGGGCAAGCGATGCAGCAATTGACATTGGCGATCTTCCGGCTCGTTCGCGGCTTGGCCGCCTTATCGAGGCAGGAGGAGAGCCGGAACGAAGGCAAGGCGTTCAGCTATCTCATGACGAGAATGCTCGGTGTGTTGACCGAACTGCACGTATACATAAATCGCAAGCAAATCATACTTGACTGGCTTGCCGACAATCCGTCTGCAGGCAGAACGATCGGCCATTCCAAGATTGCGGAAGATTTGCGTGGTTTGGCCGATACGGTGGGCAATTGGCCGTTTCCCAATCAGATGCAACTTCATCGGGTACAGGAAAGCTTGCGACTGTTGCAGTCCTTCTACGATTCGGCGGCACCGGACGAAGCGGCAGCGCCTGCGCCAGGCGCGCCGGGAACGGATGGACGGGATGCTCCCGCCGCGCCGCAGCCGCTGCTCGTAGTCGAACAGCCTGCGGTCAAGAAGACATTGGATACGAGAAATTCGCTTGCGGAGCCGGTAAGAGTGTCCGCTCCGACGATCGCTTATGTCTCATCCTCGAAAACAAAGATGGGAAAAATAAGAGTCGGCAACAAAATCTATTACCGTAATCTTTGATTGGTTATCACATCTGCTAAAGGAGCACTCGATTATGGTCAGCGAGCATTTGCGGGAGGTTGCCGAAGGGAGTTATGCGGCCACAGGCAAATACGCCATTGGCGTATATATCGATAAAGCGGCTCGAACAGCCGTGTTGATCGACAGCGGCCCGCCCTCGTCCCGCGTTCTGAAAGAAATCGTGCACGATTTGCAAGCCGCTCAGCATCAGATCGTTGCAGTTGTGAACACACATGGACATCTCGTTAATGCTGGCGGCAATCGCTTTTTGAAAACCAAGCTTCCGAACTTGAAGGTATTCGCCGCGCATATGGCTGCGCTGTTGATCGATCATCCGTCGTTGGAAGCGAATATTTTCGGCGGAGGGCTGCAGGACCGCGATTCGAACGATGGGGAGGTCGCGGAAACCGGCGTTGTAACGGATATTGTCCCTTATCATGACGGAACGATATATATTCACGATATCGCTTTTAAAATCGTGACGCTGCCCGGCCATTCTCCCGGGATGATCGGCGTTATAACGCCGGATGACGTACTGTACTGCGGAGACGCTGCGTTCGGAGAAGAAACGTTGAACAGGCAAGAATGGCTTCTCTATACGGATACGATTGCCGCCAAGAAATCTTTGGAAAAATTGCAGAGAATGAAGAAGAAGGCATACGTTCTTTATCATGGCGGCACATATGACAACATATCCAAGCTGGTGAAACGGCACTTGAGCATGCTTAAGGAAACCGCGAATTTTATTGTGGAAGCCGTCTCCGAGCAGCCGCGCACACTGGAGCAACTGACGCAGCGGGCGATGAAACGCTTTGCGCTGGACGATCACTTGAAGCTGTACAATTTGACCGCCATGACGATCCGGGCTCATCTGTCGGAGCTGCAGCAAGCGGGACGGATCCACGTATCGGTCAAGGAAGGATGGCTTCAATTCAGCAAGGCATGACAATCGGCGCTTCCAGCCGAACGTCCGGGGCCGGAATCCGCCGCAACAACCTGCAAGTCCGATATTTCCCGAAAAAAAACAGCCGTCCTTTGAAGGACGGCGAAGCTGTTTTTTTCTTGCATTATCTCAGGTGATGGTAATGCCCGCGCTGGCATATCCGGCAATCGAATTGACCAGCACCAGACCGGTCGCGCTTGCCGAGAACACGAGCAGCAGCCGTTGTTGCGGGGTAACCGGGATCGCCAATCCGGTCGCGAGGCCGTTGCTGATCGCGCCGAGCGACAGCACTCCGGTAAGCGGCGGCGCCAACGTGACGAGCGCTCCCGGAATCGCCGTGAACGTATTGTCGGGCGTTGACGAGCCGTACAATTGCGCGGTAATGGTGATGGCTGTGCCGGTGAGCGACAATCCCAGCGTCGTGCTGAAATAGGCGGCAATCGCTGTGATCGTACCGGCCCGCGGCGCCGAGAAGGCAAAGTTGAGCAACGTGCCGGCCGCGCCGGTCAAGTCGATCGTCGATCCGACGAGCGATACGCTCGATACCGAGTTGCCGAATCCGACAAGCGCTGCCGTACCGGCCAGTCCGCCGAGAATGGTCGTCACCGTTACCGGCAAGCCGGAAGCGTAAGGGATAATGGCGCTTGCTCCGGTGACGCCCGTGGTGCCCGTGGTGCCGGTCGCCCCTGTCGGACCGGTCGGGCCGATGTCGCCTGTAGCGCCGGTGGCTCCGGTCGGTCCTGTAGCGCCCGTCAAGCCGTTCGGGCCGATCGGACCGGTGACGCCGGTGGGTCCGGTTGCGCCGATTGCGCCTGTCGGTCCAACCGGGCCGGTCGCCCCTACGCCGGTCGCTCCGGTTGCGCCAGTCGGTCCCGTCGGCCCGCCCGCAGGTCCGGTTGCCCCGGTCGGACCCGTCGGTCCCGTCAAGGACGGCGCGGCCAAGATGCTGTCCAATTTCGTCGTCAGCAGCAATTCTTTCCTGATCGTGTCCTGCAAAGTGGATTTGACGCTGTCATTGATCGTCAGCAGGTCGCTGATCGTGGCCGGAGCGGTAAGGCCCGGCAGCGTGCCGACGGCATATTGGATTTTCTCCGCTTCGGCATTGATGATATGTCCCAGGCCCAACTCTTCGATGGCGATGGACGCAAGCAGCAAGTTCAAGGCATCGTCTCTTGACAGCGTTATGTTTGGTGTAATGTTAGGTATATTTGCTTGAGACACAATGCTTCACCCTTTCGCATAGGTTTGTCAGATCCCTATCAGGATATGTGATGCGTGAGACAAGGTTCGGGCAGCGCGGCAGTTCGTTCAAATATGGGTGAAGGAGAGACGGCAACGGATGATTCAAATCAGCCTGTGCATGATCGTGCGCAACGAGGAATCGGCGCTTGCAAATTGTATATCGTCGGTTGAGGGGATTGTCGACGAAATCGTCATTGTGGATACCGGCTCTGCCGACCGGACGAAGGAGATCGCTGCGCAATTTACCGACCGGATTTACGATTTCGAGTGGATCGACGATTTTTCGGCAGCACGCAACTATGCTTTCAGTCTGGCAACCAAGCCGTACATCCTGTGGCTTGACGCGGATGATCTGATCAAAGACCGGGATCGCGAGCTGTTTCTGGAGTTGAAGCAAAATCTTGCGGAGGACGTGGACAGCGTCAGCATGTATTATCACTTGGCGTTCGACGAGGCGGGCAATCCGATTTCCATGCTGCGGCGCAATCGGCTTGTTCGCAGGGACCGCAATTTTCAATGGATCGGGCCGGTGCATGAATATTTGGCAGTTTGGGGAAATATCCTGCACAGTGAAATCGCGGTTACTCATCGCAAAGACAAAGTGTACACCGACCGCAACTTGCAAATTTATCTGCACCGGGAACAGGCGGGGGAAAGCTTTACTGCGCGGGATTTGTATTATTTCGCCAACGAGCTTCGCGACCATGCGCAGTATGAGAAGGCCATCGGCTACTATGAGAAGTTTCTGGCAGGCAAGCAAGGATGGATCGAAGACAACATTCAGGCGTGCATGAAGAGAGCCGATTGCTTCGGCCGATTGGGCGACAAGGAGAAGCAGGTCGAAGCGATGCTGGCAGCACTAGTTTACGACAAGCCGCGGGCGGAATTTTGCTGTGCGATGGGCGCCCATTTCCTGGAAGAGGATAAATACGAGGTCGCCATTTACTGGTACGAGCAAGCGATCGTCCGCGGACACGACAAACATAATATGGGCTTCGTCAATCAGGCCCATTACACCTGGCTGCCCCATTTGCAGTTATGCCTTTGCTACGACCGATTGGGGCAATTCGAGCAAGCCAACGAGCATAACGAGATTGCGCTGGGCTATCATCCCAAGCATCCGGGCATCCTGTTTAACCGCAGTTATTTTCAGAAAAAGTTCGGGTGGTGAACGATTGTTGACTCCGCGTATTTTGGTCGGCAGCTGCATACAGCAAACGCCCGCCATATTGGACCTGTTTCTGGCGTCTTTATTAAAGCTTGACCGGTCGTTCGCCTGCATCGAATTCATGTTCATCGATGACAACACGGATCATGAATCCAGCGAACTTCTATCCCGCTTTGCCGGGGAGTGCCCTGACGCCGTTCATATCGTGTCCGGCGACGCGGCCGACCGGAGTGCCGGTTATCGACGCGAGGAATTCACTCATCACTGGGACGATCGCGCCATCTGGAAGGTGGCAGCTTATAAAAATCGGATCATCGATCATTGTTTGCAGCACGCTTGCGACGCCCTTTTTCTGGTCGATTCCGACTTGCTGCTGTATCCGGAAACCTTGCGCATGCTATGGGACAGCGGGAAGCCGATCGTCTCGGAAATTTTCTGGACGCGGTGGCAGCCGACCGCCGGGCCGCTTCCCCAGGTTTGGCTGCGCGATGAATATACGCTGTTCGAGAGTCATGGGCGCGAGAAGCTGACGGAAGGAGAGATGCTGCTCCGCCAGGTTGCTTTCCTCGCCAAGCTGCGCATTCCTGGCGTATATGAAGTCGGGGGGCTGGGAGCTTGCACGCTGATTCGCAAATTCGCGCTGGAGAAAGGCGTTCATTTCGGAAAAATCAAAAACTTGTCCTTCTGGGGAGAAGATCGGCATTTTTGCATTCGCGCGGCGGCGATGGGGCTGGAGTTGTTCGTCGATACCCATGTTCCGGCGTTTCATATCTACCGTGAAACGGATATACAAGAAGCTGTCGAATGGATGAATGCCAATTACGGTTCATCGTGAAACGGAAAAAGCCGGGAAGGTGGCAGCCGGGCAACCGCGTCCCGCGTGACTCCAAGCGCCGAATTACCCAACCAAACCGGGCAATTCTGTCATTATCGGGACAAGGTACATTTTAAACAACAATGATCGGGAATAGAGCCTAAATTTATCGCAACGTTACCCTCTGTGATGCTGTCGATACGCCGCCGGGGTGCTGCCGGTTTTCTTCTTGAACAAGGTGATGAAGTAGGAGAGGTTCGGCATGCCGACGCTAAGGCCGATTTCCGTGACGGGCATGTCGGTGGACAGCAACTGCCGCTTGGCGTGTTCGATCCGCGTGCGATGAATATAGGCGACGGGCGTCATGCCGAGCACTTTCCTGAACGTTCTGTGCAGGTGGTACGGGCTGCCATGGCCGATATCTGCGAGAACCTGAAGCGTCAATGGCTCCGCATAATGAATGTCGATGTATTCCGCCACCCCGTCAATCCACTCTTCATCGGGCAAACGTCCGCCAGTCGGCTTGCAGCGCTTGCAGGGGCGATATCCCGCCTGAAGCGCTTCTTCGGGCGTAGCGAACATGCCGACATGCTCACGCTTGGGCGGCCGCGACTTGCAGGACGGTCGGCAGAAGATCCGCGTCGTCTTCACCGCGTACACGAACAGGTCGTCATAGGCGGAATCGTTGAGAAAGACCGCCTTCCACTGTGCTTCGTTCAACGTCTTCGGCACTGCTGCATTCTCCACGCACGATCGCCTCCACGACAAGTATAACTTAAGAAAGCCCGATTTGTACGAATACCCGGATGTAAAAGCAAGATGTCAAAAAGATCTGTGATCCGCGCCGCGGCGGTCCGCAGGGTTGAACAGACAATTTGGCGGGAGCATTGATTTTTTTCAGAAATCTTTCAAGTATTCATAGTATAATAGGGTTATCCGCGCAATTCGACAAATTGCTGCCATCACGCGGGGTCGTCCGGAGGTAAACGTTGATGCATCATATTCACGGTTCCTATGATTCCATGCTCGTCGTATTTTCGTATGTGGTGGCCGTAGCGGCCTCTTATACGGTGCTTGACCTGGTGGAGAGAATCGTATCCACGCAAGGCATTAGAAAATGGATATGGCTGACGTACGGCGCTATCGCCATGGGGATGGGCATCTGGTCCATGCATTTCGTCGGCATGCTTGCGTTCTCTTTGTCCGAGCCTGTCGCCTACGATCTCGTCGAAGTGGTGCTGTCCGTCATTGCAGCGATCATCGGCTCTTTCGCCGCACTGGCGATCGTGTGCCGCGGTCGGCTGGACGGGCTGCGATTGATCGCCGGCGGCGTACTGCTGGCAGCGGGCATATGCGCGATGCACTATATCGGCATGGCCGCAATGGTAATTGGCATCACTTATGACATGACATACGTCGTGTTGTCCGTCGTCATCGCATTGATCGCCTCGATCGCCGCCTTATGGCTTTCGCTTTATTTTCGCAAGGCGAGCGCACGCGGCGAAGGCTGGATGAAGCTGGGCAGCGGTCTGATCATGGGCGGCGCCATTGCCGGCATGCACTATACGGGAATGATGGCGGCCAGCTTCCATGTGGACGAGACGCACACTTCCTCCTTCGGCATGATCCTGGACCAGAAGTGGCTGGCATATCTGATTTCCGGCGGCACGTTGTACACGCTGGGGCTCAGCATGCTCGGCATTTTCATTTCCAAGCGGTTCTCGCGTAAAGACTCGGAAATTATGGACAAGACGAACGAAATACATAAGATGAACCAGGAATTGCGGCAGATGAACGATCATCTGGAGGAACTGGTCGTCGAACGCACCGCACAACTGGAGCAAGCCCGCGACGAAGCCGTCAAAGCAAACCAGATCAAAAGCCAGTTCCTGGCGAATATGAGTCATGAACTGCGCACGCCGCTGAACGCAATCATCGGCTATAGCGAGATGTTGGAGGAAGAGGCCGAAGAGATCGGGAACCCGATGTTCGCGGAGGATCTCGCCAAGATCAGCAAGTCAGGCAAGCACCTGCTCTCGCTGATCAACGACATTCTCGACATCTCCAAGATCGAAGCCGGCAAAATGGAAGTGTACATCGAAACATTCAGGCTTGCCGATCTCCTGGCCGATGTAACGTCTACGGTTCAGCCTCTGGTGGAGGGGAACGGCAATCGCCTGGAAACCCGGTCCGTGCAAGGCGAGATTACGACCGATATGACGAAGCTGCGGCAAATTTTGTTCAACCTGCTCAGCAATGCAAGCAAATTTACGAAGAACGGCATCGTCGACTGCGAAGTAGAATCGGAAACGAGGGACGGTCGGGCAGGTTACTGCTTCCGCGTACGGGACTCCGGGATCGGAATGACGCCTGAACAAGTGGACAAGCTGTTCCAGCCTTTCATGCAGGCGGACGCCTCCACTACGCGCCAATACGGCGGAACGGGGCTTGGGCTCGCCATCAGCCACAGCTTCTGCCGAATGCTGGGCGGAGATATCGGCGTCACCAGCCATCCGGGCGTCGGCAGCACGTTTACCTGCTGGCTTCCGGCAGATTATCAGGCATCCGGGATCGCCGAGCGCATCATCGAAACGAAATCGCCTTCCGCCAGGCCGCATACCGATTCGGAACGCAGCCGGGTTAACGTATTGCTGATCGATGACGAACCGATCAACGGTCAATTGATGAAGCGGTACCTGGACCAGGAAGGCTGGACGCTGGCCATTGCGGAGAATGGAGCGGAAGGGCTCGGGCTGGCGAGAGAATTGCGCCCGGACGTCATCTGTCTGGACATTCTCATGCCCGGGATGGACGGCTGGAGCGTACTGCAAGCGATCAAGAGCGATCCGCAGCTGCAGGACATTCCTGTTGTCATATGGTCGATGACGGGAGACAAGACGCTGGGATTCTCGCTTGGCGCATCCGATTTCCTCATGAAGCCGATCGATCGGAACCGATTATCCAAGATCATGAACAAATACGTGACGAGCCGCAGCCATCATACCGTTCTGGTCATCGAAGACGATACGGCAACCAGCGAGCTGATGACGAGATTGCTGCAGAAGGAAGGCTACGTCGTGACGCAGGCCGGCAACGGCCGCCTGGCGCTGGATTGCTTGCGGAAGGAAGTCCCGAAGCTGATTTTGCTGGATTTGATGATGCCGGAGATGGACGGATTTCAATTCGTCGCGGAGATGCGCAAGCAGGAGCAATGGCGTGAAATTCCGATCGTGGTCGTGACGGCGAAGACGGTCACGGCAGAGGACAGGACCAAGCTCGACAACCAGGTGAGAAGCGTGATTCAAAAAGGCGCATCGATCCAGCAGTCGCTGCTGACGGAGATTCGCCGGTTCATACGTGCGCAGGAGGAGATCTGAAGAGCCATGACATCGATCTTGCTGGTGGAAGACAATGAGATGAATCGCGATATGCTGACGCGTCGCCTCGTGCGCAAGGGCTTCGAAGTGACGACGGCGGAGGACGGCAAACGGGGTGTGGAACTGGCGAAGATACTCATGCCGGACATCATCCTCATGGATTTGAGCTTGCCCTTGCTGGACGGCTGGGAGGCGACCAGGCAACTGAAGCAGACGCCAGGCATGCAAGCCGTCCCGATTATCGCGCTCACGGCCCATGCGATGGCGGGCGACCGGGAAAAGGCGTTCCAGGCCGGATGCGACGACTTCGACACGAAGCCGGTCGATCTGGAACGGCTGCTCGGCAAGATTCATGCGGCATTGGCACATGCACGGGATCAGGGATAACAGCCGATTGGGGATAGACAGGTGGACATGATGAGCACGACAACTGCGCGCATCCTGATGGTAGACGACCAGGAATACAATTTGAGCCTGCTGGAACGGATATTGCAGCGGGCCGGCTTCACTCATCTGCACAGCACGATGGATCCTTTGGAAATCCGGTCGCTGCTTGCAGCGTTCGATCCCGACATCGTCCTGCTCGACATGCATATGCCGGGCCTGGACGGGATTGAAGCGCTCGCGCTTATTCACGAGCATGCCGGTACGGGCGGATATTTGCCGGTGCTGATGCTGACTGCGGACATGACGCCCGAAGCGAGGCAGCGCGGACTTCAGGCCGGGGTGAACGACTTCCTGACCAAGCCGTATGACCGGACGGAAGTCGTGCTGCGCATCAACAATTTGCTGAAAACCCGGTTCTTGCATTTGCAGTTGCAGCAGCAAAATAATTCCCTGGAAGAGAGAGTTCGGGAGCGGACATCCGAGCTTCAGCAAGCGAAAGTGGAAATCTTGCAGTTGCTCGGACGCGCTTCGGAGTATCGCGATGACATGACGGGACAGCATACGCAGCGCGTAGGCCTGCTCTCCGGCTTGATTGCCGAGCGGCTTGGCTTGGGTCAGCTTGAGGCAGAGCAGATTCGGATGGCTGCCCCCCTGCACGATATCGGCAAGATTGGCGTGCCCGACGAGATTCTGCTGAAGCCCGGCCGGTTCGAGCCGGCCGAGTTCGAGCGGATGAAGACGCACACGTCGATCGGAGCCGACATTTTGGCCGGCAGTTCGTTCACGATATTGAAGCTGGCCGGCGTTATCGCTCGTTCCCATCACGAGAAATGGGACGGCACCGGATACCCGCACGGACTGCGGGGAGAAGAAATTCCGCTCGAAGCGCGAATCGTGGCGCTGGCGGACTTCTACGATGCGTTGACGCACGAGCGTCCTTACAAGCGGGCATGGACGCCCGAGGAAACGCTGGAGGAAATCATGAGGCAGCGCGGCGCGCACTTTGATCCCCAAGTGGTGGATGCTATGCTGGCCATATTCGAATCGGATCGGCGACAACTGCTTCCTCACTGACAGGAGGAAGTCCCGGCTTACGAGAGGTAAGCCGGGATTTTAAGCAATTCCGGAACGGTGCGGAAGGCGTAACCTTGCTTCTGGAGCGTATGGACGACATACGGAAGGGCATCGACCGTGTTCTGCAGACTTTGACCGACACCGCCTGCGGAGTGCTGCAGGATGATGGCGCCGGGACCGGTATGCGACAAAATATTTGTGGCGACCTGCTCGGCCGAGATCGGGTTCCAGTCCAGGCTGTCGACATTCCACAGGATGATGATCTGGCCCAGACGGGTCGCCTCGTGGATGAGCGGCTCCGACAACGCGCCGTAGGGCGGGCGCAGCAGATGAGGGCGAACGCCGCCGACCCGCTGCATCTCGTCCATCGTGCGGATGATCTGGTCCCGGGCTTGCTCGAGCGGAATCTTCGACAGATTCGCATGGTTCCAGGAATGATTGCCGACGACGTGGCCTTCCTTGATCATGCGGAGGAATACTTCGGGATTCGCCTGCACCCGCTGACCGACGCAGAAGAAGGTCGCCTTGACGCCAAGCTCCTTCAGATCGTCGAGCACCCGCGGCGTCCAGTAGTCGTCGGGTCCGTCGTCGAACGTCAGCGCCACCTCTTTGACGGCAGGACCATGCAGGATGACCTCGTTCGGGAACTGTCCCGCCCAATCGACATGCGCGGCATGGGGCTGGCGCTCGCCCAGACGTTCCGGACCTCCCTGCAGTTCCGGCTGCGGAGCGCGGAAAAACAGGGGGTGGCCGTAGTTGGCCGGACCGTACCCATAACCTCCGCAACTGCCATAACTGCCGCCGTAATTCATCATGCCGTAATGGCCATTAGCGTAATAAGGCGCATAAGGATGCATTTTCGTCCGATTCACCTCTTTGAAATGGTCTCCTGTACCATATGTAGGCGAATGCGGGGGTGTTCCTCCATTGGAGATTGGGCTTGATTTACAGACACTAACTGCCGGAAAAACCGGTTGCGGCGATCAGTTCGGCAGCTTTGCGGCGATAACCGTCCCAGTCGCTTCCGCACGAAGACCAGGAAGCCGGTCCGTCCGCTGCGGTCTCGTGCATGCCGGCCGGCACCGCTTCACGGGCGATCGCATCCGCTTCGGTGCGACGGCCGCGCTGCGCGGCCAGCCATAAATACTCGTAATCCTGAATGCCGCGCCGCAAGTTTTTCATCCGAATCGAGCTGATCGGCCCGTTCACTCCGCGATCCTGTTCCTGAAAGAACGGCTCGCGCCCGGGGTAGAACAGCAGGCCGTCGCCATTGCCCCAATGAACGCCGTCCTTGCCGTAGAACATCGTCTCGTTATTGGATACATACATGAAGGTGACGGGATAGCCGTACACGTTCTGGTGCCAGCGGCCGCGGGGGCCTTGATGATTATGCTTCCAGTGCGTGCCGTGCCAGATGAAATAGCCCTCGATGCCATATCGCCAGCGCAGCCACGAATTGGCCCGAAGGTCCACGGCTTCCGCTTCCAGGATGAGCGAGCCATGATAGGGGCGATAGCCGTTATAGAACCAGGCCCGATCGGCGGTTTCCGCGCAGTGGGAAGCGGTTTGCGGATCGATCTTGTGCGCGCACCATATATCGATCGCGTCCGCGATTTCGGGATCATAGGCACGGGTTGTGAGAATCGGAAGCCGCTTGCCGGGGCCGGCCGAACCGCGCACGATGCCGACCTGCTCGCGAATCCAAGGAAATTTGTCGTTGCGCGGCTCGTCGATGAGATACAGGAAGTAGGCCCCCCGCCACTCCAGACCGTCGAAGTACGAAACCCACTTGTCCGCTTCCGCCTGCATCGCTGCAGGATCGCTGCTGTCGCCCAGCACGGGGTCGCCGTACATCCCGATCGGGAACACTTGCTCCCCGACTCCCTCTCCCGGACCCTCATAGCCATTCTCGCGCGTAAAGAAGCTGCCGTCCAAATACTTCCTGTACGGTTCCATCATTTCCGCATCGAATGGCTGGTTATGGGCTTCCGACCCGACGAGGTCGAACCGGTGACGGTGGGCCATACGGCGCAGCTCGTCCCGCCATTCCGGCGTTTCGGGAAAATAGGCCGATACATCGCTCACGTAGACGAAGGTTTTTGAATGGTTCTCATCCGGTAGCGCAAAGTCGAACAATTGCAGTTCAACGGGAATGACCAGAGCCGTTTCCGCGCCTGACCGGGTGTAACGAACATCGACCTGACCGCGGTAGACGCCGGCCGTCAGCGCCTCTTCATTCGGAATGCTGATGTCGATCCAGAATCCCTGATTCGCGCGTGGAGATACGGTCACCGGTTGACCGCCCAGATCCGCCCTGGCATCCGCGGGGATCAAAGCATCGGGAATCCAGCCCGTCCGGTGCTTGGGCGGGGCCGATTCGGCATAAAACCATTGCGGCAGCGTGCTTAATTCCGGCGGAACGTACAAATAATGCTGGGTAAATACTTCAATTCGTCGCCACGGCGTCACGGCTGCCGCATTTCCCGCGCTATCAGTACGATTGGCGATGCTGCCATGCTGCTGCCCGCTTGCATGGAGCAATGCCGACATATCCACATGCACACCGCCGATTCCCTCTTCCCCTGTTTCGACGATCAATTGAAACGCGACCGTCTCGTTGCGCGCGCCGAACAGTCGAACGATCTTGCCGTTCCATACGCTGTTGCCCGACCGGTCGGGATGGTTCAGGTCATCCCGCAGCACTTTCTCTCCATCGCCTACTGCCCATATTTTCACATCGTTCATGCGTTCGATCGTCCCCTTTCGAATTTGGCGGCGCACGGCTTCCGATTCTATTGTGAATGCTGCGAAGCCGAAATAAAATTGTAGCTTTTACCGAACGTTCACGAAATTACGGCCCATCCAACAAATGAAGCAGAATCGCAAATAGTGACCAATGCCCATTCGTTCCGTGCTCCGTATTTGCATTCGATGAATGAATGATCGTACAAATCGGCGATTGCACGAACGGCTTCTCGCACCTAGTAGAACGATCCTTAAGTAACGTTATTCAAACTCTGCAACCGGGTTTTACCGGTTTAGGGACAACGTGTGCAGTGACTGAGATGCTATAACCGGGTTTTGTCGGGTTAGGGGCAACGTTCGCAGTCGCTGGGATGCTATAACCGGATTTTGTCGGGTTAGGGACCACGTTCGCAGTGACTGAGGTGCTGCAACCGGGTTTTGTCGGGTTAGGGACCATGTTCGCAGTGACTGAGGTGCTATAACCGGGTTTTGTCGGGTTAGGGACCATGTTCGCAGTGACTGAGGTGCTGCAACCGGGTTTTGTCGGGTTAGGGACCATGTTCGCAGTGACTGAGGTGCTATAACCGGGTTTTGTCGGGTTAGGGACCACATTCGCAGTAGCTGAGGTGCTGCAACCGGGTTTTGTCGTCTTTCTTGGATCTGAAAGGCATGATATCTCTCCCGTCGAAATGTTCTATGAACATTACACCACAAACTTTTTGGGAATATAGTTGCATTATTTATGGATCGTTATACTAGAATACCAATTGTATCGATCGGGAAAATGGCGCGGCAGTCGGTTTCGTGGTGGCAAACTCGGCGGCATCTGGCCGCTCGGCATTGACGAACGATACCGTGGCAGGAAGCACGGACTGGGAATCGTCCAGGCGGCCGTAACTTTCTTGCGGGAGAGGAATATAGAACAGATGGCGATCGATATGACGCCATACGTGGATTTCTACGGAAAGCTCGGATTCTCCGTCTACAAGAGCTGCCGCATGTACGCCAAGGAGCCTGAACGCAACAGAACAATCGTGCAGCAGCCCTCCTCTCCCCTTCGGGGGCGGGAGGGCTTTTATTTGAGGGCGTAGGAGGCCCCCTTTTTTAAGTAATTATCTCTCTGAGTTGCTCCCCGGCCTCGCCAATCCGCAGCAATAGTGTCGCAGAGCCGCTAATCCCGCCCCAGCCCCGCCAATCCGCAGCAATAGTGTCGCAGAGCCGCTAATCCCGCCCCAGCCCCGCCATTCCGCAGCAATAGTGTCGCAGAGCCGCTAATCCCGCCCCGGCCTCGCTAATCCG
>Ga0206106_100582_pt1 | contig 18011 bp, 11 predicted proteins | sample 1B1ome_FD_148677 | JGI IMG/M metagenome (GOLD analysis project Ga0206106, IMG submission 148677) | Enriched microbial communities from leaf-cutter ant dump, University of Wisconsin, Madison, United States - 1B110A | ecosystem: Environmental > Terrestrial > Nest > Insects nest > Nest dump | place... | reverse complement strand
GTTCAGGCCGGGGCGGGCGGGCGGGGTCTCCTGATAATCGGCGAGCGCGATCGAGGCCGCGTTCTCCCAATCGACCTCCCGGAGCGGCTCGGGAAAATCGGCGCACAGGGCGAAATCGCGGTGGAGATCGATCTTCATCCGCTCATCGCGGAAACGGACTTCCGCCACGCCGATGAGCGCGGGCTCCGCATGGCTGCCCCCGGCGGGAAGATGGTAGACCTGCCGGATGCCCGGAAGCACCGGTGCGCCGTTGCCCTTCCCTTCCTGCGGCAAGGCGGCGGGCGTCGGCTCCGGCGTTGGCGCGGGCGGCTGCGGCAGGCGGCGGATCTGCTCCCGCGTGAGCGGCCCGCACAGGTAGGAGAGGCACCAGCGGGTTTCAAAAAGCAGCGGCTCGTTCTCATGCACGTTGTTCATGAGGAAGACCCGCTTGCCGAGGCGGCTCAGAAGGGTGTCGATCCGCGCACGGTCGAGGCCGATCCCGCCCAGCCCGTCGAGCAGGCGGAGCTTGTCCCGTTCCGTCTGGAGGCGGCCGATGAACCAGGTGCCCGCGTTGGAAAGCCCCTTGTAATCCAGGTCCACCGGGTTCTGCGTGGCGAGGACGACTCCCAGCCCGAAGGCGCGCGCCTGTTTGAGAAGATGGAGAATCGGCTTTTTCGAGGGGGGATTGCCCACCGGCGGGCAGTAGCCGAAAATCTCGTCCATGTAGAGAAGCGCCCGCAGGCTGCCGGTGCCGGGCTGCCGCCGCATCCACGAAAGCGTGGCGGAGAGGAGCAGGGAGACGAAGAACATCCGCTCCGCGTCCCCGAGATGCGCGATGGAAAAGACGGCGAGCCGGGGCCGCCCCTCCGGCGTGTAGAGGAAGCGCTGGATATCCAGCGGCTCGCCTTCCCGCCAGACGGTGAACCCGGGCGAGGCGAAAAGGTTGTTGAGCGCCAGGAGCAGTTGGAAGCGTTCCAGCTCCGGGAGGACGTTCTCCACCTCCATCATGCCGAGCCGCTCGAAAGGGGGCTGGTCAACCCGCCGGGCCAGCTCCTCAAGCGTGAGCGATTCGCCGTGGCCCCAGGCGTCGGCGACAATCGCGCAGAGGAGGACCGCCTCGCGGCTGCGGATCGGGTCGGCATCACGCCCGAGCAGCGTGAGCAGCCCGGTCACTTCCGTTTCGATCTGCGCGGCGAAAAGCTCCGCGTCCTCCCGGATGGCCGGGGGAGGCGCTTCGAATGAGCCGACGATGGAGACGGGCCGTCCCGCCGTGCTTCCCGGCGTGTAGACGACCACTTCGGCGCTCCGGCGCAGCCGGGCGATCCGCTCCCCGTCCTGATCCCAGCGGGCCAGCCCCTTGCGCCAAAGCTCCGCCTGCGCCGCCGCGAACGCCTCGGGGGTGAGCCCCTGCCGCGCGGCTTCGTCCGCGGAAATCCACGGGCGGAAATCTTCCGGCGCGAGGTCGGGGAATTGCAGGGCGAGGTTGGTCAAATCGCCCTTCGGGTCGATCACGATCGCCGGGATGCCGTCGATGGCGGCTTCCTCCAGCAACGCGATGCCGAGGCCGGTCTTGCCGCTCCCGGTCATGCCGACGCAGACGGCGTGGGTGGTCAGGTCCGGGGAGTCGTAGAGGAAGGGGAGCGGCGGCTGCCCTTCGTTTTCCACGGGCCGCCCCAGGTAGAAACTGCCCGGTTTTTCGTAGGTGCGGGTGGTCATGGTCCTGAGTGGGTTCTATCGGTTTTCCGTTTGCAACCCGCGCAGGGTCGCCATGTTTTCCACATCTTCGGCGAGGTCCTTGCCCTTGGGGGTCTCCAGCACCTTGGGCACGGCGGCCAGCCGGGGATCGTTCATGATCACCCGGAAGGCGGGCAGCCCGATCTTCCCCTTGCCGATATGGTCGTGTCGGTCCACGCGCGAGCCGCGGGCCACCTTGGAATCGTTGCAGTGGATGGCCACGAGCCGCTCAAGCCCGATGATCCGCTCAAAGGCGGCGAAGGTCTCGCGCGTTCCCTCTTCGGTGGAGAGGTCGTACCCGGCGGCGAAGAGATGCGCCGTGTCCATGCAGATGCAGAGCCGCTCCGGGTGGGCGCAGCGTTCCAGCAGCGCGGCAAGCTGTTCGAAGGTATGCCCGAGCGAACTCCCCTGCCCGGCGGTGGTCTCCAGCGCCACGCGGGCCCGCCCCTCCGGGAGCGCGGCGAACACGCGGTCCAGACTTTCGGCGATCCGCGCGAGGCCCGCCTCCTCCCCCTCTCCCATGTGAGCCCCGGGGTGCAGCACCAGGAACGGGAGCTTTAGCTGGTCCGCGCGGATCAGTTCCTCCTCCAGCGCGCGCAGCGATTTGGCGTGAAAATCCGGGTTTGTCGCCCCGAGGTTGATCATGTAGCCGGTATGGCCGAAGACGGAGCGGAGTTCCCCCCGGCGCGGGTGATGGTTGAAGGCGTCGGCTTCCTCCGCGGGCAACGGCTTGGCGAACCATTGCATGTTGTTTTTGACGAAAATCTGCATCGCCGTGCAGCCGACCGAGAGCGCCCGGTCAATGGCGTTGGCCACGCCTCCGGCGATCGACATGTGGGCTCCGAGCAGCGGGGAGGAAGGAGGCGGAGGGGTGGGGGAAGGTTTGCGGGGCATGGGGAAGGAGAAATCGGTTTTTCAGCGGGCGAACAAGGCCTTGGGGAGCCGTTTGGGACGCCAGACCGGTTTGGAGAGGGTGGCGTCCGAAACATATTCGAAAAGATGGCTCACCGGCGTCAAGACCACACCGGCGGCTCCCTGCGCGTTCACGCGGATGGAAAAGTCGATCTTGTCTTCCAACACGAAAAGTTTCCCCGCCCCGAACATTGAAAAACCGCTCCCCTTCACCTCCATATCCTCTGTCTCGATCACCCCGTCCTTCATGGAAAACGTGGCGGAGGCGTTCTGCGCCACGTCGTAACCGGCTCCCGGGATGATTTCATCGAGGATGCCGGAGAAGGGACCGAAGACCGGGATGGCGAAGACGTTTCCCCGGGCGATCGAGAGCTTTCCCTTGCCGTCGATGGTGCCCGCCGCGTCCCCCCGGCCCGAGAAACGGTATTCCCCGCTGAGCTTGCCGCGGGAGGCTTCGTAATCGAAGTAAAGCCGGGTGATGGAAGGGAAATCGACCGCCTGAACCTTGATCCGCGCGGTATAGTCCTGCTGGCCCCGGATGAGGGAGACGGCGGTGCTGCCCTCAAAGCTGCCGCCAAAGAGGGTGGCGTGCAGCGGGGCGATCTCCAGCCGTTTTTCCACGATCTGAAGCGTGGCGCTGAGGTCGGAAAAATGAAGCTCGTGTTTGAGGAAGGTGTAATCGACCCCCGGGGCGACCACGTCGATCCGCAGCCGCGTCTGGTCTTCGTGACGCGGGAAGCCGACGGTGCCTTCGATCCGGAGATGGGGCGGCTTTTCGCCGAAGCGGTACGGGGCGATGTTGTGGCGCAGTTCCCCCTTGCGGTCGATCCAGTCGGCCACTTCCACCGGCGTGACCGAGGAGCGGACGCCCGAAAGCGAAACGACCTGTCGCCCGATATTCACTTCCACGCTGCCGGTGGCCTCCCCTTCGCTCCGTTGCAGGCGGAAGCCGGGGAAGCGGATCGTCTGCCCGTCCACTTCGATATCCGAAACGAGCGATTCGAGGGCCTGCCCCCGGAAGCGGCTGCGCCCGAGCGCCACATGGCCGCGCCCCTTGATCTCCCGGAAGGTGAGATCGGGCGAGCGCCCTTCGAAACGGATCACCGGAACGGATTCAAACTCCCATTCGTCGAGAAACGTCTGCCGTTTTTCGGGGAGGAAAGGGCGGAGGACTTTCGGGTTGATCCGGCTGTCGATCGAAAAGCGGAGATCGCCCGCGTAGAGCGCCTTGAAGCCGAGGGTGCCGCTCGGGTGGTCGAGCAGGCCGTCGCGGATGAACCACCGCTCCCCGTCCCAGGCGAACGCGAACGCCGCCTTGCGGAAGGCGATGCCGCGGGCCGAAAAGCGCCCGGTATCCACCCGCCCGCTCCATTGGCGATGCGGGGACGCGCCCTCCGCGCCCTCTGCCGCGGGAAACGTGGAGACGCCTTCCAGCTCGATCCGCGGGGCGTCGTGCCAGACCAGCTCCGCCCCCGGCCACGGCTGGCGGGCCGCCTTGAGCAGACCGGGGAGATCGAGCGAGGAACGGAGCTGGAAACGGGCTTCCCGGGTTTTGAGGGGAAAGATGGCGGAGGCTTCCAGCCGCCCGTGCGGATCGGTGATCGAGCATTGGCGCAGGGAGACGCGGCCGTCGCGATAGGTGGCGATCAGGTCGATCGAGCGGATCTCCCGGGCCGGGTCGCCGAAGGTGAAGGAGCCGCTGCGGAGCGCCGCCTCGGCATAGAAACGCTCCGGATGGGCGAGATCGCCGTGCACCCGGAGATCGAGCACCGGGTTCCCCCCGGCCGGGTGAAGCTCGCGCAGGCGCCGGATGGCGGCTTCCACGCGCAGCAGCGCCTCCGTGCGCCGCCGGACGCTCTCCCCGGAAGGCTTGCCGGACCGGTGGGTGTGAAGGTTGATGACGCGGCAGTCCGAGGCGGTCACCCGCAGCCCGTAGATCATCGCGTCGGCCTGCGGCACCAGAAGGGAGCCGGGCGGCAGGAGCACCCGGGCGTTGAGATCGCTCACTTCCAGACGGCGGCTCGTCGGGTCATCCGGGTCGATCGGCAGGGAGAGGCGGGCCTGCCGGAGGTCCACGGCGTTGATGAACGGCTCGCCGTAGATGAGGTTGGAGTAGTTGAGATCAAGGACCACTTCATCAATGGTGGCGAGCACGAGATCGCGGTCCCGGGGGTGGAGAATCCGCACGTTGCGGGCGATGAGCCCCTTGAGCGGGTTCAGGTTCAGGCGGCTTACCTGCACATGGACGCCGCGCCGGTCGAGTTCCTGCACCAGCATGCCGCGCCATTTTTTGGTGAACCCGCGGTTATTGGCATACCAGAGCGCCCAGATCATGAACCCGATGGCGATCACCACCAGCGCCCAGAAGCCCCGGGCCGTCCAGCGGCGGAGCCGGTAGCGGCGGGGCGGAACGGGTTTGGCGGCGCTCAGGTCGGACACAGGGGTCCACCATAACCGCAACCGGGGGGCGACGCCAGCACGACTCTGACTCTGATCCCCCCAATGGGCTCAGAGCGCCGGGCCGACGTCGAGCAGCGCGCTCACCTGCGCGGGCACGTCTCCGGTGCGCATCAGCGATTCGCCCACCAGCACGGCGTTTGCCCCGCTGCGGAACACCCGGCGGACATCCGCGTTGGTGCGGATGCCGCTCTCGCTCACCAGCAGAATCCCTTCTTCGGGGACTTCTTCGCTCAGGGTCTCCGTCGTGGCGAGGTCCACCTCGAAGGTGACGAGGTTTCGGTTGTTGATGCCGATGAGCCGGGCGCCGCTCTCGAGCGCGCGGTCGAGTTCTTCCCGGGTGTGGACTTCCACGAGGACATCGAGCCCGAGGGTGGAGGCCGTTTCATGCAGGCGCTCGAGCGTCGGCTGGTCGAGCGCGGCGACGATGAGGAGGATGGCGTCGGCTCCCGCGACGGCGGCTTCGTAGATCTGCACTTCATGCAGGATGAAATCCTTGCGCAGCACGGGGAGGCGGATGGCGGAGCGGACCTGGGTGAGGTGACTGAGGTGCCCGTGAAAAAACGGTTCGTCGGTGAGGACGGAGACGGCATGAGCCCCGGCGGCTTCGTAGGCCCGGGCGATTTCCACCGGGTCGAACGCTTCCACGATGGTTCCCGCGGAGGGGGAGGCTTTCTTGACTTCGGCGATCAGGCCGAGCGCCTCCGGGCCACGGTCGATCGCCGAGGCGAACCCCCGGTAATCGTTGCGCAGGAGCGCGGCGGAACGGAGATGCTCCTGCCGGGGGAGAATACGGTCGATCTCGATGCGTTTGCGGTCGAGGATGGCTTGCAGGCGGTTCATCGGAGGCGGGGATTAGAGCATTCCGGCCGGGGAATGACCACCAAAAGATGTGTGTCCCGGCGGGCGGCCCGGAAGCGCGGTGAAAATCCGAAATTTTTTCGCAAAAGCGCTTGCATCTCCGGGCGCTTCTTCCTAACTTGCAAATCCGCTGCCGACCCGGGTTCACCCGGTGATCGTCCAGCCTCCTGTTAAGGGGATCGGGGGAGTATTGAAGAGACTTGAAGCCTTCCGGGGTTTGCGAGACTCAAGAGAAAAAGATCCTGATCCGGTTTAACGCGGGTGTAGCTCAGTGGTAGAGCACTTCCTTGCCAAGGAAGACGTCGCGAGTTCGAGTCTCGTCACCCGCTCCAGCCCGGCGGCCCGACTCGGAGCAGCGCCAGCTTTTGGGTTTTCACCAACTGGGTCTCCACCAATTTTTTTTGATGGGATTGATCTGCGTTGACACGGCAATTCGCGGGGTGATACGCGTGGTTGGTCCCCCCTTTCATGGAAGAGTATGCCGCCCATATAAGGTCTTCTGATGGCGCCGTCCAGAGTCTCGCGGATCATTTGACTCAAACCGCCGCGCTGGCTTCGCTCTTTTGTGAAGCGATTTCGTTGCCGTTATGCGGGCGCCTGCTGGGATTGATCCACGATCTCGGAAAGGCGTCCGGGGAGTTTCAGCTTTATCTCAAGCGGATCTGCGGCCTGCTCGGGGAGGAGGCTCGTTTGCAGGCCGTGGCGCAACAGGGGAAGATCGACCACGCCACTTCAGGAGCGCAGTTGATCTGCGAGCGGCTCGGGCATGACCCACGGCGTCTGGTCCAGATGGTCGCTCAAATGCTGGCCGTGGTGGTCATGTCGCATCACAGCCGGACCGGCATGGCCGATTTTATCTCTCTCGAAGGGCGTTCTCCTTATCTGGCGCGATTGGGAAAACCGGTGGAAAAGACCGGGCTTCACGAAGCGCGATGCCATGCGGACCCGGAAATCCTGGCCGGGATCGACACCCTGCTCGCCTCCCCCGATCTGGTCGAAGAAGTTGAAAGGCTTTGCCGGATGATGGTCCGACGGACCCGCCATGCCATTCCTCTTTTCTGTGGTTACGCGTTCCTGACCCGGTTCCTTTTCAGTGCCTTGCTTGATGCCGACCGGCTCGACACCGCTGATTTTGAGAATGAAACGGCGGCCCGGTTCCGGTCCCGGGGAAAACGTCCCGATTGGGATCAACTCCGCGACCGGCTCGAAGCTCACCTCGCCGGGTTCTCCGGCACCCCGGCGATTCACGCCACCCGGGCCGCCGTGTCAGAAGCGTGTCGGAAAGCCGCCTCTTCCCCGGAGCGGTTGATGATCCTGACGGTTCCGACCGGGGGCGGGAAAACCCTTGCCAGCCTGCGATTTGCCCTTCACCGGGCGGCGAACGGAACGCCGGACCGGGTTGATCGGATTTTCTACATTCTTCCTTACACCTCCATTATTGACCAGAACGCCGCCGAGGTCAGCCGTATTCTTGGAGAAGAGGTCGTTCTCGAACATCATTCCAACCTCGCCCCCGAGCGCGACACCTGGCAGGCGCGTGTGTTATCCGAGAATTGGGATGCGCCCGTGGTCTTTACCACGCTGGTTCAGTTCCTGGACGCCCTGTTCAACCAAAGCACCCGTTCGGCCCGAAGAATGCACCAGTTGGCGCACGCGATCATCATCTTTGATGAAATCCAGACGTTGCCGGTTCGGATGGTTCACCTCTTTAACAACGCGCTCGATTTTCTCACGGCCTACGGTCGCACCACCGCCCTCCTTTGCACCGCGACCATGCCGCTGCTCAACCGGGTGCGCGTGGAATACGGTTGTCTCGCCTTCACTCCGGAACAGGAGGTGATCGCCGACAAGGCTACCTTGTTCCGCCGGTTGAAACGCACGCGGATCATCGACCGGTGCCGCCCGGAGGGATGGAGCAATGCGGCGGTGTCCGCCTTCGCTCTGGAGCAGGTGGCCCGGCATGGCAGCGTCCTCATTGTCTGCAATACCAAAGCGACCGCCCGGGCCATCTACGATCAGCTCTCCGTTTTTCAAGGCGATGCGCCGGTCATTCATCTGAGCACCAACCTCTGCCCCGCCCATCGCAAGGATCGCATCCGGGAGATCGCCAGGCGGCTTGAAGGGGAACCGGCGCGCCCGGTGATCTGTGTGAGCACCCAGTTGATTGAAGCCGGGGTGGATCTCGACTTCGGTTGTGTGATCCGTTCGCTTGCCGGGTTTGACTCGATTGTGCAGGCCGGGGGGCGATGCAACCGGCATCAGAAAAGGCCCGAGGGGCCGGTGTATATTCTCAATTTTTCGGAAGAAGCGCTTTGTCGGGCTCTGGCCGAGATCAAACAGGCTCAATCCATCACCCAGCGGGTGCTTCGTGATTTTCGCGACGATCCCGCTTCCCTTGGGGGCGATCTTCTCTCCGAGGCGGTGATGCGCCGGTTTTATTTCTACCAGTTTCATCAGCGTCAGGCGGAGATGCTCTACCCGATCAAGGCGGGGAAACATGGCGACGTGATGATCCCCCAAGATACCACCTTGCTGGAGTTGTTGAGCACCAATGGGCAGGGCGTCGTGGAAGCCCGGCGGGAAAACGCTTCCATCCTGCCTCACCTCTTTCTCCAACAAGCGTTTTCCACCGCGGCGCAACTCTTCCAGGTGATTGACGCACCGACAACCGGCATCATTGTCCCTTATGTCAACACGGAGACCGGGCGGGACGGACGCGCATTGATCGCCGATCTGGTCGCGGCGATGACCAATGAAGGGGTTCCTCCGGCCCGGCAGGTGCGGCTCCTCCGGCAAGCCCAGCAATACACCGTCAACACCTTTCCCCATCTCATCGACAAGCTGCGGGATGAAGGGGCGCTGCATGAAATCGCCCCGGGGAAAGGGATCTTTTATCTCGATGAACGGTATTATCACCCCGCGCTTGGCGTGACCCCGGAAGCCTTCTCCGAGCAACATTATCTCGAAGTTTCCTGAAAAAACCATGATCCATTCAACCCCCAAGAATACCCTCACCTTTGAAGTGTGGGGCCGTTACGCCCTCTTCACCGATCCGCTCACCCGGATCGGTGGCGAAAAATGCAGCTACCACCTGCCCACGTATGAGGCGATCAAAGGGCTCACCGAATCAATTTATTGGAAACCGACCCTGATCTGGGTTGTCGATCGAGTGCGGCTGATGAAACCGATCCGCACCGAGGCCAAAAACATGAAGCCGATCAACCTGTCGGGAGGGAACACACTGGCGACTTACACCTATCTGGCGGATGTTCATTATCAGGTGACGGTTCACTTTGAATGGAACCTCCACAGGGAGGATCTCAGGCACGACCGGGACGACGGAAAGCATTTCAACGTGGCCCGGCGGATGTTGGGGAAAGGAGGTCGCCGCGATATTTTTCTTGGCACCAGGGAGTGTCAGGCTTACGTCGCCCCGTGTCCGTTTGGCGAAGGAGAAAGCGCCCATCGGCAGACCGGCGAGCTGGCTTACGGCCTGATGTTCCACGGGTTCGATTATCCCGACCAGACCGGCAGGGACGAACTGGTCGCGCGGTTCTGGCAGGCGAAACTCAACGCGGAAGGAATCATCGAATATCCCCGGCCCGATGATCCCCGATTGATCCGCCGGACCTTGCGCAAAATGGACGCGAACCCGCCACGGACCAGTGGCCTTGCCGAGGAGGGGTTGCTGCCATGAACTGGATCGAAGCCCTCTACCGGACTTATGTCAACTGTGAAGCCCGTGTCGGCAGCGAGGAAGACAAGGAGCCGTTGCTGCCGATCGCCCACACGACGCAGAACGCGCATATCGAGGTCGTCCTTGATGGGGAAGGCCGTTTCCGCCGGGCCTCTGTCCTTGAGAAAGAGGCTCAACGGACCGTGATCCCGTGTACCGAAGGCTCCGGCGGGCGTTCCGGTTCCAAGCCGGTCAATCACCCGCTTTGCGACAAGCTCCAGTACCTCGCCGGAGATTATCTCCGGTATGGAGGAGAGGTGACCAGCGGTTTTGCCGCCAATCCGCAGGAGCCGCACCAGGGCTATCTTGCCGATCTGGATGCATGGTGCCAATCGCCTCACGGACACCCGAAGGCCAAAGCCGTTCTCGAATACATCAAACAGGGGCGACTGGTGGAAGACCTGATCACCGCCGGGCTCCTGCCGGTGGAAGGCAACGGACTGGTCAAGGAATGGAAAGGCGCGGGAAACGACGCACCGGCCATCTTCAAGGCGCTGCCTTCCGGCAATGCTCCGGAAGATGCTTTCATCCGGTGGGTTGTCGAGGTGCCCGGAGAGGCGGAATCCCGTCTTTGGCTGGATCGGAGCGTCTGGCAATCGTGGGGCGGCTATTATGAGAGCATTCAGCAGGATGTCGGCCTTTGCTATGTATTGGCGGAGCAGCTTCCGTTGGCCATCCAGCACCCGGCCAAGCTGCGTCATGCGGCGGACAAGGCAAAGTTGATCTCCTCCAATGATAGCAGCGGCTTCACTTTTCGGGGCCGGTTCACCGATCCGGGAGGAGGGCAAGTCTGCGGCGTGAGTTTCGTGGTGACCCAGAAAGCCCATAATGCCTTACGATGGCTCATCGCCCGCCAGGGATGGCGGAATGGGGATCAGGCCATTGTCGCTTGGGCCTTGTCCGGGGAAGCCATTCCGAACTGGGTTGGCAACACACTTGCTCTTTTTGACGACGAACCGCCCTTGATCGCGGAGCCGACCCCCGTCGATACCGCGCAGGCTTATGCGCTGAAGCTCAAGGCCCGGATTCAGGGTTACCGTGCCCATCTTGGCAACGCAGAGAATATCTTTGTCATCGCGCTCGACTCAGCCACCCCGGGCCGTATGGCGATCACCTGTTTCCGACAGATCGCCTCTTCGGAGTTTCTCGCCCGGATCGAGCGTTGGCATGAAGAATGTGCCTGGCATCAGAACTTCGGGAAAGAAGCCCGTTTCATCGGCGCCCCTTCCCCTGCCGATATTGCCGATTGCGCCTATGGGAGCCGTCTTGACGAAAAACTCCGCAAGGCAACCGTCCTCCGGCTGCTTCCGTGCATCCTCGACTCCGCTCCCGTCCCGCACGACCTCGTGAAAAGCTGCCTGCGCCGTGCCTGTGCCCGGCAGGCGATGGAGCCGTGGGAGTGGGAACGAACCCTGGGCATCGCCTGCGCCCTTTACCGCAAACAACAAACCGACCTGAACCGACACCAACACGCCATGTCCCTGGAACGAAACCGAACCACCCGAAGTTACCTCTACGGAAGGCTGCTTGCCGTCGCGGATCAACTCGAACGCGCCGCCCTTGCCGACTCCGAATCCAAACGCGAAACCAACGCCGCCCGCTTCATGCAGGCGTTTGCGGACCGGCCTTGCCAGACCTGGCTGGTCATTGCGAAATCCCTCAACTCTTACAGCGCGCGCCTCCAGGCCAACAAGCCGGGGTTGCTCCGCCGTTTTGAGAAAGAGATCGAAGAGATCAAGGAAGCCTTCAGTGCAGAACTTTTCTGCGACAACAGTCCGCTGGAAGGCGAGTTCCTCCTCGCCTACTACTGCCAGCGCACCGCCCTTTACCAGAAACCCAACCCGTCTGAATCAACCTCTGAAACCCCAGCCTGACCAACCATGAGCCTCCAACACAAATACGACTTCGCCGTCATCCTCAGCGTCAAAAATGCCAACCCGAACGGCGATCCCCTCAACGGCAACCGCCCCCGCACCAACTATGACGGGTTCGGGGAAATCTCCGATGTCTGCATCAAACGCAAAATTCGCAACCGGCTCATGCAGATGGGGGAGGCGATCCTGATCCAGTCCGACGACAATCGGAACGATGACTGCGGGAGCATCAAGGCGCGCATCGACGTCTCAGGGCTCAAGACCGACGACAAGGAGTTCAAGCGCAAGGCGTGCAAGACCTGGTACGATGTTCGTGCCTTCGGACAGATCTTTCCGTTCAAGGGTAAGGCCAAGGGCGACGGCGTTTCCATTCCGGTCCGCGGCCCGGTTTCCATTCATCCCGCGTTCAGCCTTGAGCCGGTGCAGGTCACCAGCACACAGATCACCAAGAGTATCAACCTTGAGGAAAGCGACAAGGGCAAGCGCGGCTCCGATACCATGGGGATGAAACACCGGGTCGATCGTGGCATCTACGTTTTTTACGGGAGCATCAACGCCCAACTCGCGGACGACGCCTGTGGCACCGGTTTCAGCGATGAGGATGCGGGGAAACTCAAGGAAGCCTTGAGAACGCTTTTCGAGAACGACGCCTCCTCCGCCCGACCCGAAGGGAGCATGGCGGTGGAAAAGCTGATCTGGTGGAAGCACAGCAGCGCGTCGGGCGATCTTTCTTCAGCCAAGGTGCATCGGAGCATCGAAGTCGATCCAGGGACCGGCGCGGTCAAAACGGGGCCGCTGTGCTTCTCGAAAGACGGAAAGGAATCCAGGCTGGAGCCCGAAGCCATCGACGGCTTCTGACCTTCCGGCCCGATCACTACGAGAGATCGTGGACGAATACGCCCCCATTTCCGCATTGCAACACCTGCTTTACTGCGAACGGCAATGCGCCCTGATCCACCTCGACCGGGAATGGAGTGAGAACCGGTTTACGGCGGAAGGGCGGGTGTTGCATGAAAACGCTCATAGCGGTGTTCACGAACGGCGGCCCGGTGTGCGAATCACACGCGGGCTGGCCGTCGTCAATCGCCATCTCCGGTTGACAGGACAATGCGACATCGTGGAGTTCCACGCTGATGGACGGATCATTCCGGTGGAATATAAACGGGGCAGACCGAAGGAACACAAGGCGGATGAAGTCCAGCTCTGCGCGCAAGCGATGGCTCTGGAAGAGATGATGGAAAGGGAGATCAACGTTGGTTACCTTTATTATGGCGAGAAGCGGCGACGAACCGAAATCGTGTTCAACCCCTCACTGCGGACCTTGACCTGCCAGACCGCCGACCGCCTGCATGCCTTGTTGGCGCAGGGCAACCTTCCACAAGCGCGGTATATCGCGGCCAGGTGCCGGAACTGCTCGCTCATCGAGCGCTGCCAGCCGAGGGTGCCGCGGAATGCTGGCGAATGGTTTGAAACCAGCTTGAGAGCGCAACCGTAACAAAAGATGAAATGCCACCTGAACACCCTGTACGTCACCCTCGACGGAGCGTTCCTGCGGAAAGACGGGGCGGCGATTGAGATTCGGCATCAGGGAGAGAGCAAACTGCGGGTTCCCCTGCACAATCTGGACGGCGTCGTCTGCTTTGGCTGGGACATCTGTGCATCGGCCGCCTTGATGGCCGCCTGTGCGGAAGCCAACGTGGCGCTTTCGTTTCATACTCCCCACGGACGGTTTCTGGCTTCGACCCACGGGTGCACATCCGGTAATATCATTCTGCGAAGACAGCAGCATCGGATCGCCGATTGCGAGGAGAAGAGCACCGCCATTGCCTCCCGGATCATTGCCGCAAAGATCGCCAATTGCCGCACCGTCCTGCAACGGACCAGCCGGGACAACCCCGAACGGAGCGCTTTGCTGGAGCCGGCAATCGCGGCGCTCAACGTCAGGAAAACCCATCCGCTCAATGTCCGGAAGCTGGAACCGTTGCGAGGAATCGAGGGTGATGCGGCAGCCATCTACTTTGGAGTCTTTCCTCACCTTCTCACCAATGCCTCGCCCGGCATCTCCGTGAGTGGGCGCAGCCGTCGTCCCCCCCTTGATCCGGTGAATGCCTTGCTCTCGTTTCTCTATGTGCTGTTGATGCACGACTGCCGGTCGGCCCTGGAAGGATGCGGTCTGGATCCCCAGTGCGGCTTTTTGCATCGGGACCGACCGGGGCGGCCGTCATTGGCATTGGACCTGATGGAAGAGTTCCGGCCGGTATTGGCGGACCGGCTGGCCTTGAGTCTGTTCAATCGACGCCAGTTGACGCAGGACGATTTTCGCGCGGAGGAATCGGGAGCCGTTCTTCTGCGGGAAGAGGCACGGAAGAAAGTTCTGATTGCCTGGCAGGAGCGCAAACAGGACACGTTGATCCATCCGTTTCTGGAAGAGAAGATGACCATCGGGCTTTTGCCTCACATGCAGGCGCGGTTGCTGGCCCGTCATCTACGGGGTGACCTTGATGCCTACCCCGGTTATCTTTCCCGGTAAGTTTTCGATACCATGATACCATGCTCGTCTTGATCACATACGACGTTTCGACATCGACAGAGGGAGGACCACGGAGACTGAGGCGGGTTGCCAAAGCTTGTCTCGATTATGGCCAACGGGTGCAGAACTCGGTGTTCGAATGCAAAGTCGATCCAAGCCAACTCATTTTTTTGCAGAAGCGGCTGTTGAAGCTGATTGATCCCGCGCACGATTCCCTCCGTTTCTATCATTTGGGAGTGGAATGGAAACGCAAGGTGGAACACTATGGTGCGAAGCCGTCGCTCGACATTGACGGGCCTCTTATTTTATAAGAAACGACCACGCTGGGGAAGAGAAGAGTAACGGGATGGCGGGGATAGCGCCGGGTCCGCGAACATGAAGCGGACACTGATTCCGGAGGGGGTTCGCGCGGGTTGTAACCATCTGGAACCAAGGATCTTTGACAATCTGGCTTCATCGCCGTGGTCTTCGCCATGATGAAGGCAAATGAGTTCGCGGAAATTGCCTCTGGAACACCGGCGGGAGTGTGAGTTATAAATTGACTGTCGCGCCTCGCGTGGGCGCGTGGATTGAAACGCCTTTTGGGTGAAGAAGGTTCCCGGCTGGAACTGTCGCGCCTCGCGTGGGCGCGTGGATTGAAACCGACGCTAGTCGTCACTGTTGGCCGAACCAGAAAGTCGCGCCTCGCGTGGGCGCGTGGATTGAAACATGCGGACTTACCACGGGTGTGAGATCAAGCTCGGTCGCGCCTCGCGTGGGCGCGTGGATTGAAACGCATAATAAAAAAAGGGGCAGGAAGATAACCCCGTCGCGCCTCGCGTGGGCGCGTGGATTGAAACCTCTGGGACGCGGCGGAGAACGTCACCGTCGAGTCGCGCCTCGCGTGGGCGCGTGGATTGAAACGTTTTGCGTTAGCGTCTGCACGGTAGGCCGTGGGGCGGTCGCGCCTCGCGTGGGCGCGTGGATTGAAACCGCAGATCGGAGCGTGTTTGTTATGGTCTTTCGTCGCGCCTCGCGTGGGCGCGTGGATTGAAACATCAAGGCATGAAGATTCGATGAAAATATGCTTGTCGCGCCTCGCGTGGGCGCGTGGATTGAAACGGCTTTGAATGAATCATTGGAAACGCGCTTGATGGTCGCGCCTCGCGTGGGCGCGTGGATTGAAACGCACAGAAGGCAGGTTTCGTAGGAGTCGCTTTTGTCGCGCCTCGCGTGGGCGCGTGGATTGAAACACGCGCCCCGGCATCCGTCAGCGCGGCACGCGGAGTCGCGCCTCGCGTGGGCGCGTGGATTGAAACTCAAAATTTGCTCCTGCCGAACCGCCAGCGGCGGTCGCGCCTCGCGTGGGCGCGTGGATTGAAACAAGAGGCTCGCGGGTGCGGAAGCACCCAGACAACGTCGCGCCTCGCGTGGGCGCGTGGATTGAAACTGCGAAATGCGCAGGATGCCAACCTTCAGCATCAGGTCGCGCCTCGCGTGGGCGCGTGGATTGAAACGCCTCCTCGGTGAGGAGGGTTCCCGGCTCGATCAGGTCGCGCCTCGCGTGGGCGCGTGGATTGAAACACGCGCCCCGGCATCCGTCAGCGCGGCACGCGGAGTCGCGCCTCGCGTGGGCGCGTGGATTGAAACGAGCAGATCGGGCGGCTTGACAAGCGCAACGCGAGTCGCGCCTCGCGTGGGCGCGTGGATTGAAACTTCCTCTCCCCCTTTGAGTGAAGCGGAATGGAGGCGTCGCGCCTCGCGTGGGCGCGTGGATTGAAACTCAAAATTTGCTCCTGCCGAACCGCCAGCGGCGCGTCGCGCCTCGCGTGGGCGCGTGGATTGAAACCGCAGCTCCCCGCAGGAAGTGCAGGACACCGTTAGTCGCGCCTCGCGTGGGCGCGTGGATTGAAACCGCTACGCCAACAGCTCCACCAACGCCCTCACCGGTCGCGCCTCGCGTGGGCGCGTGGATTGAAACTCATTGCCCCGAAAGCCTTTAATGCACCTGCTCGGTCGCGCCTCGCGTGGGCGCGTGGATTGAAACGAGGAAAAGCCGGGCAAGCAGTACAAGCTCAACAGTCGCGCCTCGCGTGGGCGCGTGGATTGAAACCAGCGGTCGGTGGAAAAGAGCCTTGATCGGGTGGGTCGCGCCTCGCGTGGGCGCGTGGATTGAAACGGGTCGCCGTAAAAAACAGACGCCCAGTTGTGGGTCGCGCCTCGCGTGGGCGCGTGGATTGAAACGGGTTGTCACCAAGCGGGGTGACGGCGGAACAGGTCGCGCCTCGCGTGGGCGCGTGGATTGAAACGCCGACGTGTGCATGGAGGATGAAGACCTTTATAGTCGCGCCTCGCGTGGGCGCGTGGATTGAAACCCGGGAATTGCAGGATTGCAGCACATCCATCATGGTCGCGCCTCGCGTGGGCGCGTGGATTGAAACGATGCTGACAGTCACTTATCCGCGTGAGTTTCGTCGCGCCTCGCGTGGGCGCGTGGATTGAAACGCTATATGGCGCAGATGTTCCGAATCGTTGCAGAGTCGCGCCTCGCGTGGGCGCGTGGATTGAAACCCATCTGGAGCCCGAGACCGAAGACCAAGTCGTAACGTCGCGCCTCGCGTGGGCGCGTGGATTGAAACAAACCGTTGAGGGACGGAAGATCAAAACCCGCGAGGTCGCGCCTCGCGTGGGCGCGTGGATTGAAACACAAAGCGTCCGGCTTGTCCGGCGCAGGTAGCGGCGTCGCGCCTCGCGTGGGCGCGTGGATTGAAACTCCCGGATGCGGTCGAGTTGAGACAGAAGGGAAGGTCGCGCCTCGCGTGGGCGCGTGGATTGAAACGATCAGGTCCAGCACGGCGTTGTAACCACGATCCGTCGCGCCTCGCGTGGGCGCGTGGATTGAAACTGGCTCTCGGGTCACTCCGACACCGGTCGAGCCCGTCGCGCCTCGCGTGGGCGCGTGGATTGAAACAAGCCGATTGACGGCTCCACTCCTGCCACCCACGCGTCGCGCCTCGCGTGGGCGCGTGGATTGAAACCAGTCGGGATCGTCGATTTCGACGCGGCGCAGGGTCGCGCCTCGCGTGGGCGCGTGGATTGAAACTGGGTGAAATTCGGTGAATTTGAAATCCCGCCAGTCGCGCCTCGCGTGGGCGCGTGGATTGAAACAAAGCCGCCCTGTGAAACCCAGAGAGCTACGCGAGTCGCGCCTCGCGTAGGCGCGTGGATTGAAACTTCTGTGCCAGCATGGCTGACTGGCTTGACGAGTCGCGCCTCGCGTAGGCGCGTGGACTGAAGCTACGCCCAGCCGGGGAACAAGCTAGTGCAGGCGGCTATGCCTTGCGGTGGCGTTTGGAATTGAGTTGGCAACGGAGTTGAGAGCAGGTGATCTCGTTCTACGGTACCAGCGCGGCATCCTTAATCTCCTGCGAATGAACCCCAAACCGGTCCGGAATCCAAAACCCACTTCAAAACCAACCTAACTCACGAAAACCAATCACTTAACGTCGTCCTCGCCCACAAAAGTTGGTGGAGACCCAAACGTTTGCACTTTTTCCCTTCACTTTGAACCGGAAAAGTGTCCAAGAACTGTCCAAGCGTGAATTTCTGGCAGGGCTTGAATCTTGCGTAACTCCCTGATTCTGAGGGAGAGCCAGCAGCCGGGTTCGAACCGGCGACCTGCTGATTACAAATCAGCTGCTCTACCAACTGAGCTATACTGGCGTAAGGAGGAGAAGTCCTTCTCCGGGAGGGTATTTGGAGCCTTCGCTGTTCTTCGCAGAGGTAAAGGCATTGATCCGGTAAAGCAAGTGAATTCTCCGGGTGTGTCGGCGATGGTTCAAAACTGGAATTTTTGCCGGTTCAAAATTTGACAGGGATTCAGAGGCTAAAAGCCCCTAAAATAGGGGGCCAAACGTCCTTTGGAGGGTGGTCGACGACCCAGAATTTC
>Ga0206106_100579_pt1 | contig 18132 bp, 7 predicted proteins | sample 1B1ome_FD_148677 | JGI IMG/M metagenome (GOLD analysis project Ga0206106, IMG submission 148677) | Enriched microbial communities from leaf-cutter ant dump, University of Wisconsin, Madison, United States - 1B110A | ecosystem: Environmental > Terrestrial > Nest > Insects nest > Nest dump | place... | reverse complement strand
GAATGTGAAGAGAGCCGTCGAATTAGCAGGGTACACTATGACGATTTATACAACGAACCATGTCGAAGTAGCAAGCCGCTAACGATGAAGAGGGGACGTCTGCCCAATGCATGTCGATATCGCGTACAAATTGATTTTTTCTGCGAATCCACACGCAACCGCCCCTCGCATTTTGTTGATTAATTGAATAAACTGCCTCATACCTGACGTATGGAAACATTTTCATGCGAAAAGCGGGATTTAACTTGATTTGTAATTATTAAGTATAAACTTAACAACTTTTGCGTGTCATTATTAAAACTTGCAGCGGGTTGTACACAAGGATATCAGCCAGCAGACTTCGGCTTCACCTATGACAACACTCGCAAAATTGAGGGTAAAGCGGTGAACGGCCAAAGCTATGTGTACAGCTACAATGAAATCAACCAAATGCAGACAGACAGCGAAAATGCGACAATGTTAGCATGGAACTGTAGTGGAACTGCGCAATGCAGCTAGCGCGCTTCAGAGCATTAATTTCGGGTATTACTCTTATGGGAGATTTGAAATTGAGAATTACATTCCCAGAAGCTGGAGTGGCGTATTATTCAATGTATCTTGAAAACGGTGATGGAAATATAACAGAATTAAGGACTGCTGCAGCAGCTGCGATTCTCTTTAGAGAATTGATAAAATCGATGCCGCAAGGTAGACGTTTTGCCCCTGGATTCTAATAATACGAGGTGAGAAAGTGGCAAATTATGAATGGGATGATCTGAATGAAATCTATGTACCGCCTGAACAAGCGATTTCTAAAGGAACATCGCTAACAGTTCAGATTTCATGCATGAAGCCTATAGGGACATTGAATGTTCAGATTCTCGAATCCTTTTTCGGTTCATGGACGTATCCTCACGGTGGAAAGTACATTAAACCATTTAAATTACTTGAATTTACAAGTGATGAAACTTGGTTAAGTGCAAAAGTGTCGCTAATAACGAAAAGTAAAGAAGTAGATGAACTAAAAATGCTATTACAGGATGTCCTTCATTTTCTTAATTCAGACCACATTAAAGTAAGCAGGATTGATGTAACACTTTTGTAGACGGTATATCTGCACCACATGCGAGTATAACAACTCCATGTGGTCTCTTTTTGTTCTGAGGCATACCCACACTGCCTTCGGCGCAGACGCGGTGCATCTCATAGCAGACCTAGTTTGCGGGCGGTAGCCGCGCCTGCTATCCTATGATATTAAGCGGCTTGCTGGCCGCAAGGAGCCTGCCTTTATCTCGTCATTGGCGGCTTGAAGGCTAAATACAAGCCGCTGAAAGTAGCAGGTAGAAGCCAAAAATGAATATACAACATATGTAAGTAAAGATGGGAAATATGTTGCTAGATATCGTTACAAGGAGGATGGTTGACTAGAACTAAATTTAGAGAATGATATTGGTGGGAACTTCCATGTTGAAGTAAAATAATAAAAGGTGGTATGTATATGGTAATACCCGTACTTAAAGGCATTGATTTTATTGGGAGCACAGCTGACCTGAATAATTCCAAAATAAGGGGAACTGCATATATTGCAGAAGAAGGTGATATGGGGGCTGATTGTTTTCACTTTCAGGTGATTTCCTTTGAATATTTAGCAAGACTATTAAGTGAAAATAATATTTTTGACGGCAGGGCAACATTTATTGTTGAAAAGTTTGATGTAAATTTGTTGGAAGTAGAAATAAACAATATACTAAAAGACTGTATTCGCCCTACTTGGGATGAGGTAGCAAAGGCTGTTAATCGCCATTTGAAATGGGAGTATGACAATATTAAATACATGACGAGCAAAGAGGTATTGACTAAGCTAGACGAAGATAACTAATTACTCAGGCCCATGAGGAGATAATCCTCAAGGTCTTCTATAACCCTGCCAGCGCTGATGAATCGGGCGAATAAGCATCGGCAAAGTTAATTGTATCAGAACTCATGACGGTAAATGTTTATAGTGAAATTACGCAGAACCTCATGCGTATAAAAATTATCGGTAAAAAGACTATTTCTGACGTGAGGGTGTTTTCAAACCGCACTTTTCTTGACAACTCCAATTCCGTTTTTTTTGAGATAAACTTAAAATATGAGAATCAGGAACAAATCGACAAGAAAGCCCGCCTTCGAAGCCACAAATGCGAAGGTGGGTTTTCTTATGGGTAATTTTGGCGAGAGGTTTTTTTGAAAAGCTCTGATGTGCCGCACCGGTAGGAAGCTGATCCTCATCGCAATTATTATCAAAGCAGATCACTGTTATTATGTTATTCTATCATCAAAAGGAGCTTGCGTTATGCTGCGATCGGAAATTGAAAGAGCGATTTTGTATGTTGAAGAAAATCTGGAAAATGATCTTTCTCTAAATGATGTGGCACGGCACTGTAACTATTCATCGTACTATTTCTCAGCATCGTTCCATCAATATTTTGGCGAAACAATGAAAAGCTACATAAAAAAGCGCCGTCTTACCCGTGCAGCAGAAGATCTTAAAAATATGGACATGAGTATTATTAATATTGCGGTAAAATTCGGTTATTCATCGCAGGAAGCTTTTTCTCGTGCTTTTACTGATCTGTTCGGTATAACACCGAATAAATATCGACAGACAAAAGTGCCGATTCAGGAAGCATATCAAAAAAACAGTTTACCGCTTTATGAGAAGGGGAGAGATGTGATGAAAGATACAATCAAACATCTGCAAGAGGAAATTGAAGCAAAATATCCCGTGAACATTCTGCATATTCTCAATGGTGCTTGTATGCTTGAAAAATTTGAGAGCAACAAGCTTATTAAAAGAGAAGCAACTTATGTGCCATTTAATGAAGCGATGTGCTGGGGCGAAACGGATCCTGAAATATTTTCGCAATCTTTTATCGGAAAAAGGGTTGAATCCTTACAAACGACGGAGGAAGAATATCGAAGAATTGTACTTGAGCCCTTAAAACCTCTGTTTGAGAAGACGTTTGAAATTATCGTTCTGTGGTTTGGAGACGATATGTTTTGCCAGATGAACTTGATTACCATCCTTGCATACCTGGAGCAAATTGGTTATGAAGGCGATGTTCTCTTTTGCATGGCACTTGAAAGAACGGATGAGATGTTGGATGAAGCGTTTGAAATTGATATTAACGGTTACTTGGATATTTACAGGACAGTTTTATGCAACCGCCAAAGACCGATTTCGGTAACGATGCCTGTTACTTATCAAGCGGTGAACATGTATTTGACTTATCGAGAGGGCAAAGGTCCAATTGTAAAGTACATTAAGAGTAATTTGGGTAAAGAAAATCTCGTAGCTGACTTATTGGCTCGTTTTCCCGAATATGGGCTTGGCGATTTGCAATATCAAATGATTATCGATGAGTACAGCTCGATGTGAAGACGTTGCACAACAAATCCCGGATTGCACGACAAAACCGGCGGGCGGATTAGGCACATAGGCCTAATTTGGCCGCCTGTAACAGGTTGGTGGGCAAAGCGATTCAAACCGTTTGCACCAAAATTCACGATTGCAATTGTTTTCGCCTATCCGGTTTTCTATAATGATCTTACCGGATAATATTTGTAAAACAGGATATCAAGAGAAGTCTTATAGCGCCGGAGACAGGGGATGACACGGCACGATGAAGACAATCGAAGAGTGGTTGAAGGAGCGGGAAAGCGAAGTCTATGTCGGTCGCGCCGGCGAACTCCTGTTAATGAAGCAATTATTGTTGTATAAGCAAGAAGATTGGTTTCTTCTTTATTTTCACGGCCCGCAAGGAGTGGGCAAAACAATGCTGCTCAAACAGTTTGAGCGAACGATTCAACACGTGCCCGTTCTCTATATTGACGGCCAGAACGGCATGGGCAGCAAGACGGCTTTTCTGGAAGCGGTGCGCAAGCAATTGGCAGACAAGCATTACCCGCTGTCCGCTGCGCCGGATATCGATGCTTTGGAATCGCTCAATCAACTGGCGGATGCCTATGATCGGGTGATTTTGTTGTTTGACGGATTGGACAACTGGACAGGCGTCGATCAATGGCTGCAGAGCGAGTGGCTGCCGCGCTTGTCATTCAATATAAGGGTAGCCGGCGTCGGGAATCAACCGTTGCTTCGGTGGCTGTCGTCTCCGATCTGGAACAAACACGTTATTCAGGAAGCGTTGGGGCCTTACGATCGGCCGTCTGCGGAGCAAGACAAGGAGCTTGGGGTAGAACGGCTCGATGCCGACGGGAAGCGGTTGCTGCAAGCCGCCGCCATATTGAAATATTTTGACCGCGATGCTTTGGCTGCCATGTTGGACGCGCCTGTGACTGAGGACGAGTTTCGGCGTTTCTGCAGGTTGCCGTTCGTCAAGGATCAGCCGGATCGGGGCTGGACATTGGTTGAGCAGGTGCGCCGGGAAGCAAGAGCAAATTTCAGAAATCAAGAGCCGGCCCGTTACGATCTTTGCCGGGCAAGGGCGGAACAGTTCCTCAACCGGTGTTTGGGCGAGAGATGTCCGGATGGCAACTGGTTTCAGCACGAGCTTGCCTGGCGGAAGTTCAGCCTGCTGGACAACGATTTCATTCAGGGAATGATCTTCTACGGCGATGATGACGGCTTCTCGCTGGAGCCGGCGAAGGCAACCGATATTCCGCGGCTCGAGAACATGCACCTGGACAATATTCAGGCGTTTGACCCCTCTTATCATAATGAAACGCATCTGCATACTTACTTGCGGGCACTGTGGGAGGTCGCGGGCGACGGCATCAAGCTGATTGTTCGGGAGCGTGCCGTGGTGGGCTTCTATGCGCTTATTCCGCTGAACGAACAGGCTCGTTTTATCATCGGGCAAAACCCGATTTTCAGCGCTTTTATCGAACTGGGCAGCGTGGAATCAAACGATTATCTCGTGTGGATGGTCGCCAGTTCTCCGCCGTTTGATCCGGATGTATACGGGTATGGCTTGCGCGAGTTGCTGTTCAATCAAGCGAACGGGAAACGAATCGCCTTTATGATTCCTGCGACGAAGGTGATGAAAGATTTGTGCGCCATCGGCTTCGAAAACCTGGAATGGGCGTATTACCAATCGGCCGGCAATTCGCATGCTTATATCTGTCAATTGGATCTGCGTGCCCCCAAGCCTTTGCCGATCTTGTTTGCAGAGAAGTCGAAGCTGTCCCGGCAGGATTTGTCGACGGGGGCGATAATTCGGGAAAGCGCGCAGCAGCCGATCGGCGAGCGGGCGGAGTGGATTGCTCATACCAAGCGTTTGTTGACGGATTTCCGCAGCCTGGACTCCCCCGCCATTCGAAATGTTTTTCTCGAACAGTATCGGATCATGGCTGCCGGCAAGACGGCCGACCGGGCGATGGCGCAAATTTTGCAGCATGCTTTCCTGCATAAGAAAGGCACGCACAAGGAAGTCGCCAGCTTGCTGAACTTGTCCATTGCTACATACTACCGTTACTTGAAACAGTTAACGTTAAGGATGGCCGAAGTGCTTGGCGGCGAACAAAATCAAGAACAATAAAGTCCCTCATCCTGCCCCGCACGGTTGCGCGGCGAGGAGAGGGACTTTCCTTCGCTCCTGTTCGAGATGTCCCATCGTGTTTAGCAGGATGACTGCCGCTTCGATCATCCGGCTTTCCGCCCAATGCCCCTTGATATCGCTGAAGGAAGGGGTCGGCGCCGTTTCCTTGTCCCCGACAGCCGCTTGCCGATGAACAGTCACCGTATACGTCTTCTTCGTGCCGTTCTCGGCTTGAACGACCAGCGCAAGCGAATTCTCGCCTGGCTCCAATTTGACTTGCAGTCCCGCGCCCAGCGCCTCCCTCCTTTTTATTGATAGCGATACTATCAAGTTTATGCGTATATGATAGCGCGCGGTGATTGAACGTGAGAGCGGATTCGTCATACAATTTCCAGTGTATAGGAAGATTGCAAACGTTAGCATTTTCGTACTTCGATACATAAGGAGAGAACAGCGATTATACTGACCCTCAAAATGACAGCAGGGCTTTACCTGGTTTTGTTGCTGCATGTCGTTATTCGCCGTTATGTGTTGGGGAAGAAACCACGGCGAGGCTTGGGGAGTCTTAAACTCGGCGCAATCGTAACGATATTCATGATCATGATTGGCGCGGTTGTCTTTTTGTTTCTCGGCGCCATGATTGTCGTCATTGGAGGCATTGTGATCCATCCGCCGATCATGGAGGTTGCGCAGCCATTGGTTTGTCCGGCCGGGGAGATGGAATTTCTCAAGCATGCTTATTCGTACAAGCCGGGGCAGTCGGGCTACCAAATGTTCGTGTACTGCCGAGACCGAATAAGCGAAGAGCAGGAAGAAGTGACGAATATCGCCGTTTTTGGTTCCATGGCGATCTATGCCGCTATTTTGTTTGCCGCGTTCGCCATGATGGCGATTACCCGCAGGTGGCTGCTGCCGGGTTTGTGGCGCGTGCATGAGGAGGCGGATGAAAGTTTGGGTCGTTAAGATTGAGATTGTTATGAGGAGGGGATGTTCTTGCATCCATTTGATCGCAGGGGACGAGTGACGAAAGCTTTGGTGTATGTGCTGACTGTATCGCTATTGATTGCCATGTTTCCCTGGCAGGCTGCCGAAGCGAGGGGGACGGCACAGTCGATAATGGCAATGGCCGTGCAGCCGGGAATGGCCGCACCGTTGGCTGACCGTGCGGGCGCGTCGTCGGCGGGCGGTGCGAATGCCTTCGCGGTGACACCGCATGAGGTGCTGCTTGCCTCCAATATCACAGTTCAGTCGGCTACCTATACCCCGGATGACGAGTTGTACTCGGATCAATGGGGATTAACCGCGATGGAGGCCGGGCAGGCTTGGGGCATTGCCCAGGAAGCGCTGGTCGGGAAAACGCTCGCGCCGGTGGTGGCGGCCGTGATCGACACAGGGGTGGATGCGGGGCATCCGGATCTGGCGGGCAGATTGCTGTCCGGGCGTAATGTGATCGCAGGAGCTGCCGATCCGGACAACTACGCTGACGATTCCGCCGGGGGGCACGGCACGCATGTAGCCGGGATTATTGCCGCGACGACGGGCAACGGGGAAGGGATCGCCGGCGCCGCCGGGCCGTTCCCGGTTATGGTGCTGCCGATCAAGGCGCTGGGCGCGGACACGACAGGTTCCGCCGGGGACATTGCCGACGGGATTCGCTATGCGGCAGACTGGGAAGGCGCAGATGGTGAGCGTGTCAGCATCATCAATCTCAGCTTCGGCGAATATTTGCCGGAAGCGCCAGCGGAAATTGCGAGCGCCGTAGCTTATGCGAGAAGCCAAGGGATCGTGATCGTCGCCGCGGCGGGCAATCACGACGTGCCCAATCCGAACGAATGGGCGTTCTATCCGGCCGCGTTGCCGGGCGTGATCTCCGTCGGAGCGCTGGGCACGGACCTGCAGCCGGTCTCGGCTCAGGACATGGAAGCGGATTTGATGGCGCCGGGCCAGAACATCCTGTCGACGCTTCCCGGGGACCGTTACGGGGAGAAGAACGGCACCTCCGCCGCTGCACCGTATGTAACGGCAACGGCGGCGTTGATCAGGCTGGCGGCCGAAGATCGGATGGGCTTGATGGATAGCGGCGGTCAGCGCGATATTCTGGAATCGCTCTTGTTGGAACAGAGGGGCCAGCCCTGGAATATGAGGCAGGCGATCGAGCAGGTAGCCGTCAATTATCCGGCGCCGACTTGGCCGGCCGATAGCAAGCTTGAGGCCGTGAGCGGCATTTCCGGCGTAAAGTTGACTTGGACGCCGGCGGAGCAGGAAATGTATTCTACCATTCTCTATATGGTGTTCCAAGTCGGCAATCCGGCCCCGCGCGGCTATACGATCGGGGCCACCGAGTTTGAAGTGCAGGGCCTGAACCCTGGCACGGATTATACGTTCAAGGTTGAGGCTGTCAATCTGCATCAGAATATGACAACGGATGGGCCGACCGCCACGGTTGCGACGAAGTCGCCGCAGCAGGCGGAACTGATTGCGGGCAATACGGAGACGTCGACAAGCACATTCACATCCCCGGCTGTCAGCGATGATGGCCGCTATGTTGCCTTTGCTTCCGACGGGGATTACCTCTCTGGCGGCGGAGACACGAACGGGTTTTCCGATATCTACTTGTACGACCGCGAGGGTGACGAAATGAAGCTGGTCAGTCGGCCGGACGCTTCGACTCTTGGTGATGGCGGCAGCTATATGCCGGTGGTGGCGGGAGACGGCACTTATGTATTATTCGCTTCGAAAGCATCCAATTTGACCTCCGGCGGAGGAACAGGCAGCGTCGGGTTGATCTTGTATGACGCGGCAACCGACTCTTTGGAGAAGGTTGCCGACCGTGTGGGAGAAGAAAAGTCGTTGTTGGGCGGACCGAGCGAACTGACGGGCGCGGCGTATGCGATGAGCGCGAACGGGCGTTATATCGTCTACAAGGCAGGCGCGGGTTCGGGCAGAAGTATCGTATGGAACGTATATCTGCTGGATCGCTGGCAGGATCGTACCGTGCAGTTGACCTGGAACTCTCCGTCCGTCAGCAGTTCGACGATTCCCGTCGGCGACCGCGTCGACATCAGCCGCGACGGTCGCTATGTCGTCTTTGCCACAGATGAGAGCGGGCTTGCTCCGGGCAATGCCGACGGACAGTGGAATGTGTATGTGTACGATACGTTGACGAAGCAGACGGAATGGGTTAGCGCGGCTCCAGAAGAAGAAGCGTTCGACACCTGGAGCGGCTATCCTTCGATCAGCGCCGACGGCCGCTGGGTCGTATTTGAGACCGGACGCGACGCGAACGATCCGGGCGACACAGGTACGAAGGTGGTCTATATCCGGGATCGCCAGAGTCAGCGTACGGAGAAAATCGAAGTGCCGTTCTTTGGCACCTTCAATGTCGATCATCCGTATGTATCCGTTTCGCCGCGAATTACGGCGGACGGCAGGCAGGTGGTAATAGCTTCCCCGCTGGCGTCAGCAGGCGGCGGTCTGGCGCAGCCGGAAGTGGCGGTCTATGATCGCGATACGGGCATGACGGAGACAATCAGTCTGAATGCTGCCGGCGCCAGGGCAGACGGCGCAAGCGCGGCGCAGGCGATTTCTCCGAACGGCAGGCACCTTGTCTACGTGACGGGGGCGACCGATGCTGTGCTGCCTGCGGGAAGCGTGCATGGCGGGGTGTTTTACCGGTCGTTGTCCGTTGAAGCGCCCGGCGGGGGCGGCGAACCCCAGCCTCCGTCATGGTCTGGAGGCGCCGAACTGCAAGCCGTGCAGACGGGCGGACACTATGTGGCGCTAAGCTGGACCCAGGCGCAAGCGGCAGACGCGGGAGTGCAATACTACGCCGTGTATGCGAACGATCGACTGCTCGATGTTATTTCGGGCACGGCGACGACCTATCTGATGCAGCGGTTGCCGCTTGGCGGGAATATGTTGTTCCGGGTTGAGGCCGGCGATGAGCATTACAATTTCAGCACGACAGGTCCTGAGCTTCATGCCGCGACGGCCGGCAGCCCGGAGACCGTTGTACCGGGGCAAGTGCGGGATGTCGCATTCGTCCCGGAGTTGGGCCGCATTCAGGTGAACTGGGCCGATCCGGCGGATGCCGATCTCGCCGTTGTCCGCTTATATTGGAAAAGAGAGGGCGCGACTCTCATTCATGGGCCCGTTGACGTGCCGGCCGGCGTGCAGACAGCATGGGTGGACGGCCTGCTGAACGATGCGAGCTATGAGTTCCGCTTCGTAACGATCGATGCGGACGGGAACGAAGGCTCGGCGTTCGCCGCGCCGGCGGCGACGAAGTCCGGTGTGTATATATCGCGCATCACTTCGCCGCCGGACGGTTCGGTCTTGAGCGGCGGGAGCGACAGCGCGGACGTGAGCGATGACGGCCGCTATGTCGTCTACGCGTCCGATGCCGCCAATCTGACAGCGGGGGACACGAACGGCTTCAGCGACATTTTCCTGTACGATCGGGTGACCGAAGAGACGCGGTTGATCAGTCGTGGCCCAGGAGGGGCGCAAGCCGACGGGCAGAGCCTTGCGCCGGTCATCAGCGGCGACGGGCGATGGATCGCGTTTAGTTCCGAGGCTTCGAACCTCGTTGTCGGGGACATGAATGGCGTCAGCGACATTTTCCTGTACGATCGGTCGCTTGACGGCCAATCTGAATTTGACGCGCCGGGCAACACCGCCTTGACGCGGATCAGTCTGTCTTCCGGCGAACCGGATGGCGACAGCCACGCTCCCGCGATCAACGCGGACGGCAGCATCGTTGCCTTCGGGTCGGAAGCGGCCAATTTGCTGGCGGAAGATGCGGATACGAACGGAGATATTTATGTCTATGACCGGCCGCACGGCACGTTGACGCTGGCCAGTGTCTCCACAGACGGCGTCAAGTCCGACGGCTTCAGCGGCGCGCCGTCGATCAGCGCGGATGGCAAGCGGGTTGTGTTCGAGTCGTACGCGAGCAATTGGGACGACACCGGCCATAGCTCGGACGTCTATATTCGTGATCTGGACGCGGGAACAACCCGGCTGTTGTCGGCGATTGCGGATGACGGGCCTGCGAAGGCGAGGGCCGAGCATGCGGTCATCAGCGGCAACGGACAGCTTGTTGTCTACTCGTTCATGACCGGTTCCGGCAAGTGGCAGCTCTACTATTTCGATCTGTCGCAGGATCGGCTGTTTCCGGTGGAGGCCAAGCCGGATGGCTTGACAGGCGATCCGGACCGCATCAGCCCTTCAGTCAGCGCGGATGGATCGTTCATTGTCTATCTGACGGACATTTCCGAACTTGTCTCGTCTGCCGGCGTCGGGGAAACGGGCGCGGGCCGCAACGGCGTCGTCGTCTACGATCGGGCCGGCGAAACGGCGCGCGTGATCGGCTTGTCCTATCGGAACGAGTACGGGAACGGACATACGGTCGATCCGATCATCAGCGGGAATGGCGGCTGGATCGTCTTCCAGTCGGCGGCGAATAATCTGGTTGCGGGAGACCGCGGCGCGACCGCCGATATTTTCCTGGCTGCGCACGCAGGACAGGTGGACGACATCCCGCCCTCCTGGCCGGCGTCCAGCGCGCTAACCGCCGACGCGATCGGCAAGAAGGGGCTGACGATTCATTGGGGCCCGGCAGAGGACAACAATCAGGTGGCGATGTACCGGGTCGAATATGGCGTCGATAACGATCCTGACCACGATCCCGTGATCAGGCTGATCAATGCGAATGAACCGCGCGAGCTGCCGATAACCGGACTGAGCCCGGGCACGGCCTATACATTCCGCGTCTATGCGGCGGATAATGTCGGGAACTGGAGCGTCGAACCGCTGTCCCTGACCGTGGCGACAGAGGCGGATGCGGCGACCGAGTCGCTTGATCTGCAAATTTACGGGGACCGATATATCAAATTCAACTGGGAGGAGAGTGCCCAGGCCGATGCTTACCGGGTGTATCGCCAGGTGGGGGACGGCTTGCCCGAATTGCTGCAGGATGAGATGTTCGCCTTATACGATTCTCAATATGAAGCGGACGAAAGTCGTAAACAGCTGAATTATAGCACGACTTATAAATATTGGGTCAATATTGTGGACACGGCGGGCGACGAATGGGCCTATGCATCCGCAGAAGCGTTCACGTACCGCGACATCGATCTGGCTTCTTTCCAATACCAAGTCGATCTGCCTTATGCGCCGTATTTGCCCGCTATCGGGCAAACGATCAAGTTCACCGCCGCGGCGGATAAAAATCTTGCCGCCTCTGTCGAAGTAAGCTATGACAGTTGGCTTGATGAAGGCGGGCACGAAGTTGCTCAACCGGTATCGTTGACGAAGCAAATTCCATTGACGGAACGGATCGGGTTAGGCCTCTCTTACTATGAGGGACAGTTTGTTGTTCCATCGGGAGCTGCGCGCATAACAGCCATTGCCGGGAAAGTAGACGACGGCCGAGGCCACGAGCGGACGCAGGCTTTGGATGCAGTCATTTCTTCAGCCAACTCTGCCGATTATTATAAGCTCCCCCTGTCTGTCGAGGGGCAGCTTCAGTTAAGCCTGGAGACATCGCAGCCGGGCCTGGCCGCGGGCAACTACGTGTACGTCTCCAGCGAATCCGCCCGCTATAACGCGGGCAAGACGTTGACCGGATCGGAATTCTCGCTCGGCAGGTTCCCTGCCGCGGACGATTATGCGGTAAAGGTGACCGGCCCGCGCGGAACTGTGCTGTTGCAGGAGACGGGGATTTCCATCCGCAGCGGCATGAAGACAGAGCGCGTTCTGCAGCTCCCTGTCGAGGCGAGTATTCAGTTGAAAATCGTAATTCCGAATTCGAGTCCATACTTGAAGGAGTACGAGGCGGAGGTCAGGGAACAGGACGCCGACGGCCTGTTGCTGGCCACGCAAACGATCTCGCTCAATACGCTGCGGCAGATGGAAGGGGAGCAGATTTATTTTCATGTGAAGCCGCGCGACACCGCGTTGCAGGCAAGCACGAAGATCGTCACGCTGCAGCCGGGAGCCAATGAGGTCGAAATTGCACTGGAGCCGAAGCCGCTGGGTGTCATCACAGGCGTTGTGTATGGCGCCGACGGTCTTCCGGCGGCGGGAGAGTCTGTGGAAGCGACCATGTTGAACGGCACCGTGATCAGACGGGCCAAGTCCGGCGCCGGCGGTTCCTACACGCTGCAAGCGCCCGAGGGCGAATACAGCATTTATGGAGGTCAATCGTTCTCCGCCCTGCCGTCTGTTTTTCCTTCCGAGACGCATCGAATTACGGTTGAAGCAGGAGCGGCTGCGTCTGTCGATCTGGTTTTGCGCAAGCCGGCAACGGGTGTCGTTAAAGTGTATCTGCACACCAAATATCCGCATTTTGATTGGGGCGAGCCGCAACTGATCGACAGAATCGCCGCCCTGCATTATCATCCGAGTGTGAGAGCGATCAAGCCGGATGCGCAAGCGGAGGCGTTTGGCGGGCATCGTGGAGACGGAAGCGTCCAGGTCGTTCGTTTGCCGGGCGATCCGGTTGAAGTTTGCCTGGATTTTAGAGAAATAGGCTTCGGTTATGCCGGCAGACTCGAATGCGGTCGGGTCGACTGGGCGGACGATACGACGGGAGAAGCCGATGTCTGGCTGGAGGATAAGAGTTCGCAATTGCAAGCAGAGCTATACGACACCGAAGGACTATGGCAGGATAATTGGACGGCGAGCTTGTACGAAGTGGGCGATCAGCATCAGATCGTACGTGAAATTGAGCCTGGCAGCGCCTATTTGAGGGGCAAGGGCAGCCAGATAAACCTGACCATTCCTGCACCGGGACGCTACGCTGTGCGTCTCAAGAACGGGGGGTGGATGTCCGACGATGTGGAATTCCAGGTACTGCAGCCGGGAGAGACGGTCCGGCTGGGCAAGATCACGATGCGCGAAAATAGATATTTTCGGGAAAATTTAGGGAACGGCGTTTTTGTTCAAGGAGAAGGGTTCGCGCCGGGAGAACAGTTTACAGTGCGGGTAGCGTATGTATCGGCAAGACAGAGCGGGTTGCAGCAAGGCAAATTGAAGCTGGAGATTCCGGTTGGCGCCGCACTCGTGTCGGACAGCGTGACTTTGGAAGGTAATCCGATTGGTTATTCGGAGAGCCCGGGTTGGATCGAGCTTGATCTGTCCAACCCCCACAAGGGCAATGTATCCTACAAATTGCAAATGGATGAGAGTCGGAATCAAGTCTTCGTCGGCATTGCTGCGAAGATTCGTTACGAAGCTGACGGCGTGCAGCAAGAAGAACTGATCGGCCGGAAGCTGATTCAACCGGCAACGGTCACATTGGAGGCGCCGCAGGAAATCAACGATCTGAATGTGCGCCTGTACGGCAAGGCGCCGGCCGGCAGTCAGGTCAACATTTATCTGGGGGACGCTTTGCTGGGTCAGGTAATGACAGCGCCGACCAGCATCTGGAAGCTGGAAACCGAACTGCCCGATATAGGGGCATCCGCCACGTATGCCTTGAAGGCGCAGGTGAACCTGGGCGGAAGCATCATCGCTTCGCCGGTGGCCTCGGTCAGATATACGGACAACGTCATTCAATCTTTTACGATTTCAGGGACCGGGGGAAGCAAAACGTTCAATCCGGGCCAAGGAATCGCCGTGTTCCCGATCATGTATTATCCGCGATCGACACTTAGCTTCGAGGTGAAATTTGCGAAACCCGACAAGGTGACCAATGTTCACATTCATATGCAGGGCAAAGAGGCGTCGGCCGTACAAGGGGAGGACGGCAAGTTCCTGGCGAGCATCCCGACGAACTCGACAGGAGATTTGGGCCGTGTCTCGGTATCCTACGACGCCGTTCCCGAAGACAGCGTCTATCAGGAGCCGACAGAAGAAGCGAAGGCGCAGCGGCGCGCCGCCATTGAAGAGATGTTGGCCGAACAGCATCTGAGCACAGAATGGGAGCTTGCGCCCGGCGGGTCGGACATCAGCAGCGAGGGAACGCTGATCTTCCGCGATGAAGCGGGTGAAGCGGATAGCCGCGTGGAAGTTTCCGTACAACGGGATTCGGATTACACGCCTTCGGATCAGGAAGTGGAGCTGGCGGATCGGATGGGCGTGCCGATCTACGGGCTGGCGTATGAGCTCGCAGAGGAAGACGGCAGCCTGGTGATCAGTTATTCTGCCTGGTTGCCCGAGGAGTTGTTGGCTGACGCCGGAGCACTCCCCATGCGAGCGTTCATGTTGGCAGCCAATACGCAAGAACAGGACGCTGGCCGTGCAATCAGGATGCGCGGCGCCTCATGGGGCAGTTTCGTTAAAGTGGGTTTCAAGTATATTGCGGGAAAAGCGAAAACGATTGAAATACTAAAGGATGTATGGGACTTTCATAGATTCACGTCAGGCATTGCCGATCTGGACGACACATGGGGAGGCTATATCCAATTATTGAATAGGGTGACTTCAATATGCGATATTGATGCGGCGCGCAAGTACCAGAAGAAGCTGGATCACCTTGTCCATGCGGCCGCAGAACGGGAAGTATTCAAAAACACGGTTTCCCTCGTAACAGGAGTAGGCTCCCTGTTCACGGGCCTCACGGCGTCCATTCCGCTCGGCGCGCTCGATTACGCAGTGAGCTGGATGATGGACACGGATACGTCCAACTGGGCGGATCAAATCAAGAAGCAGGTTGATAATGATCCCGGTTGCAAGAATGATCCCGATGACAGTATTTCTTCTTCCGCCAAGGCGCACAAGCAGGATGTCGCCGACCCGGTCTGGATACTCGACCCGAGCGGATACGCCTATGAAGTCAATCCCGACGAGCGGCTGGAAGGCGTGACGGCTACCGCGCTCTACAAGGATGAAGCGTCGGGCGCGTGGCTGGTATGGGATTCGGGATGGTTCGAGCAAGTGAATCCGCAGCAGACGGGCAGCGATGGGAGATACGGCTGGGACGTGCCGCCAGGGTTGTGGAAGATCATGGTTGAAAAGGATGGGTACGAGACCAACTACAGCGATGAACTGCCCGTGCCCCCGCCGCATTTTGACGTGAACATACCGATGGTTTCGCTGCTGCCGCCGCAGGTCGTTTCCTTGCGGGCGTTGCCGGGAGGGGCCGGGGTGGAGATTGCCTTCGATAAATATGTGAAGCTCGACTCGCTGGCCTGGTACGGCATCGCGGTGGAAGGCGTGGCGGATGGATTGCCGGTGGCGGGGGCGGTATCGGCGTCGCCGCAATATAGCTACACATTGTCGGACCCGGACCACACGGCTGTCACGAAGGTTGCGCGCTTCGTTGCCGCAGAACCGTTGATTGGCGAAGAGCGGTACAAGGTCACCGCGGCGCAGACGATTGCCAGCTATGCGGGGACGCCGATGGGAAGCGATTGGACAGGAGAATTTACAGCCGTGCTGCAGGACCTTGTGCCGCCGGGCGAAGTGACGGGCGCATCGGTCATCCCCGGCATGCACGATATGCTGGCCACCTGGGCGGACCCGCGCGACATCGACTTTGCCGAGGTGCGCGTCTATGTCGGCGAACCGGGCGCTGCGGCATCCGATCCTCATCCCGTTGTCGTGCCCAAGGGGACACGGCAGGCCGTCGTAGAAGGACTATCTTCGGGAACGGATTACGAATTGCTGATTCGCACGGCGGATGAGGCGGGCAACCTGTCCGCAGGAGTCTCGCTGCGGATCGGCACCGCGGCCGAGCCCGACCGCTCGGCCGGACCCGATACAATTCCGCCGGACGCGGTAACCGATGCTCGCATTGCCGAGTCGGGAAGCCATTCGATCAAGCTGCAATGGAACGATCCGGAGGAAGAGGACCTGGGCGGCATCGAGCTTTCCTGGAAGGAAGCGAATGCCGAATCGTTCGTGAAGTCCGCTCGTGTGTCCGGCGGAGCGGGAGTCTACAGCATCGCGGGACTCCAAGCAGACACCAGCTATAAAGTACGGCTGATCGCGGTCGACGCTGCGGGCAATCGCTCGTCCAGCATCATCTTGTCCGCCGAGACGAAGCCTGCCGACAACCAAACCGGCAACGGGGGTAATGGTGGAAATGGCGGCATCGGAGGCGGAACGGGCGGAAACGGCAACGACGCAGGAGGCGAGGTTTCCGACCTGGAAGAGCTTGTCTTGAACCCTGCCGGCGGCGAATATACGCTGTTTGCAGGCGACTTGAAGATCACGGCGCAACAAGGCGGATTTGCCGAGGACACCACGGCTCGCGTTAGCAGAACCCCCGGCATAGGCACACTGCCGCCAGGATATACGCTGCTGTCGCCGCTGTACGAATGGCAGGTCGATCCGGCTGCCGCTGCGCAACAATCTGTACGCATGGGGATCGCATTCGACCCGCAGGCGGCCCCGGACATCGATTGGCGCCAGGCGGGCATCTACCGTCAGGATGATGCACATCCTGGGCAGTGGATTTATGTGGGGGGCATTGCGCAGTCCAAAGAGCCGAGGGTACAGGCAGCGATTGCGGCAAACGGCACTTACGCAGTCCTGGTGTATGCAAAATCATTTGCCGATCTGTTCAATCACTGGGGACGGAATCCGATTGAATTGCTGGTCTCGCGGCACGTTGTTTCGGGTGTCGACGATGTACGGTTCGAACCGGATCGCAACATTACACGTGCGGAAATGGCCACCTTGCTCGTACGGTATATGATGCAGGAACGAGCGCCGGGCCTGGATGAGGGGCAGGGTCCGGAAAGCGCCGCATTCCGCGACGTGAAGCAAGACGCCTGGTATGCGTCTTATGTGAACAGGGCTGCGCAGTTGGGGTTGATCGCGGGCTATGACGGCCTGTTCCGGCCGAACGACCCGATCACACGCGAGGAGATGGCCGTCATGGTGTACCGGGCGGCGTCCGGCGTGCAGGCGGATACGGCGGCAAGCGATGCGCTCGCATCGTTCGCCGATGCGGACCGCGTCTCGGATTGGGCGCTTGAGGCGATCCGGCAGCTTGTTCAGCGCGGCTGGATTCACGGGATGGGCGACAACACGCTGCTGCCGCAAGGCATGTCAACACGGGCGCAGGCTGCTGTCCTGTTGGTCAACTTGCTCGGGCTCGGCCAGGAGCAACCGTAATTTTGACAGTTCCCGCTCCCGATCAGACAGGAGCGGGAACTGCCAGTAAGGCTAGATGCCAGATGCGAAAATAGTGTCGGAGCGCTATAAATGAGGGCCTTCAGTGTGGACTGGTGCGGAAATAGTACAGGAGCGTCACAAATTGCCTGACTGTGTCGTGGCGCGCATGCAGAGGTTATTAAGTATGGGAAAACGCCGGTTCTTCTCCATTCGGAGAGGGACCGGCGTTTTCCGTAAGGCAAAGTAAATGGATAAGAGGGGAGCCTGTATGCCATTGCTCAAGGCGATTGCGGCCAAGCTGACGAACGTCATGGAGATTTCCGATTTGTTTTCCCTTGTATAGCATCTAGCAGTTCGAGTATCTTCTTATTTTTGTCTTGTACGGGAAAATGCCAGTCGATTTTTGCTCTAGTGCTCCATCCGGCTAGTAATTAAAGAATAGTTGGATATAAGCGTTTCAATTTGATTCTCGCGTCTTGAGAGGTGAACTGCCAGTTTACTTTCGAGCCTGCTGCGTTGCGCTGCTGTGTCCAATTGCTTACTT
>Ga0206106_100577_pt1 | contig 18268 bp, 24 predicted proteins | sample 1B1ome_FD_148677 | JGI IMG/M metagenome (GOLD analysis project Ga0206106, IMG submission 148677) | Enriched microbial communities from leaf-cutter ant dump, University of Wisconsin, Madison, United States - 1B110A | ecosystem: Environmental > Terrestrial > Nest > Insects nest > Nest dump | place... | reverse complement strand
CTACCTCTACGTGCAAGGCTACTCCCACCCGCTCCCAGCCGGCCTGACCAGCGTGGGCGGCAACCTCGACGTGGAAGGCTACTCCCACCCGCTCCCAGCCGGCCTGACCAGCGTGGGCGGCAACCTCTACGTGGAAGGCTACTCCCACCCGCTCCCAGCGGGCCTGACCAGCGTGGGCGGCAACCTCGACGTGGAAGGCTACTCCCACCCGCTCCCAGCGGGCCTGACCAGCGTGGGCGGCTACCTCTACGTGGAAGGCTACTCCCACCCGCTCCCAGCGGGCCTGACCAGCGTGGGCGGCAACCTCTACGTGCGAGGCTACTCCCACCCGCTCCCAGCGGGCTTGAAGGTGAAAGAAACCATCATCCGATAAAGATAACCGAGTGCCCGAAAGGGCAGCCGAGTGGCAACGGCGGATTGCTACAAGGGAACGCCGCCTGAAATCAGGCGTGACAGCCGGAGAGACGGCACCAATGCAGGCGGCGGCGTGGACGGTGACACGCTGACGAGGAATACACCCGAGGCGAATCCCTTCAATGGGCGCAGATACCTCTGACGGAACGCGTAATGGCGCTGAATCAAAACTCGGTGAAGCCGGTTCGACTCCGGCCCGACTGCACCAATTTTCAACCGTGAGTAACAGGGAATGCGGCGGCTTCGTCTTGGCTGGTCATACATGTCCCCTGTCCCGTAACCGCATAAAAGCGGGGCGCTCACGGTCAACCCTCAATTCTATGACTACCCAAGCAATCGAAATCGAACAATTCCCCGTGGACGATAACGCGCTCGCGCTCGTCATCCCCACCACGGGAGAAAAAGCCCGTGTGATGGCACTAAACGCCATTGCCACCCCTGCCACGATCGAACGGCGCGACATCCTGATTCGCCGCGCCCGGGGGATCACCACGATCACTAGCGACGAACAGGTTGAAGAAGCCAAGGAAATCGCTGCTCTCCTCAAAGGGATGCGGAATGATGTCGAGAAATCACGTGTTGCGATCAAGGCTCCCGTGCTCGCCATCTCCGACGCAATCGACAGCGTGGCAAAGGAGGTCAAAACCGAAGCCGAAGCCGAAATGTCCCGAATTGAACGGGAGATCGGCGCGCATCTCCAACGAAAGGAGGCCGACCGAAAGGCCGAACTCCGCAAGCAGGAGGAGATCGCCCGCCGCGAACGGGAGCGCATCGAGCGAGAGGCCGAGGCCGCCCGGGCGGAAGAGGCGAAACGGCAGAAGGAGGCCGAGGAGATTGCCGCCAAGGCCGACGCGGGCGAAGTCAGCTTCGAGGAAGCTCTTGCCGCAGGCGTGAAGGCCGAAGAGGCCGCCGCCGCAGCGGCAGAAGCCGCCGCCCAGGCTCCCGCCGTGTTCGCGCCGATCGCGCCGCGCGAAGAGAAGCTCAAAGGCTCCGCCGTGGCCCAGGATTGGGATTACGAAATCACCAACATCACCGAGCTTTACCGCGCGAAGCCCGAGTGCGTCGAACTCAAGCCGCGCGCCAGCGTCATCAAGGCGGCGATCAAGGCCGCCGCACAGGTCGCCGGAAACAACCATTTCACCATCCCCGGGCTCATCATCCGCCCGAAAACTAAGGTCGCCGTGCGCGCCAAGTAACATTTTATGACACCCGAAGCACTGAAACAGGCAAACGAGATCAGCGATGCGTTGATTCGCATCAATGACGCGCTCAAGGAAAAGGCTGCACACGTCCTGCGGCATCGCCCCGAGCTTCTCTCTAAATCGACCATTACAGCCGTAGCCATGCTTGTCCAATGTGATCTCCAAGCCAAGGCAGAGCAACTGCGGTCCGAACTTGAGGCCATCTGATATATGCAACTCGCAATCAAACCCGAAACCGTTGCCCGGCTCGACGAAATCGCAAACAGCTACCAGCTTGCCACCGTCGAGAAATCTCCCTTTACCGCCGCATTAAGTACGGCGGTCGCAATTAACGAACTTCGATCGTTGCTCACCCCGGACGTGATGGCCCCGATCATGCAGTTGATGAATAGCCCGTTGGGCTTCCTCACTGACCGAACGGGCCGCCCCAACTGGAAAGGCGAGGTCAAGCCGCTCTATACCGTTGAAGTGGTTCGTGACGCACTTATCGAGGCCACCCTTCGCGGCTTTCACCCAGTCGGCAATGAGTTCAATATCATCGCCGAGCGTTTCTACGGGGCCAAGAATGGGTTCACTCGCAAGGTGTCCACGTACCCCGGTCTGACAAATTTCAGTGATTCGTACAGCATTCCGAAGATCGTGGGCGAGGCTGGCGCCATTGTGGTCGCGGAAGCATCATGGAATCTCAATGGAAAGGCTGATACGATCCGGCGCGAGTTCGCGGTAAAGGGCGACAAATTCGCGGGAGCCGATTCCTACACCGGCAAAGCGGAACGGAAGCTCTTCGCCGCCGTGTATAAGCGTATCAGCGGCCAGAACGTACCGGATAACGACGCCAAGGAGGTTGACATTGACACGATGGCCCGGGCCGATGGGCATGAGGTGAACCACGACGATCCGCGCGAGCGTGCAATGGACTCCTGGCGGAAGGACTGCGAGGCGACCGAGGCCGACAACGCCAAGCTCCGGGCGCAGGGCGTGCCGGAGGATCAGCTTGACCCCATGCCCGAGCCGCCGGACCTCGACAAGATTCCGGGACTCGAAGCGTGCGAAGCCAAGCCGAAGCCCTCTCCTGTCATCCCGTGGCGGGAGAAGCTCATCACGGGAATCCAAGGCATCAGCGGAAAGAAGCTCGGGGAGTTGTCAGGCGATCAACTCGTGAAGCTGGAAGCCGCCATCAGCCAGTTCCAGCCGTCTGTGCGTAAAGCCAAGCCCGCACTCGAAGGGCTGCTCGCGGCGGTCAAGGAAGGTATCTCGGAACTGAAAGCCAGCCCCACCGAACTCCCGCTCGACGGCCAATAAACTATGCAAACCAACACTAAACCTAAGTGTCCGCAATGTAACAAGGAGATCGCGAACCCCGTCTCCGATACCATCATTCAGAGAGCCTACGACCCGAATCGTAGAAGGAAGTTCATTGAAAGGGCTGTCATGGAGTTCTGCTCACAAACCTGCGCGTCGCACTATCAGATGAGCCGCGAGGGATAGATGGCACCCAAAGAAAACCAGCGAGACGGCGCGAAACCGTTCGGTCCGGTGGAATGCCGGGAGGAAATCACAACTATGACAACATCCATTGAACAAACCACTCCCCTTCCAATCTGCAAGTTTCCCATCGAACTCAAGGCTCTCAAGGCTCTTGCGTTGCTCGCCTCAAAAGACGAGACACGCTATGTCCTGAACGGCGTGGCGGTCTCGCGCGAGGGAGGCAGCATCTTCGTGGTGGCCACTGATGGCCGCCGCCTCGGCGTGATTCGCTGTATCGCGACAGATGAACACGAATTCACCGAAACGCGCCCGCTTATCATTCCGCTCGATCTTATCAAGCGCGCACCCAAACCTATCGTTGGCCACGAGGTGACTATTTCCAGCGATGGCAAGCTCATTACCATCACTAACCATATCGACACCGTGGTCGGCAAGGGGATCGAGGGGAATTATCCCAACTGGAAGCACGTCATCCCGGACGGTCCGGTCTGCGCTCCTCGGCGAATCGCATTTAATCCCGAACAGATGAGGGGTTTCTTTGATGTCGGTAAGGTGTTAGTTGGATATAAGACGTCATTTCTCTTAGAGCAGATCGCGCCAACCGATAATCAAAATCACGAAGGTTTCTGGTCCTCGCCGTTCATTCTGCGGATTAGTGGACTCAATGAGTTCTTCGGGATCTTGATGCCATTGAGCACCAGCCGCGAAGATATTGAATTTATCCCTGGGTGGGTATCCGCACTGAAGGAGGTCAAGAATGCTTGAGCTTCTCGCCACATCATTCGCCACAGGCGCGGGCGTCGGAGTCGGTCTCGTGCTCGCAACCTCTCTCTGTCGTAGCGAGACGAATCCACGAAGGGAGTTCGTCCGCCGGGTCGCCGCCGACATCTATGCACGGCACGCGATCTCTGTTGAAAGTGCCGTGTCGCAAGCTGAAACGCTCTTTGAAGAGATCGAAGATTGGGAGGAAGATCATGTCTAAGTTCACCCTTCAAGATCACGGCCCCGAGTGCTTCGGGCTGTATCGGGACGGCAAGCGAATCGCGGTCATTGCCGACTGCGACGATAATGTCGCGGGCTGGCTGGTCGCCGCGCTGAACCAGCGTGAGGAGCTTCCCGCGCTCCGGGCAGCCTTGAAACGCCTGACTGACGCGGAGAGGGCTTCAAAGTGGAAGTTCGACGCGCCGGAGATTGATGAAATTGAGGCCGCTATCAAGCAAGCCGAGGCCGCCCTTGGCGTTCAGCCTGGCGAAACCCCAAGCTGCAACGTTATTGTCACGGTCCACAATGACGCCGCCGTGCTTAGAGAGCTTCCATGCCAGAGCGTCAACGTCGCCCTGGGGCTTATTGGAAATGCCGTGAAGCACCCGAACAACAACGGGATGGTGTTCATCATTTGGTGCGAAGGGTTTCCGGTGGAGTCGGCTATTGCGGAAGGGGGGCAGGGATGAGCGGACAACATCCCCGCGATCGCACAAATTGGCCCACGGTTCCGGGGTGGTACTGGTTCCGGGAGAATGCCGATTGCCCTTGGTGCTGCGTGAACATCTATGAAGCCGAGGGAGAGCCTGACCTGATGCTCGAAAACGGCATGGACGACATCAACCATGTCGGGAATTGCCCCGGCGAATATGTCGGCCCGATCCCTGAACCTGAAAAGGAACAAGCTTCCCGCGTCGAATGCGAATGCGTCAACTGGTGCCGCGACGGGCGCGACATGTCGCCGCATCATCCCCGCTGTAAGCACCACACGCCGGAACCTCCTGATCCTCGCCACGCCGTTTTCGGTCGTCTCATGTGGGGGTTGATCGTCAAGCTTGGAGAGGACTTCTTCAATGACGAGTGGAGCGAATATGTGCTCCCGCTCGCCCAACATGCCGGGCTCTGCAAGCGCGTGGCATACGACCCGGCGAAGCATGGGCAAGGAATCGAGGCGGAACCGGGTCAAGAAATCTGGTTCTGGGGCGAAGAGAAGACGGGGGGTGAAGCGTGAACGCACAAGAACTTTACCTTAAAAACGGGAAAGCCGCTGGTATTTACTACTGCGGAGAGTGCGCGACAGTCCACCGAATTCTTGAGGATGCGGGGCGATGCTGTCAGCCCGCAACCTGTAACGGGTGCGGGAGTCCGTTGCCGAAGGGTAAATCACAACCCTGTAAATCCTGCTGGAAACGCTCGCTGGAAGCAAAGGAGCAAGAGCGATTCGCGAATGCCGAGAAGATCAAGCCAGAGGATTATTACGGTTGGGTCTTCTGTGAAATCGGACCGCATGAATACTTTGAATCCGTTCAGGGCTTGCTTGACTACCTCGCCGATGCCGATGACGAGGCATTGCAAGCCATGAACCGGCGTCCGTATTGCTGGACTTGTCGCGAGACGCAGTTCGGACAGATCACGGAGGATCAAGTCATTGACCTTGTGGCGGAGTCGGATGGGGCTTATGAGGACTTCGACCCTTATGACATCGAGGTTCCCGAAGAAATGAAGCGGGGCATTGAGGCGTTCAACGAAGCGAACAAAGGACTCATCAGCTATTTCCCTGATTACAAGAGGGCGGTGGTTCTGAATCCGAACGACTGGAAGCGGGAAGGGGGTGCGGCTTGAAAAACACTGACGATTTCAGGAAGCAGCTGAACAAGCTCCTTCCTGGCTACAAATGGACCGTTCACCGGACGAATTCCAAACTGATTATTTCGGCGACCGGCATCCAATCAAGCGGCTTTAATCGCCTCTCAACGCTGGAAGTGACAGGCCGCCCCAAGAATCCTTGGTTTGAGATGGCGGGTTACGGCTACGGAAAACGTAGTAGCGTAATGGGCCGGGGTTGCGGTAGCACTCTAGCGCAAGCCATTCGAGGGTTGCAGGATTTCTACGCGCATCAAAAGGGGGTGTACGCCTCGCTTGAACTTGCATTGGAAGAAGCGAGGCGGAAAAACGCTAGCGAGGAAAGGAGGCTGCCATGAGCAAGCACGGCCTCCGCATCAGCAAGACGGAACTGGACGCGCTCATCGCGAAGAATCCGGGCCTCTCCATCGACGGCGCGCCCGCTCCCACCATGGAGCCTGCGCCGGTCGCGGAGAAGGTGAAGCTGGCCCGGGGCATGAACAAGACGGAAGCCGCGTATGCCGCGATCCTCGAAGCGCAGAAGGAGCGCGGGGAGATCAGGGAATGGGCTTACGAGCCTTTCAAGTTGCGGTATGGAACCGGGGCTTTCTACAAACCCGACTTCGTGGTTGGCAGGATTGGGAAGCTGTGCATTGCGCAACTCGCCTCGCTGGCTAATGCTCAAGCGATTGAGACGGCGTCTAGCAGCCAAGCAATGACTTGGATGCGCCAGCTTTCAAAAAGCGGGACGGACGGCATCTATCACTTCCGAATCATCGAGATCAAGGGCGGCCATATCTTCGACGCCGCAAAGCCAAGGTTCAAAGCCGCACAGCTTCGCTACCCGTGGGCGGAGTTTCAGATGATCCAACGCCGCAACGGGGAGTTCGTGAGGATTCTATGACAACGAAAGTCACAACGGAAAACCTCTTCCCCGACCTCCCGCCTATGTCTGCGCCGAAGATCGGGCCGAATACCATCTATCATATTGGCGTGAGCGGCGGCAAAGACTCTTCCGCTTTGCTGCTCTGGATGGTTAGGGAGTCAGGCATCTCGCCCGAGAAAATTCGCGCCTCGTTCTGTGATATTGGAAATGACCACGAGTGGACGATTGAGCACGTAAAATACTTGAACGAGAACGTGCATCCGATTGAAACGATCAGGCCGGAGCGGAACTTCTTTGAGCTTGCCCTTGATAAGAAGAGGTTCCCATCGACCAAGGCCCGATTCTGCACCCAGCATCTCAAAATCTACCCGACCCAAGACCACATACAGCAACTACGCTACGCAGGATTTGAGCCCATCGCCGTATCTGGAGTGCGTGCTGACGAAAGCGAAGATCGGAGATACCTGCCTGAATGGGATTACAGTGGAACTCTTCTTTGCCACTCGTGGCGTCCTTTAATTTCTTGGACGATTAGCGATGTACTGGAAATTCACAAACGCCACGGCATTCCTCTCAATCCGCTTTACTCGCTCGGTGCGCAGCGTGTCGGATGCTGGCCCTGCATTATGAGCCGAAAGGAAGAGATTCGGATGATAGCCTTGATGTTTCCTGATCGGATCAATGAGATCCGGAGCGCCGAACAGGAGTTTGAAAAACGATACGGACGCTACTCGTCGTTCTTTCCTGCTAACCATATTCCAGAGCGATTCAGAACCAAGCCATACAAGCGGAAAGATGGCACATGGATGATGGTTTGCACTATTGACGACGTGGTGCGTTGGAGCATGACGGGTGATCAGGCGCAGGGTAGCTACCTCGACAGTTCACAACCAACGGAGCCGGTGACATGTTCATCGGGGTTTTGCGAGTGAACTACTACAACGAAATCGACCCACGTGCCGCCGCATGGCTCCGGGAGCTTATCAAGGCCGGGCTGATCCCGGCGGGCGACGTTGACGAAAGATCAATCACCGATGTATCAGCAAGCGACCTTTCTGGATTTACTCAATGCCACTTCTTCGCCGGGATCGGCGGATGGAGCCTTGCCTTGCAACTCGCCGGATGGCCGGAAGACCGCCCCGTCTGGACGGGATCATGCCCGTGCCAGCCGTTCAGCGCGGCAGGGAAAGGACTCGGCGAAAAAGACCCCCGCCACCTCTGGCCCGAGTTTCGACGCCTCATCGCCGAGTGCTCGCCTCCAGTCGTCTTTGGCGAGCAGGTTGCAAGCAAGGATGGACGCGAGTGGCTCACTGGAGTACGTGCTGACTTGGAAGCTCTGGCCTATGCGGTCGGGGCCGCCGATCTGTGCGCTGCGGGCGTCGGCTCGCCGCATATCCGTCAGCGGCTTTTTTGGGTGGCCGACGCCTCAAACGGTGGATGCGCCCAACATGGGGACAAATCGCGGAGGCGGAAACAGAAGGGCCCGCAACACGCCGCAGAGCGTGATTGCTCTGGTCGGATGGGCGACGCCCACGGTGCAGGACAGCGCGAACAATGCGGGCCCGTCGCAGTTCCGAAGAAACTCCCTGCCGTTGAACTGCGAGGCGACGCTTGCGATTGCGGGATGGACAACCCCGGCAGCTTCGGACGGCGAGAGGTCCGGGACGATGACGCCGAACATGACAGGATCATCACTCCCGCAGCTCGCAACGCTGGTTGGATGGAGGAGCCCGATAGCAGGGGATGCCAAGATGCGCGTGAGCAACCCGGAGATGGCCGCCAAGAGGTTAGCGACTGGAAAACAGATCAATCTGGAAGTGGAGGCGCATGGAGTGATTTCGACATCATCCCATGCCGGGACGGAAAAGCGCGGCGCGTTGAATCCGGCTCATTCCCGCTGGTTGCAGGGCTACCCCGTGGAGTGGTGCCAAGTTGCGATATTAGCCCTGCGTATGCTCAAGCGACGGCGGAAGGCAGGGTTGCGCGACTCCGTGGATATGGAAACTCCATAGTCCCCCAGGTGGCAGCCGAGTTCATCGCCGCATACCAGGAAGCGATCGAGGAAGTGACCCCATGAAACCGTATTATCAAGATTCTGCCGTAACGATCTACCACGGCGATTGCCGGGAGATTCTTCCGACGCTGCCACGGGTCGATCTTGTCTTGACCGATCCGCCGTATGAGGTCCACGCCGGTAAGGGAGGAGGAGCCTTCGGACAGAGGGAAAGTCTTGTGATGACAGGCGGATTCACAGACGGCGGATGCGATTATGAATTCCTTTCTCGGTTTGATAATTGGTTCTGCTTCTGTTCCCGCCAGCAACTTCGTGACCTTCTTTCCGCTGCAAGCAATCGGTCACGCTTCAATCTGCTGACGTGGTGCAAGCCGAACCCTGTGCCGACCTGTAATAACAAGTACCTTCCCGATGTTGAGTACGTGGTCCACGGATTCGAAAAGGGGCGACTCTTTGGCGGCATTCGCATCAAGTCGAGCTTCATTGTTCACCCGTGCGGCAAAAAAGTAACCAAGCACCCGAACGAAAAGCCGTTGCCTGTTATCAGGAAGCTCCTGCACCTCGGATCTCTTCCTGGAGAGCTGGTTCTTGATCCGTTCATGGGAAGCGGGACAACGCTGCTGGCAGCAAAAGAGAATGGAAGGAAAGCCATTGGCATCGAACTTGAAGAGAAATGGTGCGAGATCGCGGCCCGTCGCATGTCACAGGAGGTGCTCGCGCTATGACCGCCCCCGATTGGCAGACCCTCGCCGAGGTGCCGGAGAAGTACCGCCCTTGCTTCCGCGAGGGTGAGCAATGTTGCAACTCCGGCGGCGAGTTGACGAGCAACCCCTACCCACTTTTCACCAACCGGCGGCGCGCCTGGCGCGCGGGCTGGCGGAAACAACATCACGAAATCACCGACCGCGCGGAAATTCTGCGTGGCGACCTCAAGAAATCCCCACATGAAAGCGAAAATGTTGGATAACCCTTTGCGCCAGATCGAATGAAAGACAAGTCACCAGCTTTTCAGTTCTACGCCGCCGACTATCTGGCCGACGAAGCGGTCCAGCTTATGAGCCTGGAAGAAGAAGGGGCATACATTCGCCTGATCGCCTTTTGCTGGCGGGAAGGCAGTATCCCCGCCGACCCGAAATTACTCTCTCGGCTTTGCAAGGGAGCGAGCGCCGACGTGATCGAGCAGGTTACGCAAGTGTTTGAGCCGGACCCCGACATGCCCGGCAGGTTGATTCACCCGAGGCTTGAAAAGGAAAGGGAGAAGCAGTTTGCGAACCGTGAAGCCCGTGCTACGTCGGGAAGCCTCGGGGGAAGCAAGCGAGCGGAGCGATTGGCGCGGGCCAAAGAGCTTGGCGACCACACAAAGGAAGAGTGGGTAGAGATGAAGGAGTTCTTTGGCGAGTGCGTCCGATGCTCTTCAAAAGAACCCTTAACCAAGGATCATATCATCCCGATTTACCAAGGCGGATCAAACGGGGTGGACAACATTCAACCTCTTTGCAAGACCTGCAATTCATCGAAGGAGCCAGAATCAATAGATTTTCGCCTGACGTGGTGCCAAGCAAACGGCAAGCAAATGCCAAGCGAATGGGTGGCAAATGCTACACGGTTGCCAGCCGACGACGTAGCAAACGCCAAGCAAACGTGTAGCGACGGGCAAGCAAACCATGTAGCAAATTCAAGCTCTTCATCTTCTTCTTCATCTTCTACTTCGGTAGAAGATATTCCCCCCCCTTCCCCGCGCACACGCGAGGCGATGGCCGAGGTCCGGGATAGCCCCCGCAAACCTCACCCCCGATGGGTTCCGTTCCCGGACTGGATGACCGACGACCTCAAAGCCGCCTTCGGCGATTGGCATCAACATCTCGCGGAGAAGGGGATCAACCCGACGACCATGCAGCAAAAAGGCTGGTACATGGATTGTCAGCGCAACGGCATCCCAAAGGCCATTGAAACGATCCGTTTCAGCATCAGCAAAGGCGCGAAGTCGCTTTTGTGGGATGGCCCGATCAACCGAAACCCCTCCCCAGCCGCACCCGGAGAAGTCCCGACCGGACCCGCACCACGGACCCGGCCAAAGCAGCCGCCGAAACCCTCAGCCCTGTTCCCGGACGGCCTGCCCCAAGGCGTCAAGCAGGGCTGGTAACCTATCACGCACCCCGAAATGAAAAAAGTCCTTACATGCCAGACCTGCGGGCAATGGGAAGATTACGAGCCCGTTATGCTCAACGGCCAAGAGCATTTCAAACCCCGCTTCTGCACTCCTTGCTCGGAAATCGAAAGAAAACGGCTGGAAGAGGCCAATGCCGCGCAAGAACTCACCGAATTGAAAGCCAAGTGGCTCACCATTTGCCCGCCAGCCTACCGCGAGACCGATCCGAATTTTCCGATGATGAACCGCTCTCTGCTCTCCGGGCTGATGAAGTACGAGCCGACCGGCGGCAGGGGAATCGGTCTGCACGGCGAGACCGGCCTCCGGAAAACGCGCATGATGTTCCTCATCGCGCAGAAGCTCCACTTCGGCGGGCATGACGTGTTCTACTGCTCCAGCAAGCGCATTGCCGGGTGTTTTGCCGTCCGCTACGGCAAGGATCGGGCTTCCGATGATGCCCGCGACATCATCCGCCGATGTTACCGCGCCGAAATCCTTTTTCTCGACGATCTCGGAAAACAGCGGTTCAGCGACGCCGGCCAGAGTGAATTTTTTGACCTGGTCGAGACCCGGACCAATCAACTTAAGCCGATCTTGTGGACCGCCAACGCAACGGGCGATGAACTCGCGGGAATGATGTCCAAAGATCGAGGCGGCCCCATCGTCCGCCGCCTTGAGGACTTTTGCGAGGTCTTCCATGTCACCGAATAGGCGCTGCGATTCCCTAGAATACGACCTAGCTTCCATTTTATCTTGTCATAGCTCGCGCGCGCGAATTCTTAGGAAGGGTATGCCAGCTACATTATTTCTTCCCGTAACGGATAAAAACCAACCCCCGGGTATCCCTGCCGGATCGTATGTCGTGGATTTCGCCACTGCCATTGATGGTGACGAGCAAATGCAAAGCGAATCGGAAGCCTACCGGGCTGGGTATCGGGATGCTTGCCGACGGTCGATGGTGATCATGAATGCATTCGCCCGGCACGTAATCAATTCCCGCAATCCGCTGCTCAAGGCCTACACGATCGCTTCCGCGCTTGGGTTGGCGGTCGCCGCTGGAAAGTCGGATCACGAGATTGCGATTCTTTGCGGGAAGAATTCCCGGGCTTGTATCAGCAAAGGGCGGCTGGAGTTTCAAAGCGAGATGGGGATCAAGCCGGTTCCCGGGCAGAAGAGCAAAGCGGCTCGCAACACTTACCGTCAAGCCCGCGTCAGGGCGTTGAATCGGAAACATCACTCATGAGCACAACCGAACTCGTAGCTACTACCGTCGAATCACCCGCTGTTGTGCGGATCAATGAGCTTCATACTCAGTTCGTTGCCATCGGACGGAGGAACACGGAGCAAGTCATCGCGCAGATCAATATCGCAAGAGAGATTGGCCTGCTATTGATCGGAGAGAAGGAGCGCCTTCGTGGAGGGTGGAAGGAGTCGTTTGCCGAAAAAGGGGCAAACGTTTGTCCTTTTCGGTTTTCCTACGGGACGGCGAAGAACTACATGCGTGTCGCAAAGCTCTGCCCGGACAAGGTCACCAGTCTGCCCGAAGGGGTGCGCGTGCTCTCTGACATCTTCCGCATGTCGGGGGCGTTGCCTGATCCGGCGGGGCGAAATGAAGGCCAGCGGCGAGGTGACCCGGTTGATATGGTGTTTCAGACTGCCGGGAGGTTTCTGGAGCGCTTTGAGAGGGTCAGGGGGACTCGACCGGTATCGGAGTGGCCGGAGGGCCAGAAAGAGGAGCTACGGGCCAAGCTTGAGCCGCTGGTGGCCGTGTATCGGGAGCTTATCGGGGAGGGGTAGGGCCCCGGTAAGGAGTCTCCTACGGGGTTAGGGCCCTCCGCAGTGCTGGCGCGGAGCGGCTTTTTCTCATGAGTGAGAGAAAATAATTCTGTCCATGTCCAAGCCTCGCAAATATGCAAAGAAGCTGAGCGAATACGCCACGCTCTACAACTGTACGGTGCGGACAATCACCCGGTATAAAGCGCAAGGCTTTCCGCTCGACGACGAGAAAAAGATGCGCGAAATCCTCGGCGCACAAAAGCATCAGCCCACCGGGAAGGATGACGCGCCAACCGAGTTTGACGGAACCGAGGATTCGAAGCTTCCAATCAGCGAGATCAAGCGGCGGCGCGAACTGGTGACTTGGCAGAAGCTCGCCTTCCAGCTCGACGTCGAGCGCGGGAAGTATCGGAAGAATGAAGAGATCATCGAAGACGGCTACGCCCTCGGCGCGGCGGTCGGGGCCGCGCTCGACATTCTGGAAGCAAACCTTCCCTCCGCCTGCTTGGGGTTGAGCGAAGTCGAGATGGCTGCCGTCATCAAGTCGGAGACGCGGAAGATTCGCGCACTACTGGCCGACCGAACGAGTGGCGTGCACAAGGCCGGGAAACGGAGGAAGAATGGGGCTGCTGCTTGAATCTTTCATGGAGGCGATTCGCCCCCGGGAACAGGTCGCCCCCTACGATTGGGCGGCGGATGGAAAGATCACCATCCCGAACTCGGCAGTCTCCTCCCGGTACGATCCACGCTCTTCACCATGGTTTCTTGAGCCGCTCGACTTCGCGGCGGGCGGCAGGATGCGTGAAGGCTACGTCATCGCGCCGACCGGCTCCGGCAAGACGACCCTCTTCGATCTGCTCATTCCGTACTGGATGGCCCGTGACCCGGGATCAATCCTCGCGATTCAGGAAACTGATCCGGACGCCAAAGACTACGCTGAGAAACGACTCAATCCGATCCTTGATTCATGCGATGAACTGAAACCACTACTGGCCAGCCTGGGACGCCACAAACGCAAGCTGACTTCGATTTCGTTCCCTCATATGGACTTCGATCTTGTGGGCGCGAACCTATCATCCCTCCAGCGTGTTTCAAAACGGTACGTGCTCGGGGATGAATGTTGGCGATGGGCCAATGGCCTGATGGGCGAAGCCCGTGCGCGGATGCACGACCGTTGGAATCGCGTCGCCCTCTGGGTGTCCCAAGGCGGATTCGAGACCCAGATGGACGGCAAGCTCGAATACGAGACCGAGCTTTTCGCCGGGTGGAAATCATCAGATCAACGCCGGTGGCATTTCGAGTGCCTGGAATGCGGTCATGTCCATGCGCCATCTCGGAAGAACCTGCACTGGACCATTCAGGACACTGAGGCGAAGGAACTCGATGTCCCGGCGATCGTCCAATCAACCGCTTACCGGTGCCCTAAGTGTGAAACGGCTTTCGAAGACACCCCAATCAATCGGCGCGCCTTGGCCGACACAGGTCGTTATCTAGTCACGAATGGTCTAGCCAAGCCCGGAATCCACGGGTGGACCTACAACGTTTTCACGGTCTATCGCATCCCGTGGAGCGAGTTCGCGATTGCCTGGACGCTGGCCAAGCGCGCGCTGGACCGCGGCGACCGGACCCCGTTGCAAATCTGCATCCAGAAACGATTGGCCGAGTTCTGGCGGGTGATCGTCGAGACGCCGGATGTCCAGCTTACCGCCGCCGACTATTCGAAAAAGGACTACGAAAACGGCGAGATGGTAGACAACGAAGTGTTCCGGTTCTTCACCATCGACCGCCAGCGTGATCACCGATGGGGCGTGATCCGGGCGTGGCGGTCCGATGGCTCCAGCCGGTTGCTTTTCGAGGGAAAGATACTCACCAAGGAAGCCTGCCGGGAGATACAGCAGCGGTACAAGGTAAAGGACGCGCTCACCTTCCAGGACGCCCGATACGAAACCGGCGATGTTTACGATGAGTGCGTTGAATACGGATGGACAGCCCTTCACGGTGAGGGTAACGAGAAAACCTTTGTCCACCGGAACCGAAAGCGACGCTCCTTCCGGGCGTTCTATTCGCCGCTCGCCCGCGCCCGCGCTCCCCATGGCGGCATTGCGAAGTACGCCCGTTGGGCAAACGAGGGAATCAAGGATGAGCTGGTCCAGCTTCGCGCCGGTGGCCGCCGCCCCGATTTCGAGTTTCCGAAAGACGTTAGCGAGGATTGGAAAAAACACATGGTCAGCGAGATTAAGATCGGCGACCGATACGACAACCAGAAGCGGGACAACCACCTCTGGGACTGCGAATGCATGGGTGTTGCGGCGGCCATGATGATGAAGCTGCTCCAGGGCATCACAGAGGGATCGGACGACGGCGACGAAGCCGAGAACGGTTGACATCCCGCGCAAGGTGTGAGCCGACCCTCCGGAGTGTCTGATACCCTGATGATCTTCGTAGCCCTTGCGATGGTCGTCGCGGGTGTCTGCCTTAGCGCGCTATCGTTGACACCGCGCCGGTGTAAATGCCCGCGCCCGATTATTTTATCAAATCCCTCATCCGGATCGCCCTGCTCAAAGGCCGGTCCGTGCTCGAAGAGATCGTTACCGGACAATTCCGCGTCATCGCCGAAGGCGGCGGAAAAATCCTGTCCGGGTCATCCGTAGGCGGGCACTCGTTTTCCTTTCAGGTGCCCCCGTCCATGACGACGGACGCCATCATGGCTAAAGCAGAGGAGGCGCTTGAATGGTTCGACTCGACGCCCCGAGAGCAGATTGAGGCGATGCTCTCGACCCGGCCCATCACGAAACTTCGCGCGCGATTCTGATGAGCATTCTCGTTGACGCATTTGGTAGCCCGCTGCGCTCCGGCGGCAACCGTCGCTTCCTCGAAGTGGCCAGCCGTAACGGACGCCACCCGTCCGAACCGATCCGATCGGAGGGCATCCGAAAATCCGTTGACTGGCACGACCTCGCCGCCGCGGTTTCCGTTTCACGCCGCCTTTACGCCAACAACGGAATTTTTCGGGGCATCATCGCGCAGAAGAACATGTTCGCCATCGGGCAAGCATTCCTGCCGATCTTCAAGGGGAAGAATCGGGCATGGGGCGAGAAAGCTCGTAAGTGGCTCGTGGATGTCTGGTATCCGAACAGCGACGTGCGCGGCGGCGTTTTCGATTTTCAGACTGGTCTCTTCCTCGATGCCATCGCGCTCGATCGTGACGGCGACTTCGGCGTTCTCTTCACCAAGGATTCTGATGGATTTCCGAAGCTCCAGCGGATTGCGCAACACCGCATCAAATCGTGGCCACACGAGCGGTTTGTTCTGGAGGGCCGATTCAAAGGGCTGCCGATCTATCAGGGCGTCATCTACAACCGGCAAAGTTGCCCGGTCGGGTATCGCGTCTTTGAAGACCCGATTGACCCCATCGAAAATACGCAATTCAAATTCGACGACATCCCCGCGCCGTCGATGCAGCATCTCTTTGAGCCGGAATGGTACGACCAGGGGCGAGGCTTTCCGATGTTCACGCACGGGCTCAACCAGTTCCGCTCCATGGCCACCAGTCAGGAATGGGAAGAGATGTCGATGCTCATCGCGTCGGCCATCGGATTGATCGAAAAGAACGATGTCGGTGCGGAAGACTCTATCGATCCTTCCATGCTGGCTTCCGACGCCAATCAGGACGGCGGCATCCAGTCGATGACTTTCGAGGGTGGGCTAGTTCGATACTTTCGTTCGAACTCCGGGGCCGGTTTGGAACAGTTCATCAGCCACAAGCCGGGCGCGGAGTGGGAAATGTTCAACGACCGACTTGTGCGGATCGTGGCCCTCGGAGCGAACTGGCCGCTCGGCATGGTCTGGAAGCCGGAGGGCGGCGGAACCGACACGCGCAACGCCATCTTGCAGGCCCGGCAATCCGTCGCTGACCGGCAATCGCTCCTTCTGCCCATCGCTAAGCAGCGCATCATCTTCGCCATTGCCTGCGCCGTTGAAATGGGGGCGCTCCCCCCGTGCGAAGAGTTCATGGAATGGGGCTTCTCGCTCCCGCCCCGGATCGGAATCGACGATGGCCGGGAGCAGAAAGAACGTCGGGAAAACCTCAAGGTCGGCCTGTCTACCTACCGGGATGAGATCGCGGCGGCGGGCGGCGACTGGCAGGAAGTGCGTACCCAGCAGGAAGAAGAGACGCGCGACCTGCTCACGCGGGCGAACCGGCTATCCAAGGAATTCGGCGTGCCAATCGACATCGTGATTAATCTCCTCCAGCAGCGGAACCCGAACCAGCAGATCATGATCGAGGACGAAACCGTTGACACCACGGCATTGGCAAATGCCGATCACGGTTAAAAATTCGACCAGCCAAAGCGCGGAGCTTTCGATCTACGAAGACATCGGGTTCTGGGGCATCTCCGCCCGGGACTTCAAAGACACGCTCGGCACGCTCAAAGGCAAGCACGTTACCCTTCGCATCCACTCCCTCGGTGGAGATGTCCTCGAAGGGAACGCCATCTACAACGCGATCCGCAGGCATGAGGGCGGGGTTACTGTCCAGATCGACGGCATTGCCGCATCCATGGCAAGCGTCATCGCAATGGCCGGTAGCCCCGTCCAGATGGCCGAGAACGGATTCCTCATGATTCACAACCCGTGGAGCTTTGCCGTCGGCGATGCTGAAGAAATGGAGCGCTCCGCCGAACTGCTCCAGAAGATGACCGATGGCCTTATCGCCATCTACGCGGCGCGAACCGGTCTCGAAGACGACGAACTCCGGGAAATGATGGCCACCGAGACGTGGCTCACCGCTGCGGAAGCGAAAGAGAAGGGATTCATCGACGAAATCACCGACCGACTGGAAATCGCGGCGTCTCTGGATCGCAAAAAGCTGGCGCGTTTTTTCAATGTTCCGCGCGGATTGGTTGACACGGCGCGAATGAATATGCCGCCGACCAAACCGAAATCGACGAAGGCCCCGAACGCTCGCGCCAAGGGGAGTGACGATCCTGACAAGACCGAGGAACCGACTGCCGAAGAGCAGATCAAGGAACTCGAATCCCGCATTGCCGAGCTTGAGGAAGAGCTTGCCAAGGCCAACGAGGAAAAGGAGGAGGCCGAGGAAGCCAAGGCCGAATCGGAGGAAGAGGAGAAGGAAGCCATGGCATCCCTCGCTCGCGCCACCAAAGCCCGGGATCAGCTTACCGCAAAGCTCAACAAGGCAAACGAGACCCTCGCGGCCAATGCGATCCGCATCGCCGACCTCGAAACCGCGCAGGCCGATTTCGACACCAAGGTCGCCGCCGCTGCGGCCCGGGTCATCGCCAGCAACGGACATCGTTCGGTCGACACCAACCCCGCCGGTGGCGGCGGAAATTCCAACGCCCTCTTCGGGCGGGAACGTACTGCCGCTGCCTTCCGCAAGCAGTTCAACAAGTAACGCACCATGGCCCTTACTTTCATCGACATCATCAAGCGGACCGATTCGGACGCTACCATTGGCCTGATCGAGGAAAATCTCACCTACGCACCGGAACTCCAAACGCTGCCGATCCGGACGATCTCCGGTACGAGCTACAGAGCGACGATTCGGGACGACGTTCCCCGTGGCGGGTTCCGCGCCGCAAACGAAGGCGTCGTGCTCACCTCTAGGTTGTGTCCACGAATTTTGAAGAGAAAGCTTTTTAAAATCTTGGAGATATGGTGAAAACTTGGAATGTCAAAGTCCCAAGAGAGAACCATGATCAGCGACAAGA
>Ga0206106_100576_pt1 | contig 18518 bp, 15 predicted proteins | sample 1B1ome_FD_148677 | JGI IMG/M metagenome (GOLD analysis project Ga0206106, IMG submission 148677) | Enriched microbial communities from leaf-cutter ant dump, University of Wisconsin, Madison, United States - 1B110A | ecosystem: Environmental > Terrestrial > Nest > Insects nest > Nest dump | place... | reverse complement strand
TGGCGATGATCCCGGTCACCCCGTCCCTGATCAGGTCATCGACAACGCGTTGCGTTTCGGCATAATCGATTGAAAGGTCTTCGGTGAATTGCGTCGTTACGGCCGGAAATACGCCCCGCCAATCGATTGTCATCTCATTACTCCACGAGTTTTCGCATCAACATTATATCGTATACAATGTACAAAGTGGCCACGCAATAGGATCGTGCCTGTTATCAAAACAAATATTATGTCCGTCGTCACGGCGAATCCCGTCGGCCTGTTGCCGTTATCGATACTAAGACGCGCCTCGCCGCCTACCTGAAGGATGCGCCGCGTTATTTCGGCCAGAATATCGATAATCTGCGCGCGGGCCTGAAGCGCGGCTTCCCTCTTCGCGGGTGTCGCTGCAAGGCCGGGATTCGTCCGTAACCATCGCCTTCGAGCACAAGCCGCCGGCTGACAGCAGCGCGGCGCCTCAATCCTATCGAATCCTTACAATAATTGCTCTCTTACATAATTATCGAACGCAGAAAGTCGAAACCGGGGCAAATGTTGTGAGATTCGGAAAATCTGTTTCAAGGGCGCCAGTGGCCATGGCCATGGCCATGGCGCTGGTGGCCGGCGGCGCGGCATACCAGGCCTGCGCGCAGCCATTCGACGCCGGCATGGCTCCCTCGGTTGAAGACCTCCAGAGACTGTCGATCGATGAACTGGCCAATATTCAGGTGACGTCGGCGGCGAAACATCCTCAGACCCTGGGCGCGGTCGCGGCCTCCATATTCATAATCACCGCCGATGATATCCGGCGGTCCGGCGCCGCCAGCCTGCCTGAAGCGTTGCGCCTGGCGCCCAATCTGGAAGTGGCGCGGCTTAACGCCTATGGCTGGACGGTGACGGCCCGCGGGTTCAATTCACCGGAAACGGCCAATAAGCTTCTGGTCATGATCAATGGCCGCAGCGTCTACGAACCGATCGGCGGCGGCATTTTATGGCAGCAGGTCGATGTCAACCTGGCCAATATCGACCGGATCGAGGTCATTGCCGGTCCGGGCGGCACCATGTGGGGCGCCAATGCCGTCAATGGCGTCGTCAATGTTATTACGAAGCCGAGCGCCCAGACACAGGGACTTTACGCCAGCGCGACGGCCGGCGGCTTTCAGCGCGCGGCGACCATCAGATATGGCGGCCGGCTATCCGAGCACGTCACCTTCAAACTGATGGGCGACAGCTTCGATATCGACAGCACGGAACCGGCCGCACCGGGCGACCTGTCCAGCGATGCGTTTCACGGCGCCTTTGGATCATTGAGCGTTACCGGCGAGTGGGAGGGCAATATGCTCTCCGCCGGCGTGATGACCTATAATAATCAGATGGCGGATAATGTGGCCACATTCACGGGCACAATGGGCCGGCTGAACTGGCGTCACGATCTGGGCGCGGACGGGGGCATCAACGTCAATGCCGTCCTCAGCCGCGATGTCCGCGAGGAAACGACGCTTTATGAAAGCCGCGACAGCCTTACCGTCGCCGCACAGCATGATTTTCGCGCCGGGCCGCATCACAATATCATCTGGGGCGGCGAATTCCGCTACTGGTGGGAAGATTTCGAATCGTTCAACGATTTCCAGTTTTCTGATCCGAAAACGAATATCTCATTGGGATCCCTGTTCGCCCAGGATGAAATGTCCCTCCGCCCCGACCTGACGCTTACAATAGGCCTGAAAGCGGAATATAACAGCTATTCGGGCGCCGAATGGCTGCCGAATGCGCGGCTGGCCTGGCAGCGCGGCAATGGCTCCCTGATCTGGGCCTCCATATCGCGCGCCGCCCGGACGCCGAACCGGATCGAGCGGGAACTGACCCATCCGCTTTTCCTGCAGGCCTCACCCGATTTCCTGTCGGAAAAGGTCACGGCGTATGAGCTTGGCTGGCGCGCACAACCGATGGACCGCCTGTCGATCTCGCTTTCGTCATTTTACAACCGCTATGACGATCTGCGCACCGACACATATCCCGCCACCATCTTTCCCCTTATTCTCCAGAATGGCGGCGAAGGGGAAACCTATGGCATCGAGGGCTGGGGCAAATATGAGGTCATGCCCGGCTGGCGCCTCGGCGCCGGCTTCAACCTGCTGCACAAGCATTTCTGGCTCAAACCCGGCTTCAATGACCTGACCAATCTGGCCGTCCAGGGACAGGACCCCGCCTATCAGGCGCAGATCAGTTCGCAGTGGACCGTCACCCCGGCGGTTGACCTGAATGTCACCCTGCGCCAGGTCGGAGAGGTCGATAATGCGCCCGTCCCGGCCTATACCGAAGCCAATGCGACGGTGACCTGGCGGCTGACGGACCGGCTGGCCTTGTCGCTCGAAGGGCTGAATCTGCTGCATAAACATCATCTGGAAGCCTACGATCCATCGGCCGTGCCCGCACGCTACATACCGCGCTCGATTTCCGTCAGACTTCGCTACGGCCTTTAGGAATGAGACGGTTGCGCGGCATAATTCGGTCCCTTTTCGCCCCCGGCCTAGTCCTGGCTCTGGCATTGACGGCCGGGGTAGCCGGCGCGCAGCCTGTGGCGAACCTGGAAACAGCGGTCAAGGCGACCTATCTGTACAAGTTCGCCCCTTTCGTCACCTGGCCCGCCGCGCCCGGCGAAAGCCTGACCATTTGCATTATCGGGGCCGATCCGTTCGGGGATGTGCTTGACCGGGCCATAGCCGGCCAGGGTTATAACGGCCGTCCGTTCCGGGTTCTGCGCCTGCCGGCGATCGGCGTGGATTCGGGCTGCGCGGTCGCCTATCTCGGCGGCTCAGGCCATCAGAGCGTGGCGTCCGCGCTGCAGGTTCTGAAAGGCGCGCCTGTGCTGACGGTCACGCAAAACAGCCGTTCACCCGGCATCATCGATTTTGTCAACCTCCAGGGGCATATCCGCTTCCAGGTCGATCTGGCGGCGGCATCCAGAAATCACCTCGAAATCAGTTCAAAGCTGCTCGCCATGGCGGCGGCGGTGAAAAACGACGGTGGCGCGCAATGAAACGGCTCATCGACCCGATCATGCGCGCTGTCGATCGTCACCGGACGGCGTTCGTGGCCCTGGGCCTGACGATGCTGGTCCTGGCCAGCGTCATCGCGGGCCTCTATTCCGAACACCTCCATCAACGCCAGGTCATACAGGCCGCGCGTGTGCAGGCCCGTATCGTCGCGGATTCGCTTTCCGGCGCCCTGGCCTTCGGCGATCAGGCGACCGTCTCCCAGATCACGACCGCCATTCGCGCCAATCCCGAAATCGAGACCCTGATCGTCCTCGATGACAAGGGCATACCCGTGGCCCATTACGGCAAAACGATAATGCTCCTGAACGGCCGGAACGAGCAGCGGGCCGACGATGGCTTTACGGTCCGCGTGCCTGTGGAGGAAAAGGGCGTTGTATTGGGCACCATCATCCTGAAGCAGCGCAGCGAGGCGCTTGCCCTGCGGCTCGCGCGTTACGCCGGCGCGGCCCTGCTGCTTGTGGCCGGCCTGCTGATGCTGACCCTCATGGCGTTCGACACCCGAACGCTGGCCCGCACCAACCGGCGCCTGCGGGAAGTCATGGATGAACGCGAACGCGCGGAAGCCGCCTTGCGCCAAAGCCAGAAAATGGAAGCGCTGGGGCGCCTGACAGGCGGCATCGCCCATGATTTCAACAATATGCTGGCCGTGATCATCGGCAATCTGGACCTGTTTGCAAGGCGGTATCCCGATGCCGATGCAAAAATGCTGCGGTTTATCAGCGGCTCACAGGAAGCCGCCAAACGGGCGGCCGCCCTGACGCAACGCCTGCTGGCCTTTTCGCGCCGCCAGCCGCTCGATCCCAAAGCGACCGATGTCAGCCGCTCGATTACGGATCTGTCGGACATCCTGCGCCGCACGCTGGGCGACGCCATCTCCGTTGAAACCCTGCGCGCGCCGAAGCTCTGGCGGGCGAATGTGGATACCACTCAGTTTGAGACCGCCCTTATCAACCTCGCCGTCAATGCGCGGGACGCCATGCCGGACGGAGGAAAACTATTCATCGAATGCGCCAATGCCAGGCTCGATCAAAGCCATGCCGAAAACGAAGACGATGTGGTTCCCGGCGAATATGTCATGGTCGCCGTCACCGATACGGGCACTGGCATGCCGGCGGATATTCTGGCGCAGGTTTTCGAGCCTTTCTTCACCACGAAAGCGGTCGGACTGGGAACGGGATTGGGACTGAGCCAGGTCCATGGCTTCGTCAAGCAGTCCGGCGGACATGTCAGCCTCTCCAGCAAGGTCGGGCGCGGCACCACGGTGAAACTGTACCTGCCAAGATCTTTCGACGCCCCGGATATACCGGCCGCCGAACGTATCGTTCGGGCGGAGCATGGACGCCGCGACAAGATCGTGCTGGTCGTCGATGACGAGACTGGTGTGCGTGATTTCGTCTGCGAGGCCGTGGCGGAACTGGGCTACGATGTACTCAGCGCCGAAAATGCGGACCAGGCGCTCGATATTTTCGAGGAGGGGATGCGGATCGACATTTTGCTGACCGATGTTCTTATGCCCGGACGCAGCGGCCGGGAACTGGCCGACGAGGTTCTGGCCCGACATGGCGAGATGCCAATTTTGTTTATGACCGGCTATGCGCAGGACGCCATCGTGCATAATGGAAAGCTGGATGCGGGGACTCGACTGATCAAAAAGCCGTTTACGATAGATCAGATCGGCGTGGAACTGGAACGGCTGGAAGGCGCGGTTCAATAAGGTTGTGCAAGCCGATTAAGACATGCCTCTTAACATACTGACTTATTCCAGATTCGCAAAGTTCGTCGTTTTTGACCGCCCCGGTGGACTTGCATTAAGACGCCCCCAAATGCGCAGGTTTCGATGGCTTCCATAAACCGATCAAACTATTTTAAAACTGTCAAAAATAGCTTCCATCGTTTCCCGACGATTATTAACTATCCCGCCAACAGTTAATGGAGATAGCGCCAAAAGAATGTGGTCGCCGCCATCGCGCATGTGTGGAAAAAACTCGGCAATACCCCCGCGGTCTGCCGCAAGTCCTATATCCATCCGCAGGTCATCGACGCCTACCTGGACGGCAGCCTGATCCGTCAGATCAACGGCGAAATCGACAAGGCGCTTCAGGCGCGGTATGAACATCTGACGCCGGAGGAGAGTCTGGTCCTGGCCTTCCTCAAGCCGCGTCTCATTTAATCAGGAGAGCCTCATGAGTGATATCACCGTCGCCGTTATCGTCGGCAGCCTGCGCAAGGACTCGATCAATCGCAGGCTGGCCCATGAGGTCGTCAAGCTCGATGCGCCGGGCCTCGCCTTCACCTTTATAGAGATCGGCGATCTGCCGCTGTACAATGCCGATTTCGAGGACAGCCCGCCGCCGGCCGTGGTGAAATTCCGCCGGGAAATCGCCGCCGCCCAGGCGTATCTGTTCATTTCGCCGGAATATAACCGTTCGCTTCCCGGCGCCCTGAAAAACGCCATCGACATCGCCTCGAAACCCAATGGCCATAACGGCTGGGGCAAGAAACCCGGCGGCCTGTTCGGCGCCACGCCTGGCGCCATCGGTACGGCGGTGATGCAGGCCCACGCCCGCGATGTGCTGGCCGCCGTCGGCGTGACCGTCTTTTCCGGGCCGGAAGTCTACCTGACGATCAAGGACGGCTTCTATACCGATAGCGGTGGCTTGAACGATGGTACGAAGACGTTCCTCCAGGGCTGGATGGATGGCTATGCCGGCTTCGTGAAGAAGATGTTGGTGTAAATTTCGCCCTCCCCACCTCCGGCGGGGCTATCGCATATGGCTTTTGGAGTTGAGATGCCCTTCCCTCTCCCCATGAATATGGGGAGAGGACGAGAGCCGAACGCAGTGAAGGCGATCGGGTGAGGGGCTGTTCGTCGATAGAACACAAGCGTCACACAGCCCCTCACCCGGTTGCGATCGCTTCGCTCCGCGCCCGTCCTCTCCCCTCATTGAGGGGAGAGGGGGAAGAAAAGTTATCCACGATAGCCCTGCCCCCCGGCGGGGAGCGACTGTGTGCCGTGTGAAGGGCGCCAGCCCCGCCAGGGCCTTCGTGCCGTCGTCCGGCAAGACCCGGATCTGCGGCCTGACCGCTTCGGCGAAATGGGCGATCACCGTCACTGCAAACGGGCGACCAGACTATCGATCTCACGCGCCGACTGGCCGCACCTGAAACCTTCACCCAAGGGGAACACGGACGCCTCACCACTTTCCACGCTGTCCAGAAAAGAACAGGCGCGAGGAACTGACAAGGGGGACCATTGCATGCGATGGTGGGAGCGGTATCTTACTTCCTGCATTTCCCATGTTACAACCGCCCATGCACACCCCTTACGACGGTTCCTCAAAACTCTTCACCATCGGCGTCAAGCCGCTCGATCCGGCAGAGTGGATCGATGCCGACGATAAGCTGCTCACCTATCTCGACGAGAAAGACCGCCTGGCCGAGCGCGCCTATGACCGGATTTTCGCCGCCGAACCGGGCACAGAGGCGGCGCAGGCCGAAGTCCTGACCTTGCTGGCGGACCATCTGCCCGAACGCTTCCCCGATATTTACCAGCGCATCGGGCCACAGATCGATATCATCCCCGCCTTTCGCAGGGTCAGGCTGGATACGCCCTATCCGCCCCTGCTGGTCGCCGGTGGGCTGGTGCAGGAAGATCTGGTGCTGATGCGGCGCGATGACACCGGCTGGCGGCTGGTAGCAGCGCACCTGTGTTTTCCGTCTTCGTGGCGGCTGCATGAGAAGTTCGGCAAGGCGCTACAGGAAATTCATACGCCGGTGCCGGATTTCGGCCGCGACACCCGCAACGCCACCATTATCGAGCGCATGTTCGACAACCTGCGCCCGGAACAGCCGATCATCCGCTGGAACTGGTCGCTGCATGGTGACGACGCCCTGCACCATCCGCAGTCCGCCGGGCAATGGCGGTTTGGCGACGAAAGGATCGACAGCTTCTTTTTCCGGCTGGAACGCCAGACCCTGCGCCGGCTGCCGCAGAGCGGTGACATCCTCTTCACCATTCGCATCTATCTCGATCCGCTGGAAGCGATGGAAGCCCAGCCCAATGCCGCCGAACTGGCGCGCGCCCTGATCGGCCAACTCCGGGCCTATACGCTGCCCCAACTCGACTATAAGGGTCTGACGCTCGAACGCGACCGCCTGATCGCGCGCCTGGAAGAGATCGCCTGAGCCACATTGTTTGCTTACAAATGGCCATGATAGGTTGCCGCAAAATCCGCGCGGGAAGGTTCATGACAAAGACGGTTTGGCCTGTTGTGTTGCTTGTGGTTTTAAGCGCCTGCCATAAGGCGACGCCGGAAGAAAAGGCCGCCGCCTTTACCGTCAGCCCGCTGCACCCCGGCGATGGCGCCGATCTCACCGGCTGCATAACGCAGATCGCCCGTGCCGGCACCACCGATGGATCACGCATCCTGATCGAGGATTCGCTGCAAGGCGGCGCCACGGGCTATATCCGCCTCAACGGCCAACTGACGAAGCTCACCATGACCGCCGGCGGATCAGACAGCATCCACAGCGTCCGTAGCTTTGTCGATGGGGCGAATGCGCTATCGGTGGTTGAGTCCTACGATATCGGTGAGGCGAAAACAGGCCAGACCGTGCGCCCTCTGACCGGCCAGTTGATCGTCACCTGGAAAGGCGGCACCCAGACCATCGCCACAGGCGGCGCGCGCGGCTGCATTGATGCGCCTTAGATTCTAAATACAAATAATCGAGAGATTTGACCGGGCGGCCCGTGCCGCCCCCCGCAAAAACCTCGATTTTAAGCCGCCAACTGCTCCTTCACCCGCTCCGCCAGGGTCTTGATATCCAGCGGCTTGGGCAGGAACGAAATGTTCTGTTCCTCTTCCAGCAGGTCCGAGAATTCCGATTCTGCATAACCGGAAATGAACATCACCGGCACATTGCCGAGGATCGGACGCGCCAGTTTCAGCATCGAAGGCCCGTCCATGCCCGGCATGATGACATCCGAGATCAGCAGGTCGAACTGCCCCTCTTCAGCCTCGATGATCGCCAGCGCCTCCTCGCCGTCCTCGGCCTCCAGCACCTCGTAACCGCGCTGGCGCAGCAACTGCGCCGCTATGCCGCGCACAATCTGCTCGTCCTCGACAAACAGGATACGGCCAACGCCCGACAAATCCTTGGGCACCGGCTTGGCGGCCACTTCCGGTTTCGGCGCGGCCTGCTCCTTCTCGGTTTCGATCCATACCGGCAGGAAGATGCGGAAGGTCGCGCCCCTGCCCGGCGGCGAAACGATCCGGATATGTCCTCCCGCCTGGGCGATGATTCCGTGAACGGTCGAGAGGCCGAGGCCGGTGCCTTCCCCCAGCGGCTTGGTGGTGAAAAACGGTTCAAACACCTGCGCCAGGATTTCCGGCGGAATGCCGGGGCCGGTATCGGAAACCTCGATCAGGGCCGTCCCCTGCGCCGGCGCTTCCGGCCAGCCGTACTCACGCGCCTCGTCCTGCGTCAGGCTGGCGGCGCGGATATTGACCTTGCCGCCGCCCTGGGCGCGCATGGCGTCGCGCGCGTTAACGACCAGGTTCATCATGACCATTTCCATCTGCCCCTTATCGACATGGACATTGGGCAGGTTACGGCCATATTCGGTTTCCAGCTTGACATCCTCGCGCACCAGGCGGCGCAGCAGAACTTCGGCCTCGGAGACCATCTCACCGACATTGAGCGTGACGCGCTTGACCGTCTGCTTACGGGCGAAGGCCAGCAGATTGCGCACCAGGTCTTCGGCGCGGGCGATGATCTGGCGGATGCCGTTAAGGTCTTCGTAGGAGGGATCGCCCAACGGGTGGTTGAGCAGAAGCTGATCGTTGCGGAACTTGAAACCGGTCAAAAGGTTGTTGAAATCATGCGCCATGCCGCCGGCCACCTGACCGATGGCCTGCATCTTCTGTGACTGCGCCAGGGTCTGTTCCAGCTTTTTCTGCTCGGACACATCGAACAGATAGAGGCTGTAGCCGCCCGAAACCTGGCTGACATAGATTTGCAGGTCGCGTTCGGACCTGACATTCAGGCTGATGTCGAACGGCCCGCTCTTGCCGCTGGCCAGCTTTTCGATCAGCGCCGAACGGGAGTTTTCGGTCACCAGGTCGCCGAACGCCATGCCGGTGAGCGTATCCGGCGTCCGCTCGGTCAGCGCGGCGAAGACGGTGTTGAAATCGGTAATGTGCGCGGTGAAGAGGTCTTCGCCCGCCACCAGAGCCGCGCCGAAGGGCGCGGCCTCGGCAAAGGCGTCCATGACGGCTTCCGGCAGGTCCACCTTCGGCTTTTCCGTGCTTTCCGGCAGAAAACCGGCGTCTTCCACGGCCAGCGGATTTTCATGCTTGAGCATCAGGCCGTTGCCGAGCACACCTTGCGAAGCGGCGCGCACCAGCACCAGGTCTTCGCCGAGGCGCGACACCACCATCTCATAATCGAAACCGCCGAGCCGGACCAGCGCCCGACCGGTCCCTTGCGCCTTCGCTTCCCGCAGCGCCACGAAAAGCGCCGGCGCGTGCTCGCCATGAGGCAGGCGGCGCGAGGCGCCACCGGCATTGCTCCAGGCCGGATTGACCGCCAGCACATGGCCGTCAAAGGCGGCTATGGCCGCCGGTTCGCTCAAGGCCCTGACGATATCCGACGCCTTATACCCCTCGGCGTTGAGAACATCCGTCTCGCCGAAAAAGGCGAACATGCCCATGAGAACCACCCCGGCGATGGCCGCAATCAAGATGCCGAGCACGATCCCCACGGGCAGGCGTCCGGCCACCAGCCACACCGCCACGCAGGCGCACACCACGATCACGGCGACAATGCCCGCCGTCAGCGGGTTGACGATATCGCGCAATCGGCTGATCAGCGCGGTTGCGGTTTTTTCAGGCGCGGACGGAGCGATGGGAACTGCGGACAAGAAAGCACCTTTGAAACAGTAGTGCGCGGGCGAATCACCCTGGAGAATCCCCTCATTCTATGTCAGGCACGAATTTTAACAAATGCCGGGACTAAACACCTAGAACGCGCTCTTTTTCTTCGCCATGACGAAGCTGATCAGCTTAGCGACGGCGGCGAAGTGCTGTTCGGGGATCACGTCATCCACCTCCATGCCGGCGAACAGGGCGCGCGCCAGTGGCGGGTCTTCGATGATGGGCACATTATGCTTGCCGGCTTCCTCGCGGATTTTCAGCGCCACATTATCCATGCCCTTGGCGACGCAGACGGGCGCGGCCATTTCCCCCATCTCATATTGCAGGGCCACGGCGTAGTGGGTCGGGTTGGTCACCACCAGGGTGGCGTTCTTGACGTTCGACATCATGCGCCGGCGGCCTTTTTCCATGCGCAACTGACGCAGCTTCGCCTTGATGTGCGGATCGCCTTCGGTCTGTTTGTATTCTTCCTTCTGCTCCTGTTTCGACATCTTCATGCGTTGCAGGAAGCGGAATTTTTGCAGGGCGTAATCGGCCACGCCCCCGACGAACAGGAAGATGCAGACGGCGATCGCCAGGGCGATGACCGCTTCATGGACATAGGGCAGGATGAGCAGCGGCGAGGCGGAGGTCAATGCGAGTATGTCCGTCAGGCGGTTCTTGACCACCAGCCAGACAATGACGCCGGTCACCCCCAGTTTCAGCAGCGTCTTGCCGAACTGGATCAGCGCATCGACGCCGAACAGCTTCTTGAGGCCGGCCATCGGATTGAGCTTGCTGAAATCCGGCGCCAGTTTCGACGGCGTGAACATCAGGCCGGTCTGCATGACGTTGCCGAAGATGCCCAGCGCCATCGACGCGCCCATGACCATCAGCAAGATCGGGATGATATCCAGGATCACGGCGCGGGCGATCCCCATGCCGCCGTCGCCTTCGAGCGCCCCCAGCAACTGATCCGGATGCGCCATGAAGGGCAGCAGATCCTGAGTCAGGCTCTGGCACAGTTCCGGGCCTTTCAGGGCCACGATGGCGCAGGCGCCGATCAGCGACAGGGCTTGCGGCAGGTCGCCGGACTTGGCGACATCGCCTTTTTCCCGCGCCTGCTGGAGTTTCCGTCCGGAGGCCTCTTCTGTTTTGTCTTCGCCGTCCGCTTCTTCAGCCACTGCGCGCTCCCTTAATCTCCAAATCGGTCACGATTTGGCAAGCGCAAGCGCGCGCCCGAGCGGATGCGAGGAGCCTGCGCGGCCTTTGAGCGCATAAAAAAGTCATTGCGACCTCGCAATGAAGATACCTAAAAACTGCTGATAGTGGTCGATGAAGACCATGCCCACGGCGCCAAGCGACATGGCCACCAGGGACAGGCCGAACAGGACGCTCAAAGGCGTGGCGGCGAAGAAGATCGGGAAGTTGGGCATCATGCGCCCGATAAAGCCGGTGGCGATATTGAAAACCAGGGCGAAGACGATCACCGGCGCCGAAAGCTGCAAGGCCAGCACGAAGCTTTCGCTCAGGGTGCGGATCATCAGGGTGCCGGCGTCGCCGATCATGACGTTTTTGACCGGCGAGAATATCTGGTAGGAATCGACCATGGCGCGGATGAACAGGTGATGGGTATTGGTGGCCCAGATCATCACCAGGCCGAACAGGGCGAGAAACGCGCCCAGGCTGGTGCTCGATTGCGCTTCGGTCGGGTTGGCGGTCTGGGCGAAGGACAAGGTGGTCTGGAGCGACATGATTTCCCCCGTGGTCACCAGGGCGAACAGCAAAACCCGCATCAGGCTGCCGAGCATCAGCCCGATGATCGCCTCATGCAGCACGATGCCGGTCAGGGCGCCAAGCGACGGCGGCATGGCGGGAACGAACGGCCCGACGATCGGCGTGATCATCATGGCCAGCAACAGGGCGAAGCACAGGCGCAGGCGCGGCGGCACCGCCGGATCGCCCAGGCCCGGTATCAGCATGATGATGCCGGACAGGCGAATGAAGATCAGCCCCACCACCCACAATTGCGCCGACGTACCGAAAAAAGAGGAGAAATCATCGCTGCCCGTATCCGGCAAGCCGGAAGGCAGGCTTGAACGCAACTGGACGGCCTGAAACAGCAACATCGTCACATCGTCGCTATCTTGGTGATGATTTCGTGCATGAAGGCGGCGAGCAGAGACCCCATCAGGGGCAACAGCAACAGCAGGGCCAGGAAAATGGCGATGATCTTGGGCGCGTAGATCAGCGTGGCTTCCTGAATCTGCGTCAATGCCTGAAACAGGCCGATCGCCACACCGACCACCAGGCCGACCAGCAGGATCGGCGTACATAGCTGAATGGTCAGCCAGATCGCGTCACGCCCGACATCCAGAACCTCGGCACCCGTCATCACATCATATCCGTACAAAAACCACACCAGAACCCGGCAATATTTGCCGCGCGAACGGTTAATTTGCCCTTAACCTATGGCGAGATTCTGCGCCTGCTTAAAGCCCCGAAATTATAGAGCAAATTATTGAGGCATTAACTATGGTTAAACCCCGTTCAGGCAAGTTAACGGATAATGAGTCGAGACCGTAAAACGCCTGTGACGAAGGCCGGGAAAACCGGCGGCGCGCGCCTGCCTGAACCCGTTTCAGGGCGCGCGATCGATCATGCGCGCGCTTTGCTCAACAAACCACAGCCGGCTCAGAAGCCTTTTTCGCTCAACAGCGCCTTGCGCACCACCGCCATTGTGGCCGCCACCGTCTCCATGGGCATGGCCACCCTGGCGCTGGGCGACACCATCGCGCCGCCCCAAATGGCGCCGCGTTCCGATATCGATATCCGCGTCGGACGCAACAAATCTTCCGGCCGCATTGAAATCTACGGCGCCATCGGCAGCCGCGCCTCCGTCCGCCGTGAAAAGGGGCAGGTCGTCATCCGCCTGCCCGGTCAGAAAAAGCCGGACCTGGGCGATATCCGCGCCCATCCGCCGGTCGGCATCAAGGGCGTCGATCTCAGGTCGGACGCCCGCGCCAGCGAATTGTGGCTGAGTGTCACGGAGGGCTTCGAGACCCGTTTCGGCCGCGCCGATGGCGCTGTGTTCGTCCAGATCGATCCGAAAGCCGAGGATGACAGCCAGAAAGATGGCCGGAAAGATGACCAGATCAGCGTCAACCTCCAGGATGTCCTCAAAAGGAGCGAGACAAGGCCTGCATCGAATGATGGCCGCATCAACAAGGCGGCCCATGTGCCGGTCGTGGCGCTGGAAGTCGAAAGCATCGACGGCGGCAAGGATGTCGCCTTTCCCTTCGCGGGGCCGGTGGCGACCGCGGTTTTCCGCCGCGGCGAATCGGTATGGATCGTTTTCGATTCCGAGGTGGACCTGCGTCTGCCGCCCGAACTGAAGGACGGCGCCATCGTTCAGGACGCCCAGTGGACGCGAAACGACGGCTTCACCGCCCTGCGCCTCAGGGCGCCGACCATCGGCGCCCTGTCGGCGGTCAATGACGGACTGGTCTGGCGGGTGCGGCTCGGCGGCAAGCCGCTGGAGAACAAGGCCACCGAGGTCAATGTCATCCGCGACGACAGTTCGGGCGTGCCGGGCCTCAATATCAACCTGGCCGGCGCCACGCGCATTGCCTGGATCCGCGATCCCAGCGTCGGCGACCGCATGGCGGTGATCCCGGCGCGCGGTCCGGTAAAGAATTTGACCACCGCGCGCACGGTTCTGGAAGCCACCCTGGCCTCCACCGCACAGGGCGCGGCGATCGTGCATATGACGCCCGATGTCAAGGTAACCGTATCCGGCGATCTGGTCGAGATATCGCGCCCGGACGGCCTGACCCTTTCGACTCTCGATCCAAACGCCTCGCCGAACGACCCGACCCTGGCCTATAAGAACGCGCTCTATCCCGGCCTGATGAGTGCCGACTGGTCGGCAACGCCGGTAGAGGGCTTTCTTCCCCGCTATAACGCGCTTCAGGCCGCCGCCGCCGACGAGGCCAGCCTGGGACCGGCCGCCGCCACCAAGGCGCGGTTGGCGCTGGCGCGGTTCCTCGTCGGGCAAAACCTGACTTTCGAGGCGCAGGGCGTACTCGACCTGCTGGTCAAGGAAAGTCCGCGCGCCCAGGATAATCCGCAGGTGCGCGGCCTGCGCGTCGCCGCCCGGATGCTTTCCGGCCGTTATGCCGATGCGGCGGGCGATCTGTCGTCTTCGCAACTGATCAATGACCCCGCCTCGCGCCTGTGGGCCGGCTATGCCGAAACGGAGGCCGGGCATCATGCCGATGCGGTCAGGGATTTCAAATTTGGCCTCCGGGCGCTCGATCAGTTTCCGCCCGAATGGCGCGTGAAGATCGGCGCCGCCTACGCCTATTCGGCCCTGCAACAAAATGACCTGACCACCGCCGAGGCCATGATCGGCTATGCCCTGGCCCAGGCCGCGACGCCGCTGCAAAAGCTTTACGCCTACCTGATCGACGCCCAGATCATCGAGGCGCAGGGCGATAAGGCCCGCGCGCTCAAGGTCTATCAGGCGGTGGCGCGCGCCACGGATGACAGCATCGCGGCGCCGGCCGCCATGCACGCCGCCATGCTGAACTACGACCTCAGGAAGGCGACTTCGGCCCAGACCCTGGCCGCGCTCGATGGCTTGCGTTTCCGCTGGCGCGGCGACGATACCGAGATGAAGCTGATCAATAATATGGGCAGCATCTATCTCAGCGAGGGCCGTTACCGCGAAGCCCTGATGGTGCTGAAAAGCGGCGGTCAGACCTTCATGAACGATCCGCAATCGGTCCAGATACAAGCGACGCTCAACCAGGCTTTCCGCGGTCTGTTCCTCGGCGGCATGGCCGATGGCCTGCAACCGGTCGAGGCGCTCGGCCTGTTCAACGACTTCAAGGAACTGACCCCGATCGGCGCCGACGGTGACGAAATGGTGCGCCGGATCGTGCGCCGGCTGGTCGATGTCGATCTGCTCGACCAGGCTGCGGACCTGCTGGAATACCAGGTCAGCCACCGTCTCGACGGCGTGGCCAAATCGTCCGTCGCCGCCGACCTGGCCGCCATCTATCTGATGGACCATAATCCGCAAAAGGCGCTGGCAGCCCTGTGGAACACCCGCACCACCCTGCTGCCAAGATCGGTCATGGCCGAGCGCCGGGTATTGGAAGCGCGCGCGCTCAACGAACTGAACGAACCGGACAAGGCGCTGGACGTGCTGGGCAATGACAACTCGCCCGACGCCCAGGATATCCGCGCCGATATCTTCTGGAACAAGCAGGATTACGCCCACGCCGGCGCCATTCTGGAAAAGCGCCTCGGCGAGCGCTGGAAAAACGACGCTCCCCTGACCCTGGCGGACGAAGGCCGATTGCTGCGCGCCGCCATCGCCTACAGCCTGCAAAAGGACCAGCCCGCCCTCACCCGCCTGTCGGCGCGTTATGGCAAGTTTTCGGATACGGCGGCCTCTTCCGACGCCATACGCGTGGCGCTGGCCCCCATCGATGGCGGCAATCTCAGCGCCAGGGACTTCGCCGCCGCCACCGCCGCGAGCGACAGTTTCACCGGCTGGGTGACCGGCATGAAGAAGAAGTTCCGCGAAAAAGACGACGCCGCGGCAAAAGCCGCCGCCAATGCGCCGAAGCCGAAAACGGCGTAAACAATCACTTATACCTCCCCATTCATGGGGAGGGGGACCGCGCCGAAGGCGGGGTGGTGGGGGCCTTCATTTAATCAAGGAGAGGCTGTGGGCCATAATATGTCTGGCGGCTTGGGTTGAACGCGCAAGCAAGGCCCCCACCACCACGCCCGAAGACGGTCGCGGTCCCCCGCCCCGTTTACGGGGCGGTATAAAGGAGGAATGTCGATCCGATTTTATCTTTTCCGCACTTTCGTGCGCAAAATCACATTCATGTGATCAATGTCGTGTTTCGCTTTAAGACCTTTTCGTGTCTATGTAATATATGCGGGTTCCCAAGTTTTGGAGAACGTGAACCAAATGAAGGAAAATGATCGTCAGTTAAGTCAGGCATAGCCGCAAGTTTAATGCGCGGCCACTCGTCGAAATCTCGGCACCAGCCCATATTTGCTCTTACGCGATCAAGCCCTCCCCGAAACCAAGACTATAGTCACACTCACACTTGTGAGCGCGCATGAGCTTGTACTTTTCCAACCAACCAAAGAAAGGTCGGGGGACCTGAGCCGCGTTCGTACTGGCCGCAGCCCTTGAAACGAAATACATGAATATGAATAATCTCCGCACCGGCGTCTCCATCCCCGGCAAATGGAAGGTGCTGATACCCGCCGGCGCCATCGCCGTCTTGCTGCTCGTCTCGCTGGTTTCCTGCGGGCAGACGATCCAGCCGGGCAATGTCGGCGTCAAGATCCGCACGCTCGGCCCCAATGCCGGTGTGGACAAGACGCCCCTGTCCTCCGGCTGGCATCTCAACCTGCCCGGCGAACGCATCGCCGAATTTCCGGTGATCCAGCGCACCTATACCTATACCAAGGAAAAGGACGAGCGCGGGCCGGAGAACGAGGAGGTCACCTTCTCGGACAATAACGCCCTGCCGATGACGGCCGATGTGCAACTGGTGATGCGCATCGATCCCTCCAAGGCGCCGGCGCTCTATACGCGCTATCGCCTGACCTTCGACCAGTTGTTCGAGGGACCGATCCGCAATGATGTCCGCTCGGCCATCGCGGCGGAGACGGAACTGGTCAGCGTTGAATTCCTCTATCGCGGCGGCCGCCAGCAGGTGATCCAGAAGGCGCTGGCCCGTGTCAGCCATAAATGGGAACCGCAGGGCGTCAATGTCAGCCAGCTCGACTGGATCGGCACCATTCGCTATCCGCAGGTGATCCTCGATTCGATCCAGGCCAAGACCAAGGCCGATGCCGACGCCTCCGCCGCCCAGGCGCAGGTGGCCGTCGCCAAGGCCAAGGCCGACGCCCTGATCGAACAGGCGCGCGGTCAGGCCGAATCCAACCGCCTGCTGGCGCAGTCGATCGCCTCCTCGCCGGAAGTGGTGCAACTGCGCGCCATCGAGAAGTGGGACGGCAAGCTGCCGACCACGACCGGCGGCGCGGTGCCGTTTATCGATATCAGCAAGCGTTAAACCAGACGGGAGGTTGTCATTGGCAGCCTCCCTTTTTCTGTTTAAGCTGACGGCCAATAACAGGGAAACGCACCATGATCGACCGTCGCCTGATGCTGCAATCCGTCGCCGCGCTCGGTTTTCCGACCACAAGCGCCAAGGCCGCCGCCAAGTCCATTCCGGTGATTTTTCACACTGACATCGGCGGTGATATTGATGATACCTGGGCGCTGTTATTGCTCTTGCGCCGTCCTGAACTCGATCTCAAACTGGTCGTGACCGAAGGGAGCAATGCCGTCTACCGCGGCCGTATCGTCGCCAAACTGCTGACCGTGGCCGGTCGCGCGGACATTCCCCTGGCGATCGGTCCGGATGGCCGTGACGACAAGGCGGCGCAAAGCGGCTGGATCGGTGATTTCGCGCTGAAAGACTATGCGGGCCATGTCCGAACTGATGGCGCGCAGGCCATTGCCGAAACCATCATGGCCGCGCCGGAACCGGTGACCCTGATCACCGTTGGCCCGGCCACAACCGCCGCCGAAGCTCTGAAAATCAATCCCGCCATCGCGGCTAAGACCAGATTTGTCGCCATGGCCGGGTCTGTGCGCACGGGCTACGGCGAAGGCAAACCGCCCGAAGCGGAATACAATGTCAAGACCGATCCCGCCTCATGGCAGATGGTATTCGCGGCGCCCTGGCTGTCCTGTGCGATCACGCCGCTCGATACCTGCGGCTTTGTCGTCTTCGATGGAGACCAGTATCAGGCGTTGCGCCAGAGCCGCGACCCGTTCGCCCGCGCCATCATCGCCAATTCGGAAACGTGGGCGCCCTCCGCCTTCTGGCTGCCGAAGGACTTCGATGTCACGAAGCAAAGCTCGACACAGTTCGATTCCGTCGCCGTCGTCATGGCCTGTGACGAAAGTGATCTGGTTATGGAAACCCTGCCGCTGCGCGTCACCCCCGAGGGCATGACGGTTATCGATGATAAGAACGGCCATCCCGTCCGCGTGGCGACCCGTTGGCGCGACATGGGCCATTTCAAACAGCAGATGCTGGAAAGCCTGACGCGCGGCGCCTGATCCTTTCTCTTTGTCGGAAAACATGTTATTATCTATTAACAACAGTTAGTGGAGAGGCAGATGCCGACTTCCGTGGCGCTCGGTTCGCATTTTGAAGCCTTTATCAAGGAACAGGTCGCCAAGGGGCGCTACAACAATGCCAGCGAAGTGGTTCGTGACGGCTTGCGCATGCTTGAGGATCGACAACAGGACCGGCAGGCCAAGCTGGAAGCACTGCGGGCTGACCTGGAAGAAGGCTTAGAGCGTTTCCCTATCATATTGTATCATATCCGCATGCACGGAAGTAATTTTCGGCCTCTGTTGGTTTGATGTGGTCGATAAGCGTCCCAATGGCGGTCCAAAGCCCCTCTACGGTTCTCTCGGCTTGCTTTCGCAGCAGGGCCTTGAGTTTTGAGA
>Ga0206106_100575_pt1 | contig 18628 bp, 16 predicted proteins | sample 1B1ome_FD_148677 | JGI IMG/M metagenome (GOLD analysis project Ga0206106, IMG submission 148677) | Enriched microbial communities from leaf-cutter ant dump, University of Wisconsin, Madison, United States - 1B110A | ecosystem: Environmental > Terrestrial > Nest > Insects nest > Nest dump | place... | reverse complement strand
ACCCGACTTTTACAGTTTGAAAATGAGAAAAGCCGCTTCGCTATATACAGGATGCGGCTTTTGGCGATGGGGTTGCATGAAAATATTGTTATGCTAAGACGATATCTTTGAGGAACTTGTTGAACGCCTCCTGTCGAAGATAAATATTGTAGCAGTCTGTACCGAACAGTTGTTGGATGCGTTTGTAATCAAGCGCGATTTCATCCTCATCCGAATAGGCCAGCGTCTCCACAAGTTTTCCCGTTTTATCGCGCTTTTTCTGGAACGCGATTGCGCCGCCGACATCGTCGAGGTGAATGATGCCGCCCTTGAGCACACGACAAGTCGCGGCGTTCAGCGCCCGGGCGATACGTTCGGTGGACAGCGTCTGTTCGCCCATGCGGTGCTGAAGGATGCGGACGATGAGCAGCGAAACGAAGCAAATCAGGAAATGCGCACGAATGTGTTCATTCTTGCTGACAAAAACAGGCCGCGCATGAAGATCCGACTTCATGATCCGAAACGACTGTTCGATCCGCCAAAGACCACCGTAGACTTGACGCATTTTGCGTTCATCAAATTCAAGTTCACTCGTCACGAGGCAAAAATAACCGTCAAACCGCGCGTCTTGCTCTGCCTTCTCCACATCCACACGGCGCAGCTTCTTCGTATGCTCCAGCACCTCACCGGTTTCTTTATCCACGATTTGCTCTGTCGTGTATTCATCGACGCCTTTCTTGATCCCGTAGGCATTGTTCTTAACGGAACGTGCAGCCTTCGCCAGCTTTTCTTCGCGCCTGCGCCGCGTCATTTCGGCTTCCGCCTTGTTCCAGTACAACAGCACCTTCCTGACGCGCATTTCTTTTTTTCCGTCTTTGTCCTTGCCTTCATATTCTTCCTCAAACAGCTTGTAGCGATAGGTGTTCCCCTCGTTCACTGTCCATCCGCCTGGCTCAAACAATTTTTCATGATAACGCTGCCCCTTTTTTCCACGGAGAATCTGCGAAAACACGAAGCCGTCGCCTTGATGGACTAGCATATCGATATTCTTGGAGGAGTTGAGTCCTTTGTCGGCGACCACAATCAGTCTGCCCAACTCGTATGAAGCTCTGACCTCTCTCATGGTCGGTTCCAGTGTCAGCGAGTCGCTCGTATTGCCGGGAAAAATGGACATGCTGACGGGAAGTCCGTTGGTATCCATGAATAGGCCCATGGCAGTGATGGGGTCAGTACGATGCTCCTTGGACACGCCCTTCTTACGCAAGTCATCCTCGCCATCGGGAAAATCGATTTCAAAGAAATAATTGGTCACATCGTAGAAGGCGTAAGAAAGATCGCGGCCAATGGTTGCCTGGACGCGCGCATTCAAATGCCGCTGCAGTTGCACATCAAAATCTGCGAAATGCGCCAGAGCGCGGTAGACGTCAGGCAACGTAAAGTCCATGGACATCCCGTAGAAACCGTCCTTCAATTGGAAAGAAGCACGCTTCGAATCGGGGCAAAGAATCCTGGCCAACACCAAAAATTTAAAAATGTCACCCAAAGCATATGCGCCCCGAAACCGCTGCGCAGTCCCATGCTGCTTGATGAAGGCGTCGATACCGAGCAAATCATAGACAGCCTCCAGAAAACGATAGCCGTAGTTTTGCCGCCGATTTTCCGCGCTGTACATTTTCGCGGTTCCCGCGGCTTCGATTCGGAGCGGCACGTTATTGGCTTTGTAGCTGTCGTTAAAGGCTTTGACTTCCGCCATGAAAGCATCGGGATCGGTTTGGTCTTCGAGACAGCCGAAGTCACGAATGGTGCGCTGTTTGGTTGGCAACCCCGGACCGGGGCGATACCCTTCGACGACACGCACCTGCGTGCGGGTAGCGCCGGCAGCATTGGTTCTTTTATCAATTTTGATCATGAACGTTCACCCCTTCCAATTATAGCATAACATTAGCATAACGTAAATAGATAAAACGAAAAAACGCGGAAATCCGCGTCAGATAAGAAGTTCCCCTGTTTAACTTGCTCGTTTTGCTGTGCTAACTGTAAAAGTCAGGTTATAGCATGTCTGAATCGACTGCCCAAATCCGTACATTCCATCCCCTCTGTCATCGAATCAGACCCTCCGCTTGGGAAGGGTCTGATTTCGATTACTCCGCCGCGGCCGGCGTGAATACGAACTTGCTGGGGCCCGATTTGTCGCCGTCGTCTACCGGAACTCCGTTGATGCTGATCTTCACGTTGTCCGCCCGTCCGACATTCACGTATAACGGTCGATCCAAGTCGAATGACAAAGTTTGCGGCACGTCGCCGTTTTCGAAGCTTCTTTGGAAAATGTTTTTGCCGGACTGGTTCTTCTCGTAAATGCCGATCCAGCATTTTCCGGTCACTTCAAGCTCCAGCTTGTGAATCCCCGCCGGCAGCACGTCATAATACTGAACCGATTTGCGCGTCTCTGTCAGCGTCAGCGTTACCGGAGACGGGCTGGGCGATTCCGGCTGGCTCGGCGTAACGCTGGGCGGCAGCGATACGATCGGCGAATCCGATCCCGTCGGCAACGGCGTGGACGTATCCGTCGATAAGGGGCCGTTGTCGACTTCCTTCGGCGTCTTGTCCATGTTCTGCTGTAAATATACATATACGATGGCGACAATCAGAATAGGAAACAGCCACATGAGGAGCGTGACCGTCACTTTGCCCCAACGGTCGCGATGCTGGCTGCTGTGCCTGCGCTTGCGAGCCAGCGGTTCGGCTGGGACCGTGTCGGCCGCCACCGGCTTGGGCAGCTCCTTCTGGTACAGCCTGAGCACTTCTTCCGCGTCCAATCCGACCGTCTCGGCGTATGTTTTCACGAATGCGCGCACATAGAAAGATCCGGGCAACACTTTATACTCGCCATTCTCGATCGCTTCCAGATAACGCTTGCGGATTTTGGTCACTTCCTGAATATCGTCCAGCGTGTAGCCGCGTTGCTCGCGAGCCTTGCGCAGCAGGGCTCCCAAATCGGACATGCCCTTCACCTCCCGGCTTTATTGCCAATCGACCCTGCGATCGATCAAAAATCGTCGTTATATCCGAGGTTCGTAAAATTCTCGTACGTAATCTCCTCATCCGGCGAATTGCGAAGCTCGACGATGCAGTCAAACAGCTCGTAGTCGAACTCCGATTCCCGCATGAAGATGTCCGGATGCTCGATCACTTTGGTCGAAGGCATCGCCATAATATCCCGCAGCAGCTTGTAATGCTTCTCGTTGGAGCGAATCGTGCTGACGATGCCGTCGATAATGAACACGTTGTTCGGGTTCAGCTCCTCGTCCGACAACTGGCTGCGTACCGTCTGCCTCAGCAGCGTGGAAGACACGAACGTCCACCGCTTGCCTGCGCACACACTGCCGGCGATGACCGATTCCGTCTTTCCGACTCGCGGCATGCCGCGCAGCCCGATCACCTGATTGCCTTCCCGCTTGAAGATTTCTCCCAGAAAATCGACGAGCAGCCCGAGTTCATCCCGCGTAAAGCGGAACGTCTTGCGGTCGTCCGAATCGCGTTCGATATAACGGCCGTGCCGCACGGCCAATCTGTCCGTGAGCCGCGTGGGACGCAGCTTGCTGACCGTGATGTTGTCCACCTTGCGGAGCATCTGGCCGAGCAGGTCGATCTTCTCGTCGTCATCGGTCTGCAGCAGCATTCCTCTGGCGCGGTCCTCGACGCCATTGATCGTCAATATATTTACGCCGAGCATGCCGAGCAGGGAAGCGATATCGCCCAGCAATCCGGGGCGATTCTTATGTATTCTGTATTCCATATACCACTGCTTCGGTTCCATGCAGCACCTCGGATGGTTCAAGCATTATTCGCGAATGCCTTCCATCTACTTTTATTCTACAACGCTCACCAATATCCTGCAAAAAATGTTTGCAGCATTTGCGTCGAAAGTCCTTCTTCGTGTCCGGTTTTGGACAGAAAGCCTCCCGAAGGAGGCTTTCTGTCTGGAATAAGGACCAAAATCGACAATATCACTTGTTTTCGGCCAATTTCACCATCATACGCGCGATCGTCTTTCGTTCGGATTCGTCTCCGACGTCCCACAATTCCTTCAGTACGCGTTCTTCTTCGTTTTTGGGATCGACCTTGTTATCCAGGAATTCGCCGATTTCGAAAGCCAGCTTCGAGATCGTCTCTTCGTTCAGCCCCATGCTTTTGGCCGCTGTCACGCGCTCGCCCAGGAACTTCTTCCACGTATCGAAATTGCTCAGCACCGTCGACATCGTCGATTGCCTCCTCCGGTTAATAAGTCAGCCCGTGTTTCCCGCGGTTAATGAAGTCGGAAAACAAGCTTCGCCGATAATATACCCGGAGACGGGCAGTCTTATGCCTGCCATCCGCCGTTCAGCCCGATTACCTGGCCGGTGACGTACCCTGCATCCTCCGATACGAGATAGCGAATCAAGTCCGCCACTTCCTCCGGCCGGCCGAGTCGGCCCAGCGGGACGGACCGCTCAAGCGCGCCGCGTTCGTCCGCGCTCAAATTCCCGAGCATCTCGGTGTCGATCGCGCCGGGGGCGACCGCATTGACCGTGACGCCGGAGGAAGCGAGCTCCTGCGCCATCGATTTGGCGAACGCGTTGAGCCCGCCTTTGGCGGCGGCGTAGGCCGCTTCGCCCGCTGCGCCGGTGACGCCCCAGATGCTGGACAGATAGACGATTCTGCCCCACCGCCGCCAGGCCATGGCGCCAGAGAACAGGCGCGTCAGCCGATAGGCGGCTTTCAGATGGACATTCATCAGATCGTCCCAATCCTCTTCCCTGCAATCCGCCAGCAAGCCATAGTGCGCGGTGCCCGCACTGTGCACCAATATATCCGGCGACATCCCCAGCGCGTCGAGCCGCTCCTTCAGCGAAGCCAGCGACGCGGCATCCCGCACGTCCGTGCGGATCGTTTCGGCCGCCGCGCCGAGCTCCCTGCAAGCAGCCGCGACCTGGGCAGCGGCTGCTTCCGACGAACGATAAGGAATGACGACATCGATGCCGCACGCGGCCAATCGCCGCGCCGTCGCCGCGCCGATCCCACGCGAAGCTCCGGTCACAAGCGCCAGGCGGCGGCTCAAGCCGTACCGCTCCTCACGATGGAGACAGCCAGGCGATCTGCCCCCGCATGCTCCTTCAGGCGAGCTTGGACTTCTTCCAGCGTCAAGCGCTCGTACAGCTCCAGGACCCGGAACAGATCTCCGCCCCTGTGCCTGTAACGCGTGAACTCGCCGGCGATCGATTCCGGGCTGTTCATCATGCGCAGGAACGTCCCGATCCGCTTGCGGCGCGTGCGTTCGAACGCTCCGGCATCGATTCCGCGCTCCGCCGCTTCATGGAGCGCCTGGCACACCCGCTGCCGCAGCGCCTCGGGATCGGGGGTGTCGCCGCCGATCGCCGAGAAGGCGAAGCCCGGGCCCGTATTGTACTCGTGACCGAAGCCGTCCGTGATCAGATTGTCTTCGTACAGCGCTTGATACAGTGCCGAACTCGGTCCCAGCAGCGCTTCAAGCGCAAGCTTGGTCGCGAGCTCCCGCCGGACCGCTTCTTCGCCGCCTGCCGGCCCTGGCGAATCCTTGAACCCGAACAGACATTTGGGCATCGACACCGGCAGCTTCACGACATGTTCCCGTTCGCGTACATCCGCCGGTTCCTCTTCGAAAATACGGTCGATCTTCCCGCCGGCCGGGAACGACTTGGCCGCCTGGTTGTCGCGCACAAGTTCCAGCATCGGCTCGGGCTCGAAGCCGCCAACGACGAATAACGTCATATTGGACGGATGATAGAACGTGCGGTAACAATCGTACAGCATCTCCTTCGTAATCGAGCGCACCGAATCGGCCGTACCGGCAATATCGATATGAACGGGATGCGAGCGATACAGCGCTTCGATCAAGCCGAAGTAGACGCGCCATTCCGGATTGTCCCGGTACATGTCGATCTCCTGGATAATGATCCCTTTCTCCTTCTCGACGTTCTCGTCGGTGAAGTAAGGATTTTGCACGAAATCGATCAAGGTGAGCAGGTTCTCTTCGATTTGACGCGTAGCGGAAAACAGATAGACCGTGCGATCGAAGCTCGTGTAGGCGTTCGCCGAAGCTCCTTGCACGGCAAAGCGGGAGAACACGTCGCCGTCCGGCTCCTCGAACATCTTGTGCTCGAGAAAATGAGCGATGCCGTCGGGCACCTGCATTTCCGGTTTGCCCGGCGGTTTGAAGCGGTTGTCGATCGCTCCGTATTTCGTCGTGAAGGTTGCGTACGATTTCGTAAACCCCGGCTTCGGCAGCAAATAAACCGCGAGCCCGTTATCCAGCGTCTCGTGCCACAGCGTCTCCTGCAACTGCGGATATTCCAATCGCTCCATCGTTCAAGCACCTTCCTTCGAAGAGGCTTCTGTGCCGCTATTGTCGCGCAGGAAATAAATCGTGTCGAGCGTCACGCTGCCGGCCGCTTCGACGATTTGCTCTGGCGTCACCGCATCGATGGCCTCGATCCACTGTTCCGCCGACTGCCAGACGCCCGCGATCGCGCCGCCGAAGTCGAAGCTGATCCGCTCGAATGCCGAATCGCGGATTTCCCGCAGTTGGCTGCCGAGCATCGCCTTCGTTCGGGCCAAGTCTTCCTCTCCGAATTCGCCCCGCTCCATTGACGACAACTGCTCCCGGATGATGCCGACCGCCCGCTCGTAATTCGGAATTTCGATGCCGGATTGAATCGTCAGCAGCCCTTTGTGGCCGTCCAGCCGGGAAGAGGCGTAATAGGCGAGACTTGCTTTCTCCCGCACGTTGACGAACAGCTTCGAATGCGGAAACGCGCCCAGCAATCCGTTGTACAGCAGCATGGCGTAGTATTCGGGGCTGCCATAGACGATATGGGTCCGCAATCCCATGTTGAGCTTGCCCTGCCCGACATCCAGCCGCTCCACGACCGTTTGAACGCGATCCCGGGGCTTGCGCAGACTCGGCGCCGCGTACGCAGCGGGCTTGCCGTCCGGCAAGCGGAAAGCTTGCTCTGCAATCGTCCGCACTTCCTCCAGGCTCGTATCCCCCGCCACGTACAAGTCCAGCGAAGCTTGCTCCAGCCACCGGCGATAATGTTCGAACAACGATGCGGCATCGATGGCGGCCAGATCTTCCTTGCGGCCGATCGCAGGCAAGCGATAAGGTTCGTCCCTGCACATCTCCTCCACGCATCTTTCCGCGGCATAACGGATTTTGTCGTTAATGACGGCTTCGATCCTCTTGGTCACCGTCATCTTCTCCGCTTCGACGTAGCGGGTTCGGAATCGGCCGTCCTCAAGCGCCGGCTTCGTCAGCACTTCGCCCAGAAGCTGCAGCGCAGCCTGCAGGAGCGACGAGTCCGTCGAAACGAAGCGGTCATTGATCATGTCCAGACGAAATTGCGCGATCTGGTGGTCGCCTCTCTTGTACAGATCGAACCCGAAGCCCGCGCCGTACAATTCGTCCAGCCTCTCCCGGAATGCGATCGTCTCCGGATAAGATTCCGTTCCCCTGCGCAGGACAAAGGGGGTGAGCGCCGTAGGCGTCACCCCTGATTCGGTTAGCGGAACGCCCGCGTACAGCGATACAGCGAACGTCTTGAAGCGCTTTGTCGGCAGCACATGCAAACGCAGCCGTCCGATCGTGCCGCGTTCAAAGTTTTCCGGCGTCATGCCTCCAGCCCCTTCGCACACGTAAAGTCATTGCTCCCATTCACTTCACGCGTTCATGCGCATCAAGCGAATATTCAGCCCCATTCTACCCGATGGGACAAGGAAGAAGCAAATGCTGGAAATCGAGGCTTCTGTCCGCCCGCCCTACCTGCAAAAAATATGTTTGCCGATCGTCTTGTACTGCGGCCGTGTCCATATCCACTTGGACGTCGCCGTTGCCGGGTTGAAATAGTACAGGCAACCGTCCGTCGGGTCCCAGCCGCTAAGCGCGTCCTTTACCGCCTTCATGGCGCTGGCGTTCGGCGTCAGCCAGATTTGCCCGTCGGCCACGGCCGTGAAAGCTCCCGGCTGAAAGATGACGCCGGTCGGCGTATTCGGAAATTGCGAGGATTCGACGCGGTTCAAGATGACGGCGGCTACGGCTACCTGTCCCAAGTACGGCTCCCCGCGAGATTCGCCATATACGGCATTTGCCATCATCTTCAAATCTTTATCCGTGAACCCTTTCGTGTTGGCCGCGGGTATTTTCTCGTCCGGCTTCGCAGCATTGTTGCCGGCGCCTGCCTGCGGAGGCAAGTCGGCCGCCGTCGGCTTCCAGTCCTTCGTGGCATTATACAGCTTCAGCTTCGTCTTCGAACCGACGAGTCCGTCCGATTTCAAGCCGAATTTCCATTGAAACCAGGTGACCGCGTTTTTCGTCTTTGCGCCGAATACGCCGTCCACTTTGCCGTCATAGTAACCGAGGTGCTTCAACCTGCCTTGCAGCTCGTATACGTCGGTGCCTGTCGAGCCTTGCCGCAAGATGGCCGTGCCGAACGTCTCCGTAGCGGTGTGGTTGTGCTCGAATTTGAACAGCGCCAGCAATCCGACGACAAGACAGAACGTTACAATCACGAGACGATAACTCACCTTGAGCTCACGCCTTTCTCATCACTTGAAGTATGCTCGTTAGTATGAGAAAGGAACGTGGCTCTTATACCCAATACTTAGGAAGGAATTCGCTGCTGGTATTGTTCCAGCGACATCAGCACCTCGCGCGGCTTGCTGCCTTCGTAGGGGCCGACGATGCCTTTGGCTTCCATCGAATCGATCAGCCTCGCCGCCCGCGTATAGCCGATGCGCATCCGCCGCTGCAGGAGCGAGACCGATGCCTGCTTCGCTTCCAGGACGATCTGCACGGCCTGATCGAACAATTCATCGACGAATTCGTCCGCGCCTTCCGGCTCCGAATCGTCTACTTCGGGCACGAGTTCATCGTTATACTCCGCTTCTGCCTGACCGCGGGCATAGCCGACGACGGCCTCCACTTCGCTGTCGGACAAGAATGCTCCCTGTACGCGGATCGGCTTGGAGGCGCCCATCGGCAGGAACAGCATGTCCCCGCGGCCGAGCAGCTTCTCGGCGCCGACCATGTCCAGAATCGTGCGGGAGTCGACTTGCGACGAGACGCCGAACGCGATCCGGCTCGGAATGTTCGCTTTGATAACGCCGGTGATGACATCGACGGACGGACGCTGCGTCGCGATGATCAGATGGATGCCCGCCGCCCGCGCCATTTGTGCCAACCGCGTGATCGCATCCTCCACGTCGCCGGCAGCTACCATCATCAAGTCGGCCAGCTCGTCCACGATGACGACGATATAAGGAAGCACGCCGTCGGGATTGTCCCCGCTCAGCATGAGCGCGTTATAGCCTTCGATGTTGCGGGTCGCGGATTTGGAAAATTTCTCGTACCGCTTCTCCATTTCCACGACGATCTTCTTCAGGGCAAGCGAAGCGCGGCGCGGATCGGTGACGACCGGCGCGAGCAAGTGCGGAATGCCGTTATAGACGTTCAGCTCCACCATCTTCGGATCGATCATGAGGAACTTCACTTCATCCGGCTTCGCCTTGTACAGCACGCTCGTAATGATGCCGTTAATGCAGACCGATTTGCCCGAGCCCGTCGCGCCGGCGACGAGCAAGTGCGGCATCTTGGCCAGGTTGCCGACGATCGGCTGGCCGGAGATGTCGCGGCCGAACGCGACCGTCAGCTTGGACGGCGCTTCCTGGAACGCCTGGGTTTCCACGACTTCGCGCAGCGTGACGATGCTGACCTCGTTGTTCGGAACTTCGATCCCGATCGCCGACTTGCCCGGAATCGGCGCTTCCATGCGGATGTCTTTGGCCGCCAGCGCGAGCGCGATATCATCGGTGAGGTTCACGATCCGGCTTACCTTCACGCCGACGTCCGGCTGCAGCTCGTAGCGCGTCACGGCCGGGCCCCTGGCGACGTCGAGCACCTTTGCGCGTACGCCGAAGCTCTCGAGCGTCGCCTCCAGCTTGCGGGCGGTATCGATGTAATCGCCGGCATTGCCCGACTTGCCGCCGGACGCCGGCCTGCTCAGCAGCGACAAACCCGGCAGGCGGTAAGGCTTCGGCTTGCGGCGTACGGGCGCGGGCTTGCCGGCTGCTTCCGCTTCCGTACCGCTTATCGGCGGCGCCTGGCCCGTCGTCTTCCCGGACCCGGGGGCCGGATCCGGCGCAGCATCGGCATGATCGGTCCCGCCCGCATGGTGTTCCCCGTGGCGGTCCGCATGATCAATGCCTCCTGGGGCGGCGGCGATCGATGCGTCATCCGGTTCCTCATGCGCTGCCCACGGTTCGGGCTCCGCGTGCACCTGTGCAGCGAAATCCGTGAACCGCGGCGTCGAATCCGCGGCGGAATCGGCATGTTCAGTCGAGCGCGGCGACGACTTCCCGGCATGCTGCGATTCTGGAGCAGAGGAATTCGCCGGATGACGCCAACCCGGATCGTCTTCTTCTTCCCAGTCCGATTGGCCGGTTTCCTCCGTATCCTGCTCCGGTTTTCCATGGAAAATTTGAAAAAAGAGCGGCGTTTTGCGCTGCTTCAAGTCAAGCGAAGGCTCTTCCAATTCCTCATCCATAGGCGGAACGGGCTGTTGCTGCTTGCCGCGCTTGCCGGCCGATTGCACGGGCACGGCTTTGACCGATTGCAGCTTGCGGCCGGCGGACAGGCGGGCGGCGAGCAACGGCATGACGCGCATCACGAACAGCCGTACCGAACGTCCCATTTCGACATAGGAACGATTGGAAATGAGCAGCAGCGAAATCGCGAATTGTATGTACATGATGAATTTGGCGCCGTAAAAACCGAACATCCAGTAGAACAACGCATATTGAAATGCGCCGAGCATGCCCCCGCCAATATCCTTCTCCCAGGGCTTGAGATCGGCGACCGGAATCGGCTCTTCATCCAGGTAAGCCGAATCGTCGGTCTCTTCCGGGAATTCGGGTTCGCGCGGCGAGCTTAACACCTGCTCGCGCAGCGCATTCCCCATCTCGCTGATAATGTGCGGCGAGCTGACCGCATCGACCGGCGCGAGACGGCTTTGCGCGAACGAAATCGTGCTCATTAGCGTACAGGCCAGACAGAACAGGAGAAATCCGGATCTTCGCGGCGTCCAGCCGCGCGGCCATTGGCGTTTCATCATGACGAACAGGCCGATCCAGACGCCCAGCAGCGCAAGCAAAAAATAAAACTTGCCAAGTGCGAGACTGGACAGGCTGGTCAGCGCCCAAGCCCCCCGGCCTTCTCCGTAAAAGGTAATGATCGACAGGGTGATGAGCAGGATGCCATAGATTTCGTATTTCAGGCTTGCGCCGAATGAAGGTTTTTTTTTCTTTTTGCGCTTGGCCAATCTTGCCACCTCCCGGTTCAACATTATATCACAGTTGGCGGGAGGTTGGCAGACGGCTGATAGACTAATAGGGCAGGAGATAGGGATCCGGGGGCGAGTCGGCATTCGTTCGGACGGTTGCCGGCTCCGTATCCGCGTTCGCAGGCGCGTAACAGACCATCTGGCCGGGCGCGTAAGCTTGCAAGAGGTAATATTCCAGCGGGGCGCTAATAATTCGCTCGATTTTGCCGATGCCGGGCGCGACCGGCTGCACGCGCATCGTGATGCCGCCAGCGGTGACGTCGACAAGCGGGCCCGGCCCCCGGCTCCATCCATCCAACACGAGCTCCAGCGGCATCGGCGTATACAGGTTCATTGGTATACCCCTCTCTGCCCAAGCTTGCGCTCGGCGATCAACCGGTTCAGATGGCTCAAGGCGCGGCCCAGTCCACCCACTTCGTCAATGAGGCCGTGTTTAACCGCGTCCTGTCCGATGACGGTCGTGCCGATGTCGCGCGTCAACTCCCCTGTCTTGAACATCAATTCCTTGAACGTATGCTCATCCACTTTGGAATGACCCGTCACGAACCGAGTGACTCTTTCCTGCATCTTATCCAAATATTCGAACGTCTGCGGCACTCCGATGATGAGTCCGTTCAGCCGAATCGGGTGGATCGTCATCGTGGCGGTCTCCGCGATGAAGGTGTAATCGGCACTGACGGCGATCGGCACGCCGATCGAATGTCCGCCGCCAAGCACGATCGCGACCTTCGGCTTGGACATGGACGCGATCATCTCCGCAATGGCCAGTCCCGCCTCTACGTCGCCGCCGACCGTGTTCAGGACGATGAGCAAGCCTTCGATTTTCGGATTCTGCTCCACGGCCACGAGCTGCGGAATGACGTGCTCGTACTTGGTCGTCTTGTTTTGCGGCGGCAGCATCAAGTGTCCTTCGATCTGTCCGATGATGGTCAGGCAAAACACATTGCTCTCGGGCGTCGGCACCGCGGTCTGTCCGAGCTGCACGACCGACTCCACCGCTGCCGATTGCACCTTGCCGTCATCCGGCGGGTTCGGACCCGGTATCGGTTGTTCTTCGTTTGCGCCATACGCATTCGCTGTCACATTCATGGGGGGCTCCTCCTTCGAAACGGTCGAAACAGATTTAGTATGGCCTTTAACAACCAAGTAAAAACGGCTTCGTCGTTCTCCGGAACAGAGAATGTCGTTTTTATCGCAGACGATTCGGAAACGGATAACTGACGTTGTCCGGTCTGAATCGTAAAAAAACCGCCTTCTGCCGCGCGCGGCGGCAAAAAGCGGTTCTTGCGAGTGTTGGCGGTGCATAGACCGGCCGCAGCCGATCTGTCGTTGTTACACTTCCATAATGATGGGCAATATCATCGGTCTTCTTTTGGTTTGTTCATACAGGAAACGGCCGAGCGCGTCCTTCACATTCGTCTTGAGCGACGCCCATTCGTTTACGTTCTCATTCATCAGTTTGTGCAGTGTGCCGGTAACGATCCGGTTCGCTTCCTCCAGCAGTCCTTCCGACTCCCGCACGTAGACGAACCCGCGGGAGATGATGTCCGGTCCGGACAGAATCGTGCCGTCTTGCTTGCTCAGCGTAACGACGACGACGAGGATGCCGTCCTGGGACAGCAACTTGCGGTCGCGCAGCACGATGTTGCCGACGTCTCCGACGCCCAGTCCGTCAATCAGCACGTTGCCGGACGGAATTTTGCCGGCTTTGCGGCCGACGCCGCCCTGGAACTCGACCACGTCTCCGATGTCGACGAGGAAAATCTTGTCCTTCTCCACGCCGACCGCTTCGCCCAGCATGCCGTGATGCCGCAGCATCCGGTATTCGCCGTGAATCGGAATGAAATATTCTGGGCGAATCAGGTTGAGCATCAGCTTCAGTTCTTCCTGGCTGCCGTGACCCGATACGTGCACGCCCGAGATCGATCCCGGACCGTAGATGACGCTCGCGCCCAGCCGCATCAGCTCGTCGACCGTGCGTCCGACATAGCGTTCGTTGCCCGGAATCGGCGTTGCCGCGATGACGACCGTGTCGCCCGGCAAAATATCCACCTTGCGATGGGTGGAGCGGGCCATGCGCGTCAGCGCGGACATCGGTTCGCCCTGGCTTCCCGTCGACAGAATGACGACGCGGTCGGCCGGCAGCTTGTTCACTTCCTCGGGCTCGATGATCATGCCTTCCGGAATGTTCAAATATCCCAGCTCGGAAGCGATCGTGACCACGTTCACCATGCTGCGGCCGATGACCGCCATCTTGCGGCGGGTTTCCAGCGCGGCATTAATAACCTGCTGGATCCGATGCACGTTCGACGCGAATGTCGCGACGACGACGCGCTGCTTGGCCCGGCGGAAGATTTCTTCGAATTCCTTCCCGATGTTGCTCTCGGACGGCGTAAATCCGGCCCGTTCCGCATTCGTGCTGTCGGACAGCAGACAAAGCACGCCGCGGCTGCCGATCTGGGCCATGCGCTGCAAATCCGCATACTGGTCGTTCACCGGCGTATGGTCGAATTTGAAGTCCCCCGTATGCACCACAATACCTTCCGGCGTTTCCAGGCAGACGCCTACGGAGTCCGGAATGCTGTGATTCGTGCGGAAGAAGGTGGCTTTGATCTGGCCGAGCGTCAGTTCTGTGTCGGCATTGATCAGGTGGCGTTTCGTCTCTCCGAGCAGTCCCGCTTCCTTCAGCTTGTTCTCGATCAATCCGAGCGTCAGCTTCGTTCCGTACACCGGGACGTTCAGATGTTTCAACACGTAGGGCAGTCCGCCGATGTGATCCTCATGGCCGTGCGTGACCAAAATTCCCCTTACCTTGTCCCGATTGTCGGTCAAGTGGGTAATATCCGGGATCACGACATCAATGCCGAGCATCTCTTCTTCAGGGAATTTCAGACCTGCATCCACGACGACGATGTCGTTGCCGTACTGGATGCAGTACATGTTCTTCCCGATTTCGCCGACGCCTCCCAGGGCATAAATCAGCAATTTGTCTTGGTTGTTTTTCTTGGACAATTCTAGTACCTCCATATCATTTCGACGAATCCCACCATTATGAAATTGTCAAATAGCCTATTCGTTGGCCGCACCCAATCACTCGCGTTTATTATACATGATGCGAAATGCCAATTACAAGCAGTCCCGGGTAAGCGTATTCGCAAGATCCCTGCCGATAAGCTATAGAATTCCCGAATGCGGCATGTCCATTACATCGCGATCCGAAGAGGACAGCCCATGTTATACTTTCCGAATCGGCAAAAAAAGACGGTCGCGAGGACCGCCGATCTGGTCTTCCCCTTGTCGATCCTGCTATTCGAGCAATTGCCGGATAAATGCCGTTTCCGCATCCGTGGCGTCCACGAGCGGCAGCCGAACTCCGCCGACCCGAATCCCGCGCAGCGAGAGCGCAACCTTGACGGGAACCGGGTTCGGCACCGGATGCGGGCAGTTGAACAATCCCTTGAAGATCGGAAACAGTTCCTGGTTGATGCGAATGGCTTCCTCCACTCGTCCGGCCTTGAACGCCGCGATCAGGTCCTTCATGCGCGGGCCGACGATATGGCTGGCGACGCTGACGATGCCGTAACCGCCTACGGCCAGCGTGGGCAGCGTAATGCCGTCGTCGCCGGAATACAGCCGGAATCCTTCGGGGGCATGCGCCACGATTTCCGTCATCTGTTCCAGAACGCATTCCTTCGTGGCGACGATGTTCGGAATTTGCGCAAGTCTGAGCGTCGTCTCGACGGAGATGCTCGTAACCGTCCGCGAAGGCACGTTGTAAAGCATGATCGGCAGCGACTCGGCCGCTTCCGCGATCGCCTTGAAATGCTGATATACGCCTTCCTGCGAAGGTTTGTTGTAATAGGGCGTAACAAGCAGCGCACCGTCGACGCCGACTTCCTGCGCCTTGCGGGTCAGCTGCACCGAATGCGCCGTTTCGTTGCTCCCGGTGCCCGCAATAACTTTGCAGCGTCCTGCGACGTGCTCCACCGCAAAGCGGAACAGTCGGACCTTCTCCTCGTCCGTTAAGGTCGGCGATTCCCCGGTCGTACCGGAAACGACGATCGCATCCGATTGCTGCTCGATCAAATAATCGATCAGTTTCCCGGTTGCCTCCCAATCGATTTCCAATCGATCGTTGAACGGGGTGACCATGGCTGTTATCAGTTGTCCGAAGTTCATCGTCTTAGCTCCTCCTAGAGATGTGTCGCCAAATGCAAGCCGAATGAGGCATGGAGCGCCTCAAGCGCCTCGGCCGTCGCTTCGCCGGATACGAGAATCCAGATCGTCGTATTGGAATCCGCCGACTGCAAGATCGTAATCTGGCGCGTCGTCAGCGCTTCGACGATGCGGGCCATCACGCCCGGCTCGTCGTTCATCCCGCCGCCGATCACCGACAATTTCGTGCAATTCGGCCGAATCCGCGGTTCGTATCCGAGTCCGCGCAGCAGCCGTTCGGCGGCAGGCGCGTCTTCGTCCTTCACGGTGTAATGAACGCCGCTCGGCATGACATTAATCAGATCGACGCTGATGCCGTTCATCGCCATTTCGCGGAACACGCGAAGCTGCGCGTCCCAGGCCCCGTCGACCGATTCGACGCTGATCTGCGTGATGCCGGAGAAATGAGCAAGGCCGGTAACCGCGCGGTCCGACCACTCCGGGCGGCCGCGCACCGCCTGGGCGAATGTCACCAGCGTGCCTTCGCTTTCGGAGAAGGTCGATCTCACCCGTATCGGCACGCCGGCCCGCATGGCGATCTCGACCGCACGCGGATGAATGACCTTGGCGCCGTTGTGCGCCATATTGCTGGCCTCTTCATAGCTGACGGCCGCGAGCTGCCTGGCATCCTTCACCATACGCGGATCGGCGGTCAACACCCCGTCGACATCCGTGAAAATATCAACGGTATCCGCGCCGATCGCGGCGCCAAGCGCAGCGGCCGTCGTATCGCTGCCTCCGCGGCCAAGCGTCGTGATGTCGCCCGCGGGTGTGGCGCCTTGAAAACCGGCCACGATGACGACCTTGCCTGCCCCAAGATGCGCGATGATCGGGTCCGGCTTGACTTGCGTAATGCGCGCGTTGCCGAAGTCGTCATTGGTCACGATGCCGGCCTGGCCGCCTGTCAGCGTTATGCAAGGAATGCCTTCGCCGGCGAGCGCAGCGGCCAATACGGCAGCGGATATAATCTCGCCGCATGACAGGAGCATATCCTTCTCTCGCATCGGCAGCGCGATGCCGCCGTCTTCCTCTCTGCGAACGAGATCCAGCAACGTATCGGTCGCGTACGGCTCGCCTTTCCTGCCCATCGCGGATACGACGACAACCAGGCTGCGACCCGCTCGGCTCTCTCTGACGATATGCCGCAGGACGTGCTTCCGCTTGCCGGCATCCGATACCGACGTACCTCCGAATTTCTGAACGGTTATCCCCATTGGCCGTCCCCCTCGCCGATTTCGCTTGAGGTGTGGCGATCTATTCATGCCGGAATCGCCGCACGGCGAAGTCAAGCGTATTGGAAACGCTCGATGACCATCGGCTGCAATTGTCTGCCCTGCAACGCTTCAGCGCAAGTCTCCATCACAAGATCCATGCGAGCGACCAGCGAATTGGGCTTCGCCTGCGGATTGTCCTGTCCGAAGGGAACGAAGTAAACGTTCTTTGCAACAAGCAGCTTGGCGATGTTCGCGGCATTGAGTCCGAGGCCGTCATTCGTGGAAATGGCCAGCACGAGCGGTCGTCCGTTGCGCATCTGGGCTTTGGCCGCCATCAACACCGGTCCGTCTGTCAGCGCATTGGCCAGCTTGCTGGTCGTGTTCCCGGTGCAAGGCGCGATCGCGAGCACGTCGATCCTCTTCGAAGGTCCGAGCGGCTCCGCATCGACGATGGATGAGATCAGTTCATTGCCCGTAATCCCGCGGAGCTGTTCCTGCCAATGCTGCGAGGCGCCGAACCGCGTATCGGTCGTCATGATCGACTGCGAGACGATCGGGACGACATTCGCGCCGGCGTCCACGAATCGCTTGATCTGGGGCACAACCTCGGGCAATGTGCAATGTGAGCCGGATAATGCGTAACCTACCGTAATTCCCTGCCAATTCATGACGCACTCCCCCGCTGCCCCCGGCCTTCCAGGATCAACTGGACCAGGCTGTTGGCGATGATGCGACCTGCCGTCTTCGGAGCCACGATACCGGGCAATCCGGGCGCGAGTAGCGCCTTGATGCCCCGCTTCTCGGCGAAGCGGAAATCGGTGCCTCCGGGCTTCGAAGCCAGGTCGATAATGCAGGCGCGCAAAGGGAGTTGTGCGATCACTTGTGCTGTGACTATCATATGCGGAATTGTGTTAAAAAGCAAGTCAATATCCCCCGATTGCCGCGCCAAATCAGGCATATAGAACGGTTCGTAACCGAGCTCGAACGCCCTTGCGAAGGCATCCTCCCGACGGACGCCGGCCTTGATTCGGGCCCCTAAACCTTGCAGCGTCCTTGCCAGTGTCAGCCCGGTTCGCCCGAGTCCGAGAATCATGCAGACAGAGCCGTGGATCGTAATATCGGTATTCTGAATCGCCATCATGATGGCGCCCTCCGCCGTCGGGATGGAATTGTAAATGGCGACGTCATCCCGCTCGAACAGCTCAACAAGCTCCCGATGATGGTTATCGCACAGCTGCTTTAAATAAGGTTTGGCCATGCCGGCATAAATTTTGCTTGCGATCGGCATGGCGGATACGTGCTTTTCCGTCAGCTTCAAGACCCGGTCGGTGAACACAGCCGGGATGCTGCCATCGTCTTCCGTCCCGACGGCCGGCAACAGCAGCGCATCGGCATTCGCGAGCAGCTCCGGCGACCAGTCTGCCCGGACAGCGCCGGGGAACGGCATATCCAGCCGGTCGAAGCCCGCAATCGTGACGGATGCGTCGAGTTCGGTCAATCTCCGGATGACTTCCAACTGCCGCGCGTCTCCGCCGGCCAATACGACTTGCACACCCGTGAGCATGAAGGGTCGATCCCTCCCTTCCGTTTCGTTGCATGCCTATAGCACATCGTATGCAAAGGCCCATAGTCGGGTGCCACCTTGCGCGGCGAGCGTAAGGAAACTCGGGGTCCGAATTACTGTAAGCGTAAAACAGTCCCCACCTGGCAAACAGATGGAGACTGAGCTATCTTATTTTGTAGATGAAAAAACGCGACAGGTTAGCGGCAACGACGGCGACCAAGGAAGCAATGCATCCAGTGCATCCG
>Ga0206106_100574_pt1 | contig 18788 bp, 11 predicted proteins | sample 1B1ome_FD_148677 | JGI IMG/M metagenome (GOLD analysis project Ga0206106, IMG submission 148677) | Enriched microbial communities from leaf-cutter ant dump, University of Wisconsin, Madison, United States - 1B110A | ecosystem: Environmental > Terrestrial > Nest > Insects nest > Nest dump | place... | reverse complement strand
GTTCACATTGTGTACTATCGAACTTGGAATGATAAGTTCCGCTGTAGCCGGATCATAATTCAGCGGTCCGCTGCCGGAACCCGGCGTACTGTGGAAGGCTGTGATCGTAATATTGGAACCATCACCCGCAACTTCCGGATAATTCGGTGTGCTGCTTCCTACCGCTGTATTATACGATGATATCTCAGCATCGCTGAAATACAGCGTTACAGTACCCCCTACATTATTGCTTGCAGTAAGATGATATACCCGTCCAAAATAGAACTCATCATTATAGGTGCCTGTGCTGCCAATCACTTCCACTTCGGCAGTCACACTGCCTAAGCTTCCGTTAGTAGCATCAATAGTTACGATTTTCTCACAGTCCGTATTGTTGTAATCTACAGTACCGCCTGACTGGGATTGACTGTTGGAAGCATCTACAGAGGTGATATCATCGCTTACCGGAGTTCCGCCTACGGTTGCAGCAATTGGATTGGTATTACAAATTGCTGCGCCGCTGATATAAATATCAGTATAAGATGCCGCATCCAGACCTTCAACGGAAAGCTGACCGCCTGAAACCACTGCGCCACTCACTACTTCCGTACCGTTGTAATGGATGTCATATACATCACCGTCCACAAGGGCAGGCACTGCCGTAATATGAATCATACCATCAGGTACAGAGCAACTCATATTATCCATAGTGGTTGCTGAGATTTGTGGTTTTGGTATCATTACTAAAGTAGTCGTAGCAGAGTTAGAACAACCGGTAGTAGAATTGGTAGCTGTAAGTGTATAGACACCTGCTGATGACATAGCCGAACCGGAGCTTGTTACAGAAAGAGCAGTTGATATGGTTGCACCACCCGGCTCTGTCCAATTGTACACATCTGCACCGGTAGCAGTACCGGTCAGGGTAATGTCGTTACCTGCACAGATAGGACCATCGTTAGAGGCCGTAACGGTAGGTAATGCATTAACGGTAACAGTAGTCGTAGCGCTGGAAGTACAACCTCCCGCGGTGGTAGCAGTAGCCGTGTACGTTGTGGTACCGGAAGGACTTACCGTATAATTTTCATTGTTAGCTCCGCTCACCGTTCCATCGGACGGAGACCAGGTGTAGCTTGCTGTACCAGTTACATCAGAAGCGGTTAACGTAGTACCTGACCCGTTACATATATCCGTATTGTCCGGAGTAATGGTAACCACCGGAAGCGGATTCACTGTAATCTCAACAGAGCCTTCTCTTGTACATCCGGATGATGAGGTAGCGGTTGCAGTGTAGGTAGTGGTAGCTGTGGGTTTAGCATAGACAGTAGCTATAGCCTCACCTGCATAAGGCGTGGTAACGCCTGCATCAGTATAAAGACCAGTTGCAGGTGACCATGCAAGTGATGCAGACTGACTTCCGGTTACAGAAACATTATCTAAGTGCCAGTAGTAACCCCATCCACCTGCAAATTTAAAACGAACATATACTGATGTCTGATCCAGAAACTGAGCGGGTACAGCTAAAGTTGCATGAGCAAAGCTTGCCGGGGCACCCTGATCTGATTGATAGTTCGTGATAGTAGTCCAGGTTACATTATCTGTTGACATCTGAACTACTCCGCTATCAATATAGCTACCACTGCCATACTTCAGATAATGGTAAAAATCCAGGTTTGCTGATTCGAAGCCTGCCGTGCTAAAGGACGGAGATGTTAATGTGGCGTTCATTGTACCGCTACTGCTGCTTGCATTGGCATCTACTATATAATAGCTGGAATTGTCATTACTGTGAATAACTTCCGGCCATGAGTTAGAGCTTCCATCGGCAGCAATATGCCAGTTCTGTGCTATGCTACCCGTGTTGGCGACAGCCCAGGTTGATGCACCTTCAAAACCATCATAAAAGGCTACAATACCGGAGATCGTACCACCCGATGCGGTCAGTGTGGTAACTTCATCAGTACATATTTCTTCATCAGTTGCTGCAATAGTAATTGCTGAAGGTGCAGCATTTACCACTACGGTAGTAGTTGCCGTGGCAGAACAACCGGTTGTCGAATTCGTAGCGGTGAAGCTATACGTTCCTGCAGCACTTAAATCAACGGATGTTCCTGTTATAGAAAGCGCCATCTCCGCTAAGAGTGATCCATCCGGTACATACCAGGCGTAATCATCTCCATCCGGAGTTGTAGTACCGGTCAGGACAATATCGCTGCCTTCACATATCGGGCCATCGTTAGATGCGGTTACCACAGGACTGGGATTTACAATTAATTCCACATCATCTGTAGCAGTACATCCGTTATCCTTGGTAGCCGTTACGGTATAAGTATAGCTGCCTGCCGTGCCGGGTGTGGCCATAACTTCTTCTCCCGTAGTGGCACTCAAATCTGTAGCCGGTGACCATTCGTAGGTAATAAGCGGCATTGCTATAATATTAAGCTGATAATCTTCATATTCTCCATATCCGGTGTTAGCACATGCGGCACCATTTCCAAGAACAGTACTGTATTTAGCGCCTATACGCATACGTGTTACGCCGCTTGTAGCTGTAGGGGATATAATAACACTCCCTGTCTGCACAGCTGTACTTGATGAAGAAGTAGAAAATACTACTTCTGATGCCTCGAATGTACCATTCCGGTTATAATCTATCCATACTTTAAAGGTCTGTGCCGAACCAGAACCCGACTGCAAAGAAATGGGATATGATGTTCCTGCGATTACATCAGCAGAGTAAGTAGCTGTAAAATCACCATATTGACCGGCAGATTGTCCTGACCCGTTATTAGTAATAGTAGCAAAGCTAAAATTATTAAGATAATCAGAACCATCACTAGAAGCAACCGTAGGTGTACAGTAACCTGTCGGCAAGGTTTGCGGGCCGGTCTCCGGCAGTACATTCGTACTTGCGGACAAAGTTGCCGATCCACCCAAACAAAGGTCACCATCAGATGTTGCGGTAACGGTAAACTCATCGTAAGTTACCGTTACATCAGCAGTACCCACGCAACCTGTGACATCATCCGTTCCGGATACGGTATAAGTGCGGGTTTCCGTTGGAGTGCTGGTCACATTTGCACCGGTAGTAACATCCAGGTCATCAGAAGGGGACCAGGTATAAGTATCTGCACCGCTTGCTTCCAGGTCAACCGGAGCGCCGGAACAGGAAGCAGGAGCAGCCGGTGTTACAGTGATGACAGGAACAGGATTAACTGTAATGGTCGTACTCATTGTAGCAGAACATCCCGTAGCAATGTCTGTTTTAGTCACTGTATAGTTGGTAGTCTCCTCCAGAGGGCTAACCGTAACAGGGTTGGTAGTGCCTACAGTTGATACGCCATCACTCCAGGAGTAGGTGTATGTATCTGTGCCTCCTGTAATGTTTACGCTATAATCTTCATATTCTCCATATCCGGAGTTAGCACACGCATCACCATTTCCAAGAACAGAACTGTATTTAGAACCTATGCGCATACGCGTAGAGCCGTTTATCGCTGTAACGGGTATAGTAATACTCCCTGTCTGCACAGATGTACTTGATGAAGAAGTAAAAAATACGACCTCCGATGCATCAAATACACCATTCTGGTCATAATCTATCCATACTTTAAAGGTTTGTGCCGAACCGGAACCCGCCTGCAAAGAAATGGAATATGGCGTTCCTGCGGTTACGTGAGCAGTGTAAGTAGCTGTAAAATTACCATATTGGCTGGGTGATTGTCCCGATCCGTTATTGGTAATATCAGCAAAGGTAAAATTATTAAGATAATCTGAACCGTCACTAGAAGCAACCGTAGGCGTACAATAAGCTGTATTGCCAGAATAACTTGTCAATGTTACAGATCCGCCCGGACATACAGCCAGGCTGGTCGCTGATACGGAATCTATTACAGGTGGAGGAATTACTGTTACATCAACAGTTGCAATAGCCGAACAACCGTCATCAGCACCGCCTGAATTATCCGTAGCTGTCACGGTATAAGTAGTGGTACTCATGGGGTTCACTGTTACTGAAGCTCCGCTAACCGTACCCGGTTCCCAGGTATAAGAATAACCGGAATTGGCACTTGTTGCACTAAGATCTATATCCGTGCCGGGGCAAACCGGCGTGGTGAGTGAAGCGCTTGCTGATATAGACGGAGCTGTTGCCACCGTAACCGTAACCGGCGTACGCGGGCCTTCACAGCCTGCAGGATTCATTTCTGATACATAAAATGTCTGATCAGATGAAACCAAAGCCTGGTAGGTGTTGAATCCGCTGGTGGCGCTAGCCTCTTTAATGTTTAAATTATCAATAGCAAAGCCACCGGCAATTCCGCCCGAACGACTTTTGATCACATGATTCCAGGTTGATTTATCCTGTGAAACAAAATCTGCGGGAAGCTGCACATTACTGAATACAGTAGTACCTCCAACCATTACGGTAGCCTTATTAGCCGTATTGATCGTAATAGTAACATGATTCGTCAGGGAACCCGAAGAGGTTGGAATCCAGCTCACGTTAGTGGAATACGCCAGAACACCCGGAGCACCTGCCGAGAAATCTATATCATCAGTAATTCCGTAAGCCAGATAAATACCTTTACCATTGTTGGTATTTACGCCGTTATACGTCATAAAATTGAGGCGCAATTTGCTTCCGGTACCTTTCTCGGCTGCGGGAAGGATGGAAGAAGCGCTGACATCATCACCAAAGCTATAGCTGATACCGTCGGCTATTTGTGTTCCGGTAGCAGTCACGGTCATATCGTAGTCAATTTGATAAGCCGTTCCGTTGGTACCTGTGGCATTTACCAGTATGCCGCCGTTCTGACTGGTAGTAGCACCGTGCAGAACTAATGCACCACCTGTAACGGCAGCACTATTGGCAACAGATGCATTGCCTAAATCAGCCGTAGAGAAATCGTTAAAATAAACCGGGATTGCAGGGCCTGCCTGAAGCACATTGCCTCCCGAAGCCGCATCATACCAGTTATAATTTCCCGATCCGTTTACGCCATCCGTAGAAGTTACAAATGCCGTGGGTACGCCAACACCACACTGTGCACTGTTTGTAGCCGTAGGAGCCGTAGGATTATCATAAGCGGTTATAGTTCCCGGAAGGCTTACGCTGGTCTCTCCTGAATTAAGGCACGTAGTAACCAACCGATAATAATAGCTTCCTGCTGACAGGGAAGCCGTAGTATAATGTGCAGTAGTACCACCGGTTCCGTCAACAACATCAGTGTATGGTCCACCCAATGCAGTTGCCTGCTGCCACTGATAAGAAAGACCGGAGCCGTTTGTTACTCCCTCAGCAGTAAGTGTAGTAGACTGTCCGCTACACATGGAAACGGGTAAAACAGTACCTCCATCCGGAATGCCGGCACAGGGAACAGCTATTTCCATTTGAATATTTGCCCGGGAACTTGTAGAGGTGCTTGTTCCTGAATAAGAACCGGGAAGAGCATTAGGGTCGGGATTATATGTATCTGAGTAGAGATAACGCACCATTCCTGTTGCAGTCGTATATCTAAAATACGGGCTACAGGAATAACCTGTCGCATTTTCATCAACGGCAACAATGAGGTTACCACCGGCATATTCAAAAGGTGTAGTAAATGCAATCTCCATCCAGCCTGTGGTACTCATATTAACGGTACCCGAAAATACCTGAGTCATTTCGCTGGTTGGTGTATAGTTTGCCGAGCCTGCAGTCATTGTCGTAAGCGTAGTGTTTCCGAGATAGACTGTCCAGTTATTTGTATTAGCCGGGTTGCCTGGTGCTGTAGCAAGATAGTAGCGGATTTTAGTGATCTGCCCGGCGCCCCCGCCCCAGCCACCGGCCGTAATTTCACTTTCCGTAAAGAGCGTTTGGTTGTAAGTGTACCCGTAGCATCCGTATATCGGACTGACATCAGTAGTATTGGTACCGGTACCGATTTGCACTAATGTTTGCGCATTTGTGGTCATTCCAAAGCCCAGCAAAAGCAGGGATATTATCCACAAGCGACGAACCCACTGCCTTGATTGAAGTGTTTTAGTTCTTGTCATAATTTTGAGTTTGTTTTAATTTACTTTTTGCCTACTCTTTATAGGATTTTCGGCATCTTCCTTTTTGTTGTCTTTACATTTTTTTCACTTCATCCGGACACCCCTCCATTGGTGTTAATGCTAAACAGATAATGTTAAAATAAAAAGAATGCGTCTCATAGAATCAATAAAAAACGTGACTGATAACATCTTACCATCAAGGTCAGGTTTTACAACCCAATAAGTTATTTTCTGCTTCCAATATGAGAACTAATTATTATGTTAAGCATGTTTTGACACTATTTTTACTACACAAAATTGGTTACCAAACTACCTGCTGTTTTTAATTTTTACTTAAAACTAATACTAAGTCAAAAAGATATCGTCTGTATGCTCTAAACCCTATTTAATTGATTATCACATTTTACTGTTTTATATTTTTACTTTTGGCTTAACATTAATATACAATCCATCAAACCTTGAAATCCGCATGGTCTTTAATAAATATCTGTTTCCAGGCCTCTAAATAATCCAACATTACACAAAACACAATTCATATCGCCAGCAAAAAACTAAAACGCAAGCTATGTGAAAAAATAAATCATTTTCATAATTTGCGCTAAAATTACGGTTTATTTATGTTAATTTTCAACTAATGATAATAAATATTTAGCTAAATAAACATACTGGAATATTCAGGCAAAGAACCTGTTTAGGCTTATTTTAAACTTACAATCAGGAGTTTTGCATGGTGTTCATATATTTCTACTATACAATTGCCCCTTGGAGGCATAGCAGGCGAATCAAAAAAGTCCCGCAGAGAGGGGTCAGCGGTATTTTCCACATTACCCATCTTTAAATTGGCAATGTTTCAAGCCTCCGTACGGCATTCCATACTACATTGCAGCAGGCTTCATGTGCTGCATGAAAAATTATAAGTGATACACGATTATTAAGATACACACGGCCGTGTGTATCTGCGATGGCAAGAACGGCAATCGAAAACCGCCCATCTGAATTTCATATACTTTCAATAGAAATGAAATTTAGACCGGCTCAAAAAAGGGCATTTCAAATTTTCGCTGGTTGCTGTTCTACCAATCAGCGTATTTGAAATGTGCCCCAATGAATTGAAATAAACAGCGACACACCGCCGTGTGTCGCCACCTGGCATAGATTGCCAATCTCCCTAAATTTCCTATTGCAGCGATATACTCTTTACCACCGTACCCCGATCCGGATCGGAAAGGTGCAGAAAATAGAGACCACGGGCAAGGTCTTTGGTGTCAAGTGTTATTTTATCCTGCATCCTGTATTCCCGTACTTTTTGTCCGGTAGCATTATATAGCGCTAACTGTAGCAATTGCCCGCCACTGTTATGGCTGTATTCAACAGTCAGCACATCGCCTGTAGGATTAGGATAGATGCGTACCAGGTTTTCCCATTGCAGATTATCCATGCCCACATCACCGGAAACGGTAAAATTCACATCGGAAATATCAAAAAACACATTACCCGCACCTTTCACTTTCAGTCTTGTAGTAGTGGAATTAAAGGTATTAGGCACCGTAATGTTCGCCGATCCGGTATTAGGAACGTTTTCCGCCACTACATAAGGATAGGTATGGCCTCCGTCGGCAGACATATAAATATTCACATCGGAGCAATTGATGGGTGCCTGGTTGGTCTGAGCCACATCCCATTGAACCGTCTGTGCAGAGCCGGTTTCCCAGTTTACCGAATTATTGGGCACGGTTATTTTAAAGGGAGTGCCGGTATTGATCACCTGCAATGTTATTTTTTCCTGGGGCGCATTAAAAGCACCCCAACCATCTGTCACTGTTCGCACCGTGAGCCTGAACTTCGAAGTTCTGGCTACTTCAGCAATTCGTTCTCCTTTTACAGAAAGATTATCAGCAATCACCTGTTCTATCCTTGGAAATACCCGGGTACGGGAACTTACCGGTTTGAAGCTCCGGAATGCCGGGCCTGTCGTAAACCCGCCTCCTAAGTCTTCGTTTTTACGAAAATCTCCCGGATTACTGCCTAAATCCCATTCTTCCCAGCAATACTGTACTCCGTTACCGGATACGGACGGAGCAGTCAGTTCAAAAGGCGTTTTATAGGGAATAGCATAAGTAGCCCCAAATGAAGAAACGGTAGGAACAGGGACACCGGTAGCAGCCACACCACAATTACTGCCTCCGCCGCCCCAGGAGCCGTTAGTAATAAAATCGCTGATAGCATCTAAACTGACTGCATGAAAATAATCATCGCTATGCGGCTGCAGATCATTAGTGGATCCGCAGATACCTGCATAAGCCAGTATGGTGCTGCCGCTACCGGGCTCATAAGCCGATTCTGCGCTTTCCGTATTACTGCATTTATTAAAAGTGTGCTCTCCACCAAACTGATGCCCCATTTCATGCGCTACATAATCCACATCATAGGCATCTCCTACCGGGTTGGGTGAGCCCGTTACGCCCATTGCCTTGGAATTGTTGCTGCATACACAGGCTAATTGGGCAATGCCACCACCGCCCGTGCTGAAGATATGCCCGATATCATAAGCCGAAGCGCCTACTACGTCATCTGTATTATCCTGGTTAAAATCTAATAAAGCTCCTCCGTTGTTATTGGCATAAGTAGGGAACGGATCGCCCGAAGCCGAAGTGTAGATCAGGTCGTCCTGCTCGCCGATAAACTGCATGGTAGCCGCTACCTCCCGTTCATAAATACCATTCACGCGGTTCATGGTGGTGGTCATGGCACTTAATACCCCCGACTTGGTGGGGTTAGGGCCATCTACCGCAAGGGCATATTCTCCCGTGCAGGACAAGGCTAAACGATACGTTTTTTTCGTGGAGCCATGTGTGCTTAAAGCTATATCCGGCAGCCGACCGCCTAACTCCATGCCTTCGCCGTTTTCCGGTTCGGCAGAGAAAGCCTCCGGCATATCACAACGCATAAAGGCATTAGGGCCACGCTGGTAATCTTTTTTATAATACACGATATAATAACCATCCGCTTCGGTGCTGTAAGGATCAATGAAGTAGGTAGCGGCGCCGGCAAATACCATAGCATGAAAGCCTTTGATGGTATAATCTATTTTGGCGCTTATAGCCGGATCATCCTCGGAAACGGCAGTATAAGTAGTAATATCCGGAAATTTAGCCTGTAATTGGGAAGCAAAAACCGGTGTGCTCCAAATCCGGAAACTACGTAATGTTCCATCCGGATCGGGAAGCTCAAATGTTACCGCATTTTCGGCATCCGCAGGTAAAGCATGTAAAAATTGCTGTAAACGCTCCTGGTCTGTTTGCAACAGTAAATATTTTTCAGGAATGATTTTCCTGGTTCCCGAAGAAGGGGCAAGACTTCCTTCCATATTTTTCCAGTAATGCTCCTGTGCACCGGCACTTAGCGCAAAAGCAAGCATCAACACTGCTGTACAAACCGTTTTTAAATTCAACGTAAGCATTTTTATTGTATTAAAATTATGAAGCAAAGATAAAAATCACTATTCAAAAGGTTGCTTTTCGTACCCCATATCTCTTCTGTCGGATAACACATACCATAACTGACCTTTTTCTTCCCAGGGCTGGATATAATAAATCTCATTGTCCCAGGTAATTTCAACTTTCAGTTTTTTTCCGTCATAATCTATCCGTGTATATCCTGCTTTATTGTGTTGTGCTGTACCTTTCAGGGAAATGATTTCAGGAAATTTGGCAGCAAGTTCCGCGCTCATCGTGCCGGAATTTTCTACCTGGAAAGGCTGGCAGCCATGACCCGGAACCGGCAGGTTAATACTGCCCTGCCCTGTTGTTTGTAATGACTTGAAGAATGCCTGCATCTGCTCATTATTGATGGTATAGACCGTATATTTTAGCGGTAACTGCGGCCCCTTCTTGCTTTCGGCAGGTGTTAGTTTCACGCCTTCCGCCGGCGCTATTTCTAGGGGAAATGCACCGGCAGTGCTGCATATCGCCGGTGATACTGTAGCAGTAACCGTATCGGCACCTTTTCGCTGTGCCATGCTTTTACAGGAAATCAACAGGCTATTACCCATTCCAAGCAGGGCAATCCATAAAAGTAAGCTCAGGTTTTTCACTTTAATAGTATTTTCGTTTTTTAAAAAATATGTTGACAACAGCAGGTTTTATCAACTATAACTACCGTTCAAAAAACAAGCCTGATGTAGTGCGATTTCAAATATACAGGAAAAGTATTAGTCCCCGTAAAATAGCACTATAAATTACACAAAATTTAAGCCGGATACTTTTCCTGTTTAAGGTAAAGACTGGTCAGACCCTGAAAGTTGTGGCGGCATCTGAAAAAAGTCTGCCCAGATCTGGCACATAAGTTTAGCAGCAGCGATATACTTTCATTTCAAATAACCGCCATTTTGAGCACAAACGTCAAACATATCACGCACGGCATACATTGGATTGTCGGTATGCAAAGCCCACCAATGTTTAAATAAAAAATCAAGTCCGCCATACGTTTTTAAGTATTGATAGGCTTTTTGTTTATCCATTTTATAGGCACGTGCAAATTCGGGAATTATGAAAGTGTAAAACTTCACTCTATTCCTTTTTTCCTTGTCCTTTATTATATCTAATTCTGTTTCCATGACATTAATTTTCACAAAAGTACAGAATTTTAAAATTAAGATAACGCAATGGATTACATGTTAAAATTAACGATCAAATCATTCATTGTTTTGCCTGATTTTTTACTTTTGATTTGATGCCATTATTTTGACATATCCATCTCAAAGCCCAAGTAAATTTATTTTAACTTTGGCAGCTAAATTTTTTAAAACGAAAAAAAGCTGATGCAAATATCCTATAACTGGCTGTTGGAATATTTACCTAAAGAATTGTCTGTTGATGAACTCAGCGGCATACTTACCGGCATTGGCCTTGAAGTGGAAGGCGTTGATCTGTCGGAAGCGATACCCGGCAGCCTGGCCGGACTGGTTGTCGGCGAGGTCAAAACCTGTGTGCAGCACCCTAATGCCGATAAATTAAAGCTCACGACCGTATTCACCGGCAGCGAAGAATTGCTGCATATTGTGTGCGGAGCGCCCAATGTAGCGGCAGGCCAGAAAGTAATCGTAGCCACAATCGGCACTGTATTGCACCCCGGAAAAGGAGCAGCATTTGAAATCAAAAAATCAAAGATCAGGGGCGAAGTGAGCGAAGGCATGATTTGTGCGGAAGATGAAATAGGATTAGGCGAAAGTCATGCCGGCATTATGGTACTCCCCGAAGATACGCCCGTTGGCATGCCGGCAAAAGATTTTTTCCATATACCGCCACCGGATTATACTTTTCATATCGGCCTGACGCCTAACCGCAGCGATGCCATGAGCCATATCGGTGTGGCAAGAGATGTATGCGCCTACCTGGCGCATCATGAAGGACTGCCCTTACAACAGTTGCAGGATATGCAGGATGCGTTTAAAAATGAGCAAACCGATATGCAGCTCAGCACAGCAACCGAAAAGCCTATACACATCAGCATAGAAGCACCGGAGGCCTGCAAACGCTATGCCGGCATCGTACTGTCCGGTATTCATATTGCTGCTTCACCCGAATGGATGCAAAGGCAACTTATGACCATAGGTGTCCGCCCGGTTAATAATATTGTGGATATTACCAATTACGTGCTGCACGAATACGGTCAGCCTTTGCATGCCTTCGACTATGATACTATACAAGGCCGGCACATCCGGGTGAAAAATGCTGTGGAAGGAGAAAAATTCACCACGCTGGATGGCGTGGAGCGTGCCCTGCGCCGGGATGACCTGATGATATGTGATGCGGAAAAACCGATGTGTATTGCCGGGGTTTTCGGCGGACAGGGATCGGGCATCAGCGACAATACCACAACAGTTTTTATCGAAAGCGCTTATTTCGATCCACGCAGTATCCGGCTTAGCTCGCTGCATCATCAGTTGCGGACGGATGCTGCCTTGCATTTTGAAAAATCCGTGGATGTCAGCCGGGTTATTCCGGCATTAAAACGCGCCGTTCAGCTTATTCAGGATATTGCAGGCGGGAAGGTGGCATCGGCGCTTACCGACTGGTATCCCGAACCGCTGCCGCAGCATACCGTGCCGATACAATACGCCTATATCAATAAACTTTGCGGTAAACAATATGCGAAAGATACCGTTGACAATATCCTACAGGCATTAGGATTTGTGATAACTGCAAAAGATGACGACCGGATCAGCCTTTTAGTACCCACAGATAAATCCGATGTAAAGCTTCCTGCGGATATTGTTGAAGAAATTCTGCGCATTGACGGATTGGACCAGGTACCTTTTCCCGGCCGGCTGAATATTCCCGCACAAAACGGAGCAATGCCGAAAGAGCGTAAATGGAAAGAGGTTATGGCCAACTTCCTGAGTGGAAAAGGACTTCGGGAAATCGTTACCAATTCCATCACCAACAGCCGGTATTATCCCAGAAATGATACTTTGGTCAGCATGATCAACAGCCTTTCCAGCGAATTGGATGTACTGCGTCCTTCCATGTTGGAAAGCGGACTGGAAGTGCTGCGGTATAATATCAACCGGAAGCAACAGCATTTGGCGCTCTACGAAACAGGTCATGTCTATAGCCGGGAGGCTACAGGTAAATACCAGCAACAGGCCCATCTTGCCGTATGGATCAGCGGGCTGACACAGGTAAAAGACTGGCAGGATGCCGCCGTTAAAGCAGACATCTATTATTTGAAAGGGCTGGTGGAAAGCCTTTTTACCCGCTGCGGTTTAAAAAAATACCAGGAGATTGCTGAGGGAGCAACAATCACCTGGCAACGCGGCACTACGCTTTTAGGTAAAGCATTTTCCGTTGCTGCGGAACAACTCAGGTCTTTCGACATTAAACAACCTGTTTTTTATGCTGAAATTTATATGGAGCCTGTAGTGCAGGCGGTGGAACATCAGAAAATACGCTATGCCGGGCTGCCCAAATATCCGGCTGTAAAGCGCGACCTTGCCTTAGTGCTGGACAAACAGGTGCGTTACGAGGCTTTGGCTAAGGCCACCCAAAAAGCAAAAGTAGAGGCATTGCAGGATTTTCAGTTATTTGATTTGTTTGAAAATGAAAAATTAGGAAAGGATAAAAAATCATTAGCTTTGAGTTTTACCTTCCAGCTTTTCGATCGCACACTGACCGATGCAGAAGTGGATATGATGATGAAAAAACTGATTGCTCTTTACCAAAAAGAATTTCAGGCGGAAATCCGGGAATAGGCTTTTATGAAATGAACATCGTATGCAGGAGCTGAGTTCGCTACAACAAAAAATAAGCAGGTTAGTTAAAAACTATGAAGCGCTAAAGGCGGCTCATGAAAAATTAGCCAAAACATTGTCTGAAAAAGAACGCATCGTTCTTCAGCAGGAGCAGCATATTGCCGGCTTGGAAGACCAGCTCCGAAAGACGGCAATTGCCGGGCAGCTTTCCGAAGAAGATCCTGCCGATAAAGCAGCGCTGAAACAATTTTTGGACGAGCTGATCGGTAAGATAGATCAGCACATTAAATTACTTAATCATTAAAAACCGACTTGTGCCGAACCGTCTTAAATATCTTGCCGGACTGTTGCTGATCATATCAGGCTTAGCAGCCTGCGAACCGGAAGCTCCGGAATGCTATGAGCCGGATCATATCACGACCAATCTCAACTTTATCAAGAAGCAGGTGGACACTGTACATCTTGTGGACAGTACTACCGGCATGTCCCGCGATTCTTTGGTCATTACCTTCCCGGATACCCTGATGAAATCACCGCGGGCTTTTTCGCTCAACAGTACCAATAATGTATCTATTATCGCTCAGCCGAACAGTGGATCCGTGGCGGTTTTGATGAACCCGGACAGTAATGCTATCGCCTATCGTGTACAATACGACAGCACCGTTTTTGATGCGGATACTATTACCATTTATTATAAGCCTTCCCTGCATTTTATATCAAATGCCTGCGGCTATACCTATTATTATCATATTGACAGCGTAAACGGAACCAGGAATGTGCTGGATTCGGTTTTTATCCTGAATGATGCTGTTACTAACGAGGCATCAACCCGGCATATCGGCTTGTATTTTTTTCAATAAAAACGATAAACGAAATACCGGCAATGTGCTATTCAGGGATAAAAATATTGAAGTGTTATGCACATTTCGCCTGGTCGCAGACAATAAAAAAATGAGATGAAAAATATTATCGGGTTATTGGGTATTGTTTTTTTCCTGCAGCAGGCACATGCGCAGCAAACCGGCATGCCGCCGGAAACAGACAGCATCGCGGCAACAGCAGACAGCTTAACTATACCACAGGACAGCAGCAGGGTAAAATCAAAGAAGCCGCCTTATGAGCATCAGATCAAAATCGGCATGGATATCAGCCGCATTGCTTTTAACCTGATGTACCCCAGCAGGCAGTCTTATGAATTTCAGGGAGACTATTTACTGAGAAATGATTTGTATGTGAATGTAGAAGCAGGTTTTGGGAAAGGCAAGGTGGATTATGCTTTCCTTAAATATCAAACCAATAGTTTTTTCCTTAAAGCTGGTGTACAGCGTACCTTAGTGAGCCGCATCAGCAATAAGGATTTTGATGTGGTATTTGTAGGCGCCGGTTATGGAATAGGTATAGGTAAACGAACCGAAGCAACCTATAACGTATCATCCTCATTCGGAGGAAATACAGAGGGGACAGTAGCTCCGCAAAATTTTGTGGTACACTGGGGCGAGTTAATGGCAGGAATACGGGTAGAGTTTTTACCCCGTGTATTTGCCGGCTGGACGATACGGGGAAAATTCCTGCTCAATTCCGGTATCTTTAAAGAACTCTCGCCTAATTTTATTGCCGGTTATGGCAAGGGTGATGTGGCTACCAGCTTCGATTTTAATTTTTACCTCTGTTATGCCCTACGTTGGGGATCAAGTGAACCGACCCCATAAAAACTGATAGCGTTATGTAAAAATAGAAAATAGCAGGGATGCTGATCATCAGTATGAAAAATTCAGGGCATACAGACAACTTAGCATTATCTCAAATCCCGAACGCTCCATATCCTCAAGCCGCTATGCGCTTATCTGATTAAAGTTACATCGCCTTTTATTTGGAGGGTAGTTCCGTCAAAGCTCTTACCCCGTAACAGCCAGAAATATACGCCAACATCACTTGGAACACCTTTTTGATTTCCCTTCCATCCGTCTCCGACATTTTCAGTGCTGAAAACCAACTCACCGTAACGATTGAATATTTTCAGAAATTCCAGCTGATAATCGCATTCGATATAGGGCATAAATTCATCGTTAATACCGTCTCCATTGGGAGAAAAGGCATTGGGGATAAGCTGCACGCCCCTTGATTCATAATCTATCGTAATTCCTGCGCTATTGCTGCATCCGCTTGAAGTTGTGCCTGTAACTATAAACGTAGTTCGCGTGTGCGGGCTCACCACAGGATTGAAGATATGAGGATCGCTGCACAAAGCCTCCGGCTGCCAGTGATACTGTTCGGCTCCCGAAGCAAATAATTGCGTAGTGAGCACCGGGCAGCCTATGGTGCTGTCGGTGGCCGAAACAATGATAACCGGTAAGGAATCTACTTTTATATCGAAAGAATCTATGGCTGTGCATCCTGCACTGTTCACCACGGAAATGTAATATTGCGAAGTGGTATCAGGGCATATCCTGAAGGTACTGCTATCCGTTTGAATTACGCCTGACAGCGGCCAAACGGAAGTCATGCCGTCATTGCCTGTGATGTTCAGCGTAACGGTATCTCCTTTGCAGATTTCGGGGTCGGATAGTTCAAAGCTGAAATCAGGAGGGCCGGTAACACTGATATAAATACTGTCCGTGCCATTACAAAAAGCATCAGTTACCGTTAAATAATACCAGCCGGAGTTTGCAGTGCCGGCATCTGGTATTTTCGGGTTCTGCTCACTACTGGTAAAGCCATCAGGCCCGTACCAACTGTATTGTGCACCGCTGATATTTGTTCCGTTCAGTTTAACCGTATCGCCTATACAAACAAGATTGTCGGCCGTGATTTTCGGCGATAAGCTGCCATAATTACTAAAATAGCCATAGCTTGTACCACCGCCGTTGATATCAATGGTGGATAAATGGAATACGCCGGTTGAATTAATTACTTTTATTACGGAATTATAAGGGTATTCGGCAAGCGGTAAAAATACGCTGGCAAACTTCCAGTTGCCGTCAGTGCCGGGAACATCATTAAATACTGTACCCGATAAAGGAGCGCCGTTAATAGTGAAGCTGCCGGTATTCGGGCTTTCCGTTATGATCTTCATATATAACTCAAATTGCGATGAGCGCACATAAGCTACCGTATCACTTCCGGTACATTGTATCGGGGGCAATATACCGGCTCCCAGTTCACAGCCCGAACCCGCAAGCTGCCATACATAAACCGGCCTGGTAGCAGCAATATAAGAAGCGTCAAAGTCTTCAAAATTGAACCAGAATGATTCACCTGCATTCAGTGTAGCCACACTTGCGGATGCTCCGTCACGAAACACTTCCGTACCGTTTTCTGTCGCCATAACATATACGAAATCGCCCCAGCCTCCTAATTCGGTTTTGATAGCGATATATTCTGTCCCGACAATATTGACCGGCACAATCTGATCACCCGTCAGATCCGCACAGCCTCCGTTAAACAAGGATCCGAGCAACAGATCATCTTTTACGGTTATCGCAATATCCTTATTGGAAGTCACATGCGAACCGCCAAGCTTCAGAAGTGAGTTTTCTGAAGTACTTTTTGCCGAATAGGTCTGGCCGCGGTTTAATGATACGGTATAAGTGCCGTCGGCAGCCACATGCCCGACTACATCGTTACTCGGCGTAATATTTACTGTGGTACCATCTTCGGTGGCTATAATATCAAAGGAATTTACCGGCTGGGGGGTATAATTGGTGGCGTTGTTAACCACATCCTGACCTGGTATGTAAAAGGCTGTACCTAATGCATTCCGGCCTTTCAGCACAAATGCTTCAGGATTATCGCGAGGCATATATTCTCCTCCGGAGATCACTTCGTAATATACCGTAACGGGGTATTCGGATTGTATCAATATGCCTTTATTCGCGGCTACATCAGGCACCGAATTTTCAATATCATCAATCCACTCGTCCAGGATTATGGTGGATGTAGCATTTGCTCCGATCGTAGTAACGATGGGGGCAACGGCGGAGTTGGCCGGTAACGAAATGGTGACGGTAGTCGGCGTACTGTAAGAGGTAATTTTCAGGGCAACCGGGCGGTCTAATTGAAATGCTCCGTCTTGCGAAACTTCCGGGGCAGCAAACCAGAATGCCGTATCTTTTTGTGCAAAAGCATTACCGGTAATTAAAAAGAAAACGACACAAAGGAGTAATGTTCTCACAGTATATTAATTTTAATTGAATTGATAGACTAAACATTGCTCCAAAGAAGTTGGGTGCAGGCAGAATAAACATATACGCTGCCCCGGCAATACATGCCCGATAAGAGGTAAAGTCCGACGCCATTTCCTCCGGCATTGCCTGGCAAAAAACCGCCCCGGTTTCGGAGCGGTTTTTCAAGCCATCAAAATGACTTAGTGCCTGGCAGATGTAGCCTTGTCGGCCTTTTTCGCTTTTGCAGCATGATGCTTTTGCGCTTTTTTTACTTTCGCAGGTTTTTCTGCCTTTGCAGCTTTCTCTGTTTTCACGGTTTTTTTAGCGGTTGTTGTGTTTTGGGCAAATGCTGCTCCTGATGCCATAAAGGTCAATGCTAAAAGCATTGTTGCAATTTTTTTCATTGTCTTTAAAAATTTATTGTTTGAAAATGAAACATAAAGTTATATGCCGTAAATGCCCTTCACCAAATTTGTATCGTTAAGCGTTCGCAATTTTAAAATCCCTTAGCTTCGCGTTAAAGACCAGTGAATGAAAACCGGAGCAATTAGACGTACCGGGCTATGGTTTTCATAAGCTAACCGGAGATATGGCGGCATTTTATTCGGTAAAAGTTGATAAAAATTACCGGATCATTTTCCGGTTTGTTGATGATGAAGCCCATGACATTGACTATCCGGACTACCATTAATCAAAAATGAACAAGCAATATGAAAGGAGATAAAACTATGAACATGCATAATCCGGCGCATCCCGGCGAGCTCATCCGGGAAACAATCGAGGGTATTCGGGAGGAAACCGGACAGAAGCTGACCATTGAGGAAGTGGCCGAAGGCTTGGAAACAACCCTTACGAATCTATCCCGACTGATGAACGGGAAACGGTCGGTAACATCAGAAATGGCGTTAAAGTTAGCCGCAGGCTTTAGAAATACTACTCCGGAGTTTTGGATGCGGGTACAGGAAAACTATAATCTTTTCTATGCCCACCGGGTAGTAAACACCAAAAGAATCCGGGTGTTTTGGCCTCGCACGGCTGTCCGGTAACCTCCGGCATAATCAATAGTTCCCTAAGCCAAATATAAAATCCGGCACCTTCCTGTTTTTATTTACCCGAAAAAAATTCAAAACTCTCCCAGCGCCCTACTGCTAAGTCAAGAAGATATTGTCTGTATGTTCAAGACTTTGTTATATTGATTATAAGATTTTTATTGTTTTGCATTCTTGTCCCGATCTGTGTGTGCCTAAAATAGATTGACGGATTTTATAAATTTTGGAATAGTTCTAATTGTATTGTTGTTGGCTTATTTTCATTCAAATTTCGGGTATAAATTTTCAATTTTTCTCTTTTCTCTTTTGGTA